>Ga0138256_10005244_pt1 | contig 13733 bp, 13 predicted proteins | sample KNB2016incub_MG_FD_105486 | JGI IMG/M metagenome (GOLD analysis project Ga0138256, IMG submission 105486) | Active sludge microbial communities from wastewater in Klosterneuburg, Austria - KNB2014incub_MG | ecosystem: Engineered > WWTP > Activated sludge > Unclassified | place: Austria...
TACAATTTTAGCGAATACAACCTTGCCCGCGTCGTCCACTTTGTAACGGTGATAAATCAAACCTCGCGGAGCCTCAGTGGCCGCACAGCCTTCGCCGTGACGGTACTCATACTCTATTCGGCAGGGCTTGAACGGGCGGTAGTCTCGCAAGATTGACAGCGCTTCATCGAACGCGTGGATCACTTCCAGGCCACGGGCGATGATCGCTTTGAAAGGATTCATGCACGGCGTCTCAAAGCGAATTTCATCGGCCACGCGCTGAGCCGTCTCACACAATCGCTCCCGATTCAGGTTGACGCGAGCCAGCGGGCCGACGTGGTAACTTGTCTTATCGACTGTCTTCAGTGAATGCAATGCGGTGCTGTGAGCGACATGATGTTCGGCGAATATGGCTTCGTAGTCCGCGACGTCAATCGACAGGCCCGAAGTCGAAACAATGCGACCTTCGTTCATGGCGTATTCATAAGAGTGGCTGAGCGCAACCATTTCGTATGGTCGCTTAAAGTCCGGAAAGTCGAATCCGGCCACCCAGCGTGTCGTTTCAATGGCCGCCTGCAGCCCCCACTCGAAGGCGGGAATCAGCTTCTGCAATTCTTCCCTCTTCGGAGCCCGATAGAAACCGCCCACCGCGACGTTGATCGGATGAATTGCCCGGCCACCCAGCGCTTCCAGCAGTTCATTCCCCTGCTTCTTGAGTTTCAGACCGCGATTGACTTCTTTTGGAAAACGACCGGCCAGTTCAATTCCGCTGGCCACATTAAAGAAATCCGGTGCCTGCAACAAATGCATGTGCAGGCCGTGACTTTCAATCCATTCGCCGCAGTACAACAATCGTCGCAGACGCCTGATTTCAGGCGTGATAACAACGCCCAGCGCCTGTTCCAGCGCATGCACGGCGCTCATTTGATAGGCGACCGGACAAATGCCACAAATGCGGGCTGTGATGTCCGGAACTTCTTCGAGTGGACGACCTCGCAGAAAGCCTTCGAAGAAACGCGGCGGTTCGTAGATCGACAACTGAACGTCTTCAATGACGTCACCGTTCAGACGAATATGCAGCCCGCCTTCGCCTTCAACGCGGGTCAGCGCTTCGACTTTGATGCTGCGTGTCTCGCTCATAAACACGCTCCCTGCTCTGAACGTTTCTGCAACACAATCATCTCGACGCGATTCGACGCAATGCAAAATGCGGGTGCCGCCGCATTGAAGTTGCGGAGCAGCGGCAGCAACGATTCCGCACTCGTTCCCGTGTTCAGATACTGATCCGTTAAACTCTGACAATTGCATTGTGCCGCCGGGCCGAAACAGCCGTAACAGCCTCGGTCAAAACTCGGACAAATTGCACCGCAGCCGGATTGCGTTACTGGTCCGAGACACGGAATCCCCTGAGCAACTTCAACGCACACCGTTCCGCGACGCTTGCAGTCCAGGCATACGGAATACGTCGGCAGACGCGGGCGACGACCGGCGACCAACGCGCCGAGAACTTCCAGCAGTTGATGGCGATCAACAGGACAGCCACGGAGTTCGTAATCGACTTTGATATGATCGGCGATTGGCGTCGATGTAGCCAGCGTCGAGATGTATTCGGGCCGGGCGTAAACGCAGCGGAGATAGTCTTCGTGATCCGCCCAGTTCTTTAGCGACTGAATTCCGCCCGCCGTGGCGCACGCGCCGATTGTCACGACGACCGACGCATTTCGTCGCACCTCCTGAATTCGTTCCGCATCGTGTGGAGTTGTGATGGAACCTTCTACGAGAGCGACATCGTACGGACCTGCTTCCATCCGGCTGCTGGCTTCAGGAAAATAGGCGATATGAACGGCACTTGCGACGGCCAGCAGTTCATCTTCGCAATCGAGCAACGACAACTGACAGCCGTCACACGACGCAAATTTGAACACCGCCAGTCGCGGACGCGCCAGGGTCGTTTGATCGCCATGTCGGATTGAATCAGCACGATTGCTCACAGGTCGTCCACCTTGAAAATCGAGGCCACTTTGTCGTAACGAAACACGGGCCCGTCCTTGCAGAGAAACTGCGGCCCAAACTGGCAGTGCCCGCAGAGACCAATGGCACAGTTCATGTTGCGTTCAAGAGAGACATAAAGCGATTCCGCTTTCAATCCACGCTCCATCGCTCCCTGCACCGTGTACCACATCATCACTTCCGGACCGCACGTCATCAGCAGCGTATTCGGTGGATCAGGCAGCGGCAGGCGATGCAGCAACGCCGTCACCATGCCAATATTACCGTGCCAGGTCCCCACCGATCGGTCAACGGTCACTTGCACATCCAGACCTGCTCGAATCCAGTCATCATATTCTGAGGGATACAGCAACGCCGCTGGTTCGCGAGCACCAATGACCAGCGTCACGCGACCGTAGCGTTCCCGATCGGACAACAAGTGATAGATCACTGGTCGCAATGGTGCCAGGCCGATTCCTCCAGCCACGAGCACGACATCGCGTCCAACACATTCATCGACAGGCCACCAGGCTCCAAATGGACCCCGCAGTCCGATCGTTGAACCGACCGACAATTCGGCCAGAGTTCGCGTCACATTGCCTGCCTCGCGAATCGTGTGCGGGACGCAGCCCGTTTGATTCGGATCGCCGCTGATGGAAATTGCAATCTCACCGAGGCCCGGCAGGTAAAGCATGTTGAACTGACCGGGACGGAACGCAAATGCATCGCGCACAGCAGCGTCTTCAAAAAGCAGTTCGTATGTTGCAACGCCCGGCGTCTCTTTGACGATGCGATCGATTCGCACGGTGTGCGCCAGCCAGGGATTATGCGGATTGGCGGTAGCGGAGGCTGCAGCGAGGTTCATGACGCGGCCTCCTCGTTGGGCGAAGTGTCCCGCTTCAATTCACCAGCCTTCAGGCCCGGCGATGAACGAATCGCGGCCACTTCCTGAGTCAGATCGATCCCAACCGGGCACCAGGTGATACAGCGACCGCAGCCGACACAACCGGATGTTCCGAACTGATCGTGCCATGTTGACAGTTTGTGAGTCAGCCATTGCCGATAACGACTGGCGATACTGTTGCGAGTGGGTCCGCCGGTCATGTAACTGAAGTCGATGTTGAAGCAGGAATCCCAGCTGCGCTCGCGATCAATGTGATCACCGGTCAGATCGGAAACTTCGCTCACCGACGAACAAAAACACGTCGGACAAACCATCGTGCAATTGGTGCATGACAGACATCGCGTCGCCAGATCCTGCCACTGCGGATGCCGCAGATTGTCCATCAGGAGACTCTGTATTCCGTCGGTGTCCATCCGCTTTGTGATCTGATCGGCGGCCTGTTGACGCGCCGTTTCACCTCGCGCGAGTTGCTCGGAAGTGGCCTCAGTCACCGGAAGCCGCTGAAGGAGTTCACTACCAGCGTTTGATCCAACCTCCACGAGAAATCCATCAACGACTTCGGTCAAGGCCAAATCAAACCCGGACGAACATCGTGGCCCCGTGTTCATTGATGTGCAGAAACAGGTCGGCGCGGCCTGAGTACAATTCACGGCGATCACAAACGCGGCGTTTCTTCTTGCCTGATAAATCGGATCAACAAACGGCCCGCCGGTGAAGACCGTGTCCTGAATCTTCATCGCCGCCAGTTCGCAGGCTCGCACGCCAAGAAACGCATAGCGCGGAGGCGATTCATCCGGCGTGCTCATCTGCCAGCCAACTTCTGTCCGATCTGCCGAAGCGACGACTGTCACCGGCGGAAACAAATACTTCTTCCACGAATGCGGCCCGACGACATAGCCAAAGCAAGCTTCATCATCACGACGCTGCAATCGATAACGACCAGCTTCCTGAAGATCGGTCCAGCCGATTGGCAGGTCTGCGGAGGTCGTGATGTCGCCGTAGACAATGGCTCCTTGATCCACGGTGGGACCAACAACCTGATAGCCGTCGTCCGTGAGTCTTTGGATCAGTACATCAAGATCCAGTCGAGCAAGAAACCGCATAAGCTGACGAGGCCCGTCGGACTTCGGATGATCCGCGTTATTGGAATCCGATCGCGTCATGAACTCGCCTCTGCGTCACCAAACAGATCCAGCAACTGCAGTCGCGTGGACAGCAATCGTTGTGACAGAACCTGAGCGATTCGTTTCATTAACTCGAATCCCAGATCGGCATCGCCATAACACAATTCACGCAGCCTGCTTCCGGAGAGTGCAATCAGGTTGGAATCTTCGGTCGAGACAGCGGTAGCCGTCATGCGACCTTCGCCGATCACACAGGACCAGCCAATCAGATCGCCGGGGCCAGCTGTCAGGAACGGGACTTCTCCGCGTCCCGGAACATTCATCGTCAGGCGGACGCAACCGGTCGAGATCACAAAGATCTCGTCTTCGACGGCACCCTCCTGAAAGAGCCGCTGGCCAGCCGGGACTCGCAGCAGCCGCGCCGCTCGACAAATAGACTGCAAGTGTTTATTCGGCAAGCCATCAGCAAACTGCGTCTCCGAGAGAATTTTTAGCAGGTTGGGTTGTTTCATAGTCATCGTAGTTACCCCATGTCGTAATGGCGAATTGCCTTCAGCTGTGTGCGAAGTTCACCGCGAAAATCGGGGTGCGCAATTGAGATCAGCCGTTCAGCTCGCTGCCGCAATGATAATCCATGCAGATTGGCGGCACCATATTCGGTCACTACCCAGTGAACATGACCTCGCGTGGTCACCACTCCCGCACCGGGCGAAAGTTCAGCAACGATCCGCGAGAACTTGCCACCGGCCGCCGTTGACGGCAACGCAATAATCGGAAGACCGCCGTTCGACATAGCGGCCCCCCGCATGAAATCCATCTGCCCGCCAATCCCAGAATAGATCTTATGCCCCAGCGAATCGGCGCACACCTGTCCGGTCAAATCGATCTGCAGTGCGGAATTCACGGCCACCAGTCGATCAATTTTTCGCAGCACGTTGGTATCGTTTGTGAGATCGCAGGGCAAAAAACACACCTCCGGATTATCATCAACGAAATCGAACAGTCGTCGAGTTCCACTGACAAAACTGGTCACAATCTGACCCGGATAGATCCGCTTGCGTTTGTTTGTGATGACACCAGCCGCGACCAAATCCACAATTCGATCCGAAAACATTTCGGTATGCACTCCCAGATCCGACTTGTCGTTCAGCCGTGACAAAACAGCATTTGGGATCGCTCCAATGCCGGTTTGCAGCGTCGATCCGTCTTCGATGAGGCCCGCAATCTGCTCGCCAATCGCCGCCTCCACGGGAGATTCCTCAGCGGTAGCGTGTTCATGCAGCGGTCGGTCTGATTCAAAGCAGGCCGTGAAGGCGCTGAACGGGACCGTGCTATGCCCATGAGTCCGAGGCATTTGCCGATTGACCTCGGCGATTAGAATTGGCGCGCAGTCGGCGACCGCGCGAGCTGTATCAACGGATGTTCCCAGCGAACAGAAGCCATGACGATCGACCGGTGACACCTGCAGCAGAGCGGCATCCAGACGAATCGTGCCATCGCGAAACAGGGACGGGATATCGGAGAGAAAGACAGGAATAAAGTCTGCGTAACCTTCCTGAACGGCGTGCCGCGCGGGACGTCCGGTGAACAACGAGATTGACGTGAACCGCTCCCGGCACTCGGCATCCAGAAATGGAGCCGGACCTTCGGTATGCATGTGATACAACTCGACATCGTGCAAGTCCGTCCGGCGACACATCGCCTCGATCAACGGCGTCGGCGTGGCGGCGGCACCGTGAATGAAGACCTTCATTCCGGATTTCAAATGACTGACGGCCTCATCGACCGACACCGACGTTTTCAACTCTCCAGCCAATCGTTCACTCCATCAAATTCTGTTCCGATGATCGTCGCTTCGGCAGCACGTGCAGGATTGTAAGAACATCGGCACGCCATTCTTTGAGACGCCAGGTGATCGCAGTCGCTTCGAGATTCGTGAGTGTTACCGCGATCATCGCAACTCGAAATGGCAAAAGAGTGTAATCCAAAAAAAGACAAACAATCCCGACGAGAACAAACCACTGCGACGCCTTGGCTCCATACGTGTGATAGCTGGGAGCTTTGCCATACTTCCAAAGTCCCGCCGATGTGGTCAGCACGTAACTGAAAAACGCAGTAAGCCACCACGGCATCTCTGGTTTCAGAATATCCCATTTCAGCCAGATCAGTCCAAAGAACAAAGCGCCGTAGAGAACCGCGTCCGCAACGCTGTCCAGCCGCGCGCCGAAATCCGATCGCTGATGCAGCCAGCGAGCCAGTCTGCCGTCAATAAAGTCACTCAGATTCAATACGATAAACACGCTGGCGAACACAACGGGATTGTTCGTCAGTGCGATGCCAAACAAGGCGAGAGCTCCCAGCAATCGAAACGCACAAATGACGTTCGGTATTGTCACAATGCTGTGGCGATAAAGATTCCCTTCCGGCGCATCCTCCGTGGACGTGTCGTTTTTCGTTTCGATGGAATCAGAGTCCAAATCGCCGGCAGATTCAGGCGGATGATTGAATGCAGGTTGCTGGTGACTCATGATTCTTTTTGTGGCCTTCGACGTAGTCACATCACAAGTCGAACATAATAGTAGAAGACAGGAGCAGTGAATGTAAGACTGTCAATTCGATCGATCATACCGCCGTGCCCAGGCAGCAACTGACTTCCGTCTTTGACTCCGACATCGCGTTTGATGCCGGACATGTTGATATCGCCAAGAAAGCCAAAGAGTGAAATCAGGACTCCGGCAATCAGTGACAATTCCATGCCGGCAATTCCTGATCGACCCATCGTCAGTCCCGTCAACCACGGTGCTGTCAATACGGCAAGCAGAACTGTAATCGTCATTCCACCCAGAAGTCCTTCGAGTGACTTGTTCGGAGAAACACGCGGCGTGATCTTCGTCCGTCCAAATCGACGACCAATAATTGCCTGCATAATATCGTTTGTTTCTGTCAGCAGGATCAGGAACAGGAACCAGCCAATGCTCCCCACATACGGCACACGCTGGCTCTCCACTGTGAGCAGCATCGCGGCGTGTGAGAGACAATAAACCAGCAGCATGAGTCCCAAAAACAAGGCAGCGGTGGTCCGGATGTAACCTTCGACCTGCCCCAACGACGCTCGCAGACCTCCCAACACGATCAAAAACACAACCGGTGCCGCCTGACGAAGCAAGGCCGCTTGTCCAGCAACCATCATGCCGTAATACACAGGCACAGACAAGAAAATGATGAATGCAGTGGGCCGACCGACTGAACTCCATCCGATAAGCCCAACAAATTCGCGCAGTCCAGGAATCGCCGCGCCGGCAAGCAGCACGATGACTCCTGTTTCTCCTCCAATCACCGCCACCGACAGAATTCCGGCCAGAATCCACCATGTCTTCAAACTACTCATCCGTGCATGAACCACGTCCTCCTTCGCCTCACGCAGTGCGACAATCCGCACGAGTGTACCGCACGCGAGCGCGACAAACACGGCAACGATTGTCCAAAGTAATGGTCGATCCACGGGCAACATGAATCCTCCAGGAGCGATTAAAGCCCCAGCAACACGCATTTTGTTCGTAGTCCCGCCTTCAGGCGGAAGTCAGAGCGACGGTCCATGCAGATTCCGCCTGAAGGCGGGACTACAAACGAGTTCCGCAAGCAATCCGAGAACTAAAATTCAGAGCCTTTCAAGTCCTGAGCAACAGCAACACTCTCCTCCTGACCGCAATCATCATGCCGTCTTTTCCCCCATCTTCTCACGAGCCTGAAGATACCTCGGATTAGAACAGGCACGATACCGGTCCCGATGAAGGCGGCGATCATGGTCCAATCGAGCAGCGCAATGGCACCCCGCTGTGCAATCACGGACAGCGTCGGTATTCGAGTTCCTGCGAAGACAAAGATCATGGTGCCGGGCAGCATGCCCAGTTGCGTGGTCCACCAAAACGTGGAAGCTGGAACAATATTCGTAGCTCCCGAACCATAGTTGACAAAACTGAAAGGGGCATGGAGCAGCCGGATCGTCAGCAGATAGAATCCCCCATCGGATTGCAGTTTCTTTCTGAAGTAGCCCAGTTGAACACCAAATCGACCTTCGATCGCTTCACGAAAAAGATATCGACTCACGTAAAACGTGATCAATGCCGCAGTGGTCAACGAGAAATTGACCATGAGCACGGCCGTCCAGAACCCGTATAACCAGCCAAACACCACAGATTTTCCAGACGTACCGGGAATCAGCGCCAGGCTTGTGTAAGCCACAAATCCAAGAATCCAGGCACGAATTGGATTCGCCCGTACAGAGGCACGTAGTTGTGATTCCTGAGCGACCAGTAATTCCAACGATGCATAACGATTGGCAAGAATTCCGATGGCTAAAATACTGACGACGACAATCAGGGATGCCAAAATGCGTCGCTGGATGTTATTCATGCCCACTGATTCCTTGCCGACCGAGAACTAAATCCGACGTCTTCGCGACCCGCAGAAAGCAGTCCGACTGTGATTGAATTCGAAGAAACACAACTCACACTCCTGCAAATTTCCGACCTTCATTTCGGCCCGCCGTTTGTTGAAAAAGTCGGTGAAGCCGCTCTGGAAATCGCTCCGAAACTCAATCCTGATGCCGTCATTGTCAGCGGTGATTTAACGCAGCGTGCCAAGCGAAATCAGTTCGAAGCTGCCAGAAAATTTCTCGACCGCCTGCCGAATGTACCCCAGTTGGTGATTCCTGGAAACCATGACGTGCCACTTTACAGGGTCGCCGAACGATTACTCAACCCGCACGGACTCTATAAAGAGATCATCTCCGAAGATCTTAACCCGGTGCTCCGAATTGACGGAGCTGTGATCGCCGGGCTGGATTCCACCGCGCCGCGTTCCGCCATTAGTAACGGACGAATCTTCAAGTCACAACTCGACGACTGTGCCAAAGTCTTCGAGGATGCTCCACCCGACGCCATTCGGATTGTAGTGGCCCACCATCATTTTGCGCCTGCCCCGGACTACTTGAGTGATTCGATTATGCCCAAAGCAAAGCGAGCCATGGAACGCTTTGCCGACCTGAACGTGGAAATGATCATCGGCGGGCACCTGCACCGCGCCTACGTCGGCAATTCGCTGGATTTTTATCCGGGAATGCACCGCGATCGAGGAAACATTATTGTCCAGAGCGGCACAACAACTTCACGCCGGGGGCGAGGCCGGGAAGCGGAAAAAAACAGCCTGAATCTGATCGAAATTCGCAAAAGCACAATCACAGTCACGCACCATATGTACTTTCAAGAACGCCACGCCTTCGAGGCACTCAGCCGTCACACATTTCGTCGTGGTATGCGCACGCTGCCGGATGCCGTTCAGGTGGATCCGAAAACTCAAAACGACGGTTAACTCAACTGCCCGGCGAGCGGTTGGGCGTCAGCCCACCGAGTCTTGCGCCGCCAGCGCAGCCGCCGAACGTTCTAAGGCGAGCTGAAGAAACAGGATTACCAGGGATATCGCGTCGCCGAGGGAATCCGACCTGAGACAGGTCGGACTACGTAGGCAGATCTGTCCTCAGATCGGCTTCCTTTGGCGTGGTTCAGTCGCACGGGTCCGATCGACCCGATGACTCGCCAATGGGAAATCCTGTCCTCGTTCCAGGGCTCCAGCCCTGGAACGCACTGACTGGAGGCTCCTGCCTCCAGCGACAATCTCGCGAGGCAGGAGCCTCGGGAGCAGTGTGTTCCGAGGCAGGAGCCTCGGAACAAGGACATCAATCCGCACCGCGTGAAGTATAAGTTCGGTTTCCTTACGTCTCATCCCAACCGGACACGGTGTATCGGGCGACTGTTCAAGACTCTGCCGCACTCGGAGGGCTGACGCCCTGCCGCTCGCCTTTGAGGTGGCGAGTGCATTACGATCTGCAGATGAACCAAGGAGCACTAGACTCACACAATTCTTCCCGGGCCGCGATGCTGCATCTCGGACTGCTGTTCGCTCTGATGTACTTTGTGCAGGGACTGGCGGAGCCGACCGAAGGGCTGATTGCCCAGCCGGTACGGTCCATGCTGGGTCGCTGGGACAAGTCGCCTGGAGAAATCGCGCACTTCATGGCGATCATTGCCGCTCCGTGGGCCATCAAACCGATTTACGGACTGATCATCGACTTCGTGCCACTGCTGGGATCGCGGAGGAGAAACTACCTGCTGCTCGCAACGCTGGCAACAGCCATCAGCCTGATGTGGCTGGCATTTGCGAGGCCTCGAAAAGGCGCTACCAATGAACTGCTGATGCTGCTCTTCATCCCCACGCTCGCCGTCGCTTTTTCTGATGTCGTGGTCGATGCGCTGATGGTGGAAAAAGGACAGCCGCTCGGAATGACGGGGCGTCTGCAGTCAATCCAGTGGGGTTCCATGTACGCGCCACCGTACTGGCGGGAAGTCTGGGCGGCTGGTTATCGGAAAATCAGCGCCAGGAACTGGGATTCCTGATTTGCGGCGTGGGAGCGGCCGCCAGTTTCTTCGCGACATTCATGTGGATTCGCGATACTCCGGCGTTGAGTCCCAAAACGCCGGAGATACTTTCTTCTTCCGATCCAGCAGAGCAGCCCGACACGCCGCCGACGGGACTACCCGACTCAGCACGCTCACGCCTGGGGATCATGCGACGCACGCTCATCAGCCGTCCGTTTCTGATCGCCGCCGCGTTTCTGTTCCTGTGGAATTTCAATCCGTTCTGCTCGACCGTTCAACAACACCACATGACGCAAACCCTGAAGCTTTCGGAACAGGAATATGGCCATACGTATTCACTTTTCTCGCTGGGATCGATTGGCTCGTGTCTGATGTACGGACTGCTGTGCCGCGTGATTCCGGCGCGCTGGCTGATCCATCTGGCGATCATTGCCGGAGTGCTGGCAACGTTGATGTATTTGCTGGCGACAGGAACTCGGAGCGCCTATGCGGTTTCAGCGATTGCCGGAGTCGCCTACATGCTGGGAAGTTTGATCCAGATGGACGTCGCGGCTCGCATGTGTCCGCCTGTGATCGCGGGGGCGATGTTTGCGATGCTGATGTCCGTGTCCAACATCGCGGTTATCCTGTCAACCAGCCTGGGCGGCTGGCTGTATGTGATCTTCGAGAAACAACATGGCCCGGTTCATGCCTACACCGTTCTGGTGTGGCTGGGCTCCGGGTCAACGGCGCTGTGCTGGGGTTTGCTTCTGTTCAAGACGCCAAAGCCGTGACTGTCTGCCGCGACAGCCGACAAGGCGAGCTGAAGAAACAGGATTACCAGGGATATCGCGTCGCCGAGGGAATCCGACCTGAGACAGGTCGGACTACGTAGGCAGATCTGTCCTCAGATCTGCTTCCTTTGGCATGGATCAGTCGCACAGGGCCGCTCGGCCTTAAGACTCGCCGATGGTAAATCCGTTCCTGCCGCTCGCCCAAGAGCCAGTGATCTGTCATTCAAGCATCAATTGGGTGGCCGGGGTTGTAGATCGCAGCTCGCAACCCCGGCCACCCGTTACGGATGGCTTCGAATGCGTGCGAAGGATAACGGATGCGACAATTCGGCACAGCCGCTCTCCGCAATTCGCACACATGCACACATGAGTGCGATGAATCCATAGTCCGGTACTGAAGAAATATTCAAATCAACGAAGTCTTTAAGATGCAACGCTAAACCGGCACTCTGCGGAAATTTTCTTCGGAGCCCAACGCATTTCGCCCCCCCGACGTACCCATCACCGCCGCTGCAATGTCTTTTGGAATACTTCGTGCAGCACGAATTGCAAAGTTAGATTCTCTTCGTTCCGTAACCAGAAGGATGATGCCATGTCGTGGATTGGGAATTATCGCGGTATCGCCTGCATCGCAGCCGTATTTGCCGCTGGCGGGTTGTTTGCCTTTTCAGGATTGACCCATGACGTGAAGGCCGGTGGAGCGAACACCACCGATGAGAAGAATCTGCCAGCCGTCCAAAATTCGTCGCCTGTGAAGCAGGATGGCCCCGGTCCGATCCTGCAGAAATTCATGCGGCAGAAGCTGCATGCATCGACGCAAATTCTTGAAGGGCTGTGTACAGATGATCTGGAAATGGTGAACAACGGGACCGAGACGCTGCTGAAGATGAGCCGCGAAGAGCAGTGGCGAGTTTCCAATGACATCATGTATCGTCGCTACAGTGATCAATTTGTGAATGCCGTGGAGGAAATGAAGAAGGAGGTCGGGGACAAGAACATCGACGGAACTTCACTCGCTTGGGTGAATGTCACGATGAAATGCCTGAAGTGCCACGAGTGGGTCCGCAACACGACACTGGCTGATGCGTCGGAAAAGTAATTTATCTGTAGCAGAAATCGTGAGACTGCTGATCTCGGTCTTCAGTCGCAACGCCAATCGGGACTGCAGCGCTGAGTTTGTAAGTATTGCATGGCGCGTTCCGTATAACTTGTCGCGGTGATCGGCAGACTTAGGGTGTTTTTTAGTTGAATACTGAACATTTCCGCGTTGGAATCGCAAACCAGGTTCAGCGGCACGGTGTGTGCAACCTTCCGTTAAACGCAAGTCCAAATGCAAATCCAGTAGTTTTTTCAACCAGGAACGGAGTATTAGAATGCCGCGTCTTTCAGCTCTTGGCGGCTTCCAGACAGGGATCGTCGCGATCATGATAACGTATGCGGTGATTGCGCTGATTCAGCCAGCAGACCTGAAGGCCTCCGTTGGCAGGCAACCCGTTCAGGATGAAATCGCCGCACCGCCGTCAAAGGACGCGATCGAAGAACTCATGCAGCACAAACTCACCGCCGCACAGGGCGCGCTTGAGGCGATTTCACGAGAAGATTTTGATGAATTGCATGAAGAGTCCCTGAAAATGATTGCCCTGAGCAAGAAGGGGATCTGGGAGCGGATGGCGAGTGTACGCTATGTTCAGGACACCGCAGATTTTGTATCGGCGGTCGAATTCATGGATCGGATGGCGGTCACTCAGGATGCGGAAGGGGTGACGCTGGGATTTGTACGAATGACGATGGCGTGTTCAAACTGCCATCGTCACATCCGAACGGCCCGCGTCGCTGACCTGCAACAACCAGTCAGAAAGAACGCTGTTGCAATCGTATCCGCCGCAGAATAGTCGAAACGATTTGGCATCCGGCGTTCCGAGTTGATCAAATCTAATCCCGTGTGTAGATCACCGACGAATGGTCGATCTTTCTAAAACATCACGATGATGGCATTCCCTCGTGTCATTTGAATGAATGTTGACCAAACATGCTTCACTGCCCTGAAACCAAGCCGAATCTCCGTCTTAGCAATCGATCACATTTCGATATTCAACTGGCCCTGCGGCTCGAACATCAGTTGCATCGTGAGTTGCTAAAATCGATCCGCGTTCATATTTGCGGAAATGACCTGCAACTCTTTGGACAGGTTTCGTCCTGGTACGAAAAACAACAGGCTCAGGAAGCCGCCCGAACCGTCGCGCCGATGTACCGCATCCGAAACGAACTGCGAGTCCAACCCTGTGCTGAGTATGTCGGACGGTAAGAATCGCTCGATCAATAACTGTCCGATATGAAGTGAGCGGCAAGACGCTAGCCGCCGTTATTCACACTGCCGATTACCGGCGGCTAGCGCCCAATGGCACTTACTTTGACAAAGTAGACGTCACTCTCCGAGGCTGTGAAGAAATTGAAGATTCTGGAATGAAGGCGTTCCGAGCGAATTAATTTTTTCTGACGCAGCTCGGTTTTAAAGATCCTGCGGGTTTCA
>Ga0138256_10005245_pt1 | contig 13731 bp, 12 predicted proteins | sample KNB2016incub_MG_FD_105486 | JGI IMG/M metagenome (GOLD analysis project Ga0138256, IMG submission 105486) | Active sludge microbial communities from wastewater in Klosterneuburg, Austria - KNB2014incub_MG | ecosystem: Engineered > WWTP > Activated sludge > Unclassified | place: Austria...
CAGGAGACAAAAAAATTATGGCAATTATCAATCCGCACATTAACTTCAATGGCAATGCCGAAGAAGCATTTAATTTTTACAAATCAGTGTTTGGTGGAGAGTTTACTCAAATAGTACGCTTTAAAGATATATCAAGTCCTGAGTTTCCGATACCTGAAAAAGAAGCAAACAAGATAATGCACATTGTATTGCCAATTGGTAAAAACACATTAATGGCCAATGATGTTCCTGAAAGTATGGGGCGCGTAAATGAAAATGAAAACAGGTCAAAGATATTTATAAGAGCAGAAAGTCGTGAAGAAGCAGACAAATTATTTAACGGACTTTCAGCAGGCGGAAATATTGAAGCACCAATTGGCGATAGTCCCTGGGGCTCATACTTTGGAATGTTTAGAGACAAGTTCGGTATTGAATGGATGGTAGACTTTGACCCAAATTTTAAAGCATAAAAGTAATTGAAGGAAAACAACAAAAACTGAACTTCAGTTTAACAAAAAAGGCTCAGTTACCTGAGCCTTTTTAGTATTTAGAAATGAGTATTGAGAATTTAGATTATTTAACCAAAGTCATTTTCTTTGTTTGTGTAAATGAACCGCTTTCAATTTTATAAACATAAACTCCACTGTTAAGATCACTTGCATTAAAGTTTATTGAGTGTGTGCCTGCTTCTTTAGCTTCGTTTACAAGAGTTCTAATTTCCTGTCCGAGTATGTTATAAAGAGTTAGCTTTACCAATCCAGCTTGAGGAAGTATATAACTAATTGTTGTTGTTGGATTAAATGGGTTTGGATAGTTTTGAGTTAACTCGAATTTCTTAACTCCATTAATATCAACTTCAATAGTTTTTGAATATTCAAACTGTCCGTCGTTATCTATTTGTTTTAGTCTGTATGAATATTTACCAGCATTAACTTTATCATCAACAAAAGAATAATCTTTTGGTGAGTTACTGTTTCCATTTCCATTTACAAAACCAATCTTCTCCCACTCGCCTTTTACAACAGAACGTTCCACTTCAAAACCGTAGTTATTAATTTCTGTAGCAGTGTTCCAGCTTAACTTAACATCTTTACCAATTGTGGTTGCTGAGAAGGATGTTAGTTCTACTGGGTAAACGTTATCTATAAAAAAGTCATCTACAGCTAATCCATCATCATTACTAGAAGCATTAAAATCTGTCCATCTTATCCAAATATTAGAACCATTAGGTATGTTCAAACCCGTAATTAAAAATTGAATACCTGTTTTATTAGCTTCTAAATTCCCATCAAGGACACCTGTTGCTCCAGTCGTTACTGGGGCAGTAAAATCTAAAGCATCAACATCTATCCAAGTTCCGGTTGTTAGACTCGTTGCATCTAAACTGTACTGAAAATCTAATCTATCAACTCTTCCCAAAGTTCCAAGTCTCCATTGTTCACCAGTATATTGAATTGGTAATTGAGTAATCACAGAACCAGAATTGTTTAGAATGTTGGCGCCAAAAGTTGAAGTCAATGACCCAGATAACAATCCACCCAGAGCTCTATCTGTTGCAGGAGTATTTCCGAAACTATAAGTATTTCCAGTATTTGATGATCCTGTCCCTGCGGCATATAACCCATCTGCATTTGTACCTGATTCGGAAAAGAACCACCCAACCGGTAGAGCGGATGATGTACCAGTACTTGCTAACGTATTAAAATCTTGCGAATACGTACCGCCTGTCAAAGAAATCTGTGGATAAATAAACACATTTAAGCTCAGTATTATAATTAGTAACCCAAGTTTTTTCATAGCGAACCCTCACGAAAATAAATTGTGAAATAGTTTATTAAAATCTTATGTAAGCATTAAGATGGTTTTTCTGTTTGCATAGCTGTAAAACCAAATTCCCGCACCCCAAAGTAAAAAAAGAGAAGTAAAGAATCCACCTTTTGGAGATTAATTTTTTGCTAATTGGTTGATTTGTTGTGTTTGGGCAAATATTACCTCTCCCTTCGTCCCTCTCCTTGGTAAGGAGAGGGAAACAGGGTGAGGTCGGAATTTATTTTTTCTTGGAGGTTAATTTGCCGTAAACGCCTTTGTAACTGGTTAAATCTGCATCTATCGCACCTACAACAACTTTTGTTTTTACTCGCACAGGCATTTTGGCTTCATCGTTTGTCATCCATAGCATTATGCTGCCCTCGCTTTTAAACAATCCGCCTTCCTGCACCAAAGGTTCAACCATTATGCATTCAAATTTTCCTGCTTCAACTTCGATTGTTTCTTTGCCGTGATAAACCACATCAAGATCGTAAACTTTATCTTTATAAAAATTCTTTAACGGAATTTTATCTCCAACTTTTAATTTTGAGTAATCTAAAGTTCGTGCATAAAAGAAAGCAGAAACAATATCGTTTACATATTTAGGAATTTCATACTCGCCTTTGGTTGTTTTAGCTTTACCTTTTCTCTGATCAAAGAAAGCAGAAAAATCTCTTGAGAAACTTCCTTCTCGAATATGCTGTTCAAATCTCCACGGAAACATTCCTTCAACATCAATATAAGTTTCGTATCTATCGCGCACTTTAAAGATCGGATCAAAAGTAGATACTGTGTTTACTTCAAATGTTACGTGGTAAGCTTCTCTGCCGGATATTTTTTTGATCTTAGGAATTTCAAAAGTTGCAATGCCCGCAGTTACAAATCCATACTTAACATCAAATGTAAGTTTCTCGCCTTCACGGAATGCATTGTTTTCGTTTTTACGGAATTCATCTTTCTTCTGTGCACTCGCTGATGTAATTACAACCAACAATAACACAACAATTAAAGAATTTATTTTCATTAAGGATTTCATTTACTACTCCTACTATTTAGTTAGAACATTTTTAATATCGTTGTACACTTTAGTTATATCAATTGAATCCATACAATTCAATTTTTCGCACTGCTCGCGTGTACAATTTTTGCAATCTATGTTTGGCTCGTACACAAGTTTTTTATTTGTGTATGGTGCCCAACGCTCTTTTGAGCAAGAAACAATTTTAGGATAAAACCCAACAGTAAACTTCTCAAGTGCCGCTGCAATGTGTATTGGTCCTGTTGAGTTTGAAATAAACATAACCGATTTACTAATCAATGCAGTCAGCTCATCAAGATTAAATTTGCCTGCAAAGTTTTTTGCTTTGCTAGATGATTTTATTTTCTCACAAAGTTCAGCTTCGTTTTTATTTCCTGTTAAGATGATCTGATAATTATCTTCATCAAGCTTTTTTACAAGTTCAACAAATTTGTGTACGGGAAGATCAACAGAACTTCCACCGCTGCCGGGATGAACAATAATAATCTGTTTTGATGAATCAATATTTTCATCAGAAAGAAATTTATTTACAATATTTAAAGAACTTTGATTTATTTTTAAATCATAACTTACATTACTCTCATCAACATTATTCTTAATGTTCAATTTTTCAAGAAGATTAACATTGAATTCAAGTTCGTGTCGTTCAGCATTTTTTCTGTGTTCATAAACTTTTTGATTAAACAGAAAAGAATACCAGCGATAACCCGTACCAATTCGGTTTTTTATTCCGCCTAAAAACATAATTATCGCAAGAACAAATGTTGGATAAACAACAATACAAGTATCAAACTTTTTAGGTTTGATGATACTCAGATTATCAAACAAACTTACTTTATCATCATTTTCTTTAAGAACAATTACATCATCAATAAAAAGATGATTACTTACAATATTTTTTGTGTACTCACGAACCAGAAAACTGACTTTACAATTCGGATATTGTTTTTTAATCAATTCAGCTAAAGGTAAAGTTAAAACAAGATCACCAATTCTATCAGTTCGAACAATCAATATGTTTTTTGGTTCTAAAATCATCTAGATAAATGCGGATTATCAATTTCAAAAAATCTCCACTGCAAACTAACAGATTTTGTAATTCCAATTCGCTTAGAAACTCCAATCATCTTTTTACTAAGCTTTAGTTGATCAACAATAAATATGTTACTATTTGTTAAATCAAAACCAGAATGTGATTTATCAAATCCAAAAGCTTTACAAATTTTTCCAGGTCCGCTTGTTAGATTATAAAATTCTTTTTCAGATTTTAATTCACGACCAAACCTGTTTTCAATCATTTTACTTATTCCAAGTAAAGGTTCAACAGCACGAATTAAAACTGCCGCGCCATGATTCTTTTTACTTGTTACAACATTGCAGCAAAAATGCGCACCGTAAGTAAAGTAAACATAAAAATATCCACCTTCATTAAACATCACTTCATTACGTTTTGTTTTACCATTAAAAGAATGTGATGATTTATCGATATTTCCATCGTAAGCTTCAACTTCAACAATTCTGGCTGCAAAAACACGATTCCCATCTTTCTTTATAAGTACCTTACCAAGCAAGTCCTTTGCCACAACTAGAACAGGACGAATATAGAACTTTCTGGTTAAAATCGGGTTTTTAGTTGTATCAATCATAGTACAAAGGTAATAAAAAAGTATGCAGGTTTAGTAGAAATATTAAGCACTTAGCTTTGCTTTTAACTCAGCTATTTTAGAATCAAAGTAATTTTCTTTTTCAGGATTTTTAACTTTTAGTTTTTTATAAACAGAAATGGCTTCATTAAACTCGCCTTGTGTTATATAAATTTTTGCAAGGGTTTCAGAAACAATAAAATCATTATTCGAATATTCTTTAATTCTGTTATCTTCAATTTTTTTCTTTGCTTCTTTTATAACTTTTGAAGTTCCCTCAATCTCAGCAGTAAGTTTATTTAGTGTTTCTTCAATTGATTCAGAAGATTTTGTTTGATTTGATTCATTAGATTGAGCTTGAACATTCTGTACTGAATTTTCATAAGCAATGTTAGCCCATCGAGAAACATTAAACAGTTGTCTTTGCTTTTTTATCGCATCAATTTCACGCAAGTAATAATCAAAAGTTTTTGGTGAGTGGATAAGTTCACTTCCCTTTTTGATGCTCTTTAATGCTTGTCCGTAGTTACCTTGTATTGTGTGTGCTTTGCCGAGAAGAAAATATGCAACTGAAAAATCAGGATGATTTACCAATCCTTCTGTTAAAATTTTTATAGCTGAATCAATATTGTTTCTTTCAATTTCATTTTCTGCAACACGAGCAAATAATGGTGATTTATTATTGTACTCGTATATTAAACTTACTTTTTGATTAAATGCATCAAATGAATTACTGCTCATTAAGCCTTCTTTGTTGCGTAAGCATGTTTAATTGATGTATAAGCTATAAATGAAAAACCTAACGTAAACAAAACCTGGAATGGAATTGAAGCTAATTCCATAAAATAAATTGAGGACAAAACTCCGATAAAACAATAAACTGCAAGTACAGCTTCTACAAAAACTGAAAGACCAAGTTTTTTATTTAAATATTTATTTCCAACAAAAGTGTCTTTACCTGTTTCTTGTTTGAATTTAGGTGTACGTACAAACTCGCTTTTTCTATTCATCAATCCTTCAAACACAGCGCGTGAATTATTTACTGCAAGTCCCATACTGCCAGCCATAAATAATGGAAAAAGTACAATTCGTTTTCGCCAATCGGTGCGAATATCTTTTTGTGAATACATATAAAACAAAAATGAACTTACGAATGCAAGCACAAACAAAGACATAATTGCAAAATAGATTTCGTGTGCACCACTATTTTTAACAAAGATTAAAGGCACATTTAAAATTGCCGCAAGTAAGATAAACGGAAAAACTAAATTGTTTGTTAAGTGAAATGTTGACTGAAGTTTTACTCGCATTGGCACTTTAGATTTCCAAACCAATGGAAGAATTTTCTTTGCAGTTTCAACAGCGCCTTTTGTCCAGCGGAATTGTTGAGCTTTAAGTGCATTTATTTCTGAAGGTAATTCTGCAGGCGACGTGAAATCTTTTAAGAAAACAAATCTCCAGCCAATTAGCTGCGCACGATAACTCAAATCCAAATCTTCGGTAAGTGTATCTGCGTGCCAGTTGCCTGCATCTTCAATACATTTTTTTCTCCAAACACCGCCGGTACCATTAAAGTTTATAAAGAAACCTGATTTATTTCGTACAGTTTGTTCAATCACAAAATGTCCATCAAGAGCAAGTGCTTGCGCCTTTGTTATGATTGAATAATCACCGTTAAGATGTTCCCATCTTGATTGAACCATTCCAACTTTATCATCAGTAAAATACGAAAGTGTCTTTTTTAAAAATTCTTTTTGGGGAATAAAATCAGCGTCAAAGATTGCAATGAATTCGCCTTTTGCAATTTTCATTCCTTCTTTTAATGCTCCTGCTTTATATCCTTCGCGTGTACCTCTTCTGATATGCGAAATATCAAAACCTAATTTTTGTTTTGCTTCAACAGCTTTTGCAACGATAGATGTTGTTTCATCAGTTGAATCATCAAGAACCTGAATTTCCATTTTATCTTTTGGATAATCAATCTCGCAAACTGAATCAATCAATCTTTCAATAACATACATTTCATTGTAAAGAGGAAGTTGAATAGTAACGTGTTTATCAGATTTAAAATCAGCATCCGGTACCGGATTTTTATGTCCATACTTTCTATGGTAATACATCATAACAAAACCGTGCAATCCAAATACAAATAGGATTGAAAGGGAAACAAAATATCCTATTAAAACTACCTGTTCCATTTAAATTAAATATCCTCTCTTGTTACCAGCCTGAAACTGTATCTAATAAAATGTCTTCACTAATTAAATCTAACGCTGCTTCAATTGCAGATGTTCTACCTTCAACAGGATTACTTGATTGGTAATCGCTGTAATTTGAAAAAGTTTTTTCAAAAACAGTTTTGCGTTTTACTAAATCGCGATAGATTACCTTTACACCAATTGTAACTCTTCTTGATGTAATGCTTTCACCTGCTGAAACTATTGCTGCATTATCAAGAATCGAAACAATTGTACATTCTAATAATGCATTTGAAGAAGTTCTTGTAGAAACTTCAAGAGTATTGTCATCAATAAATTTCTGTATAAGTTTTTGTGTTAATTTTTCCCTTACTCCAGATTCACCAGTCCCACTTCTGTCATCAGCAATTGGAATTGCTATTGTTTTTAAATGTTCGGGAACCGAAGCACCGGTAAAAGAATAAGCACAACACGAAGTAAAATTAATTGCAATTAATACTACAAACAATAGATTGATCAAAGCAAAAACTACAAGTTTATTTTTTTTATTCTGTAATATCATATTCTTTAAGTTTTCTGTATAAAGTTCTTTCGCTGATGTTTAGCAATCTTGCAGCTTTACGTTTGCTTCCTTTTGTTTTATCGAGTGCTTTTACAATTGCATCTTTTTCTAAATCTCTGATTGATAAAACATCATTACCATTTCCGCTTCTGTTAAAATCTTCTACATTAAATCTATGTGTTATTAAATCTTTTAACTCCATTATATCTTTTTTAATTTCAAAAAGTGCTCGATACATTAACTCTCTGTCAGCATCTTCAGGAGATTTTCTTAAGAAAACCGGTAACTGTCTTTGCTCATCAAAATCAACATAATCAGAAACTAAATCAGAAAACATTTCTTCACTTAAAGCTTTACCACGATTTAATGCAATTGCAGTTTCAATTGTATTTTTAAGTTCACGGATGTTTCCCGGCCAGCTATAATTTTTTAAAATCTCAATTGAACCAATTGTAAAATCAGGACAAACTACTTTGTTATTATCACAATAATTTTTTGCAAAATGTTTTGCAAGATCTTCAATATCGTTTTTTCTTTTTCTTAAAGGCGGAATATTAAGTGAGACAGCTTTTAATCTAAAAAATAAATCTTCTCTAAATCTTCTTGTATCAACTTCTTTTTGTAAATCTTTATTTGTTGCTGCAATAATTCTTACATCAACTCTAACTACGGTTTCAGCACCAAGTTTCATAAACTCTTTATTTTCCAACACGCGCAATAATTTTACCTGAGTTGTAAGTGGAAGCTCACCAATCTCATCTAAAAATAATGTACTGTTATCTGCAATTTCAAAATATCCTTTACGTGATTCAACTGCACCGGTGAATGAACCTTTTTTATGTCCGAACAATTCACTTTCAATTATTCCTTCGGGAATTGCGCCGCAGTTTACAGAAACCATTGGCTTGCTTGAACGATTGCTGTGAGCGTGAATTGCTTTTGCAAAAATCTCTTTTCCAACACCGCTTTCACCATAAATCAAAACAGAAATATCTGATTGCGCAACTTGCATGATAACATCAACCAAATCATTTATTTCTTTTGATTTGCCGATTATTCCATTTTGGGATTTAAATTCTTCTCTAATCATTTACTTGTAAAAACTTTGTCTGCCATTTTGTAAAATTTGTGTGCCAAATATAGCACAATGGACGAATTTATTAAAGGCAGCCTGAGTGATATTGATTTAATTCAAACCCATCAAAAGCTAAAATTATGCGAGATTTAATATGATTTGGCAAAGATTGACGGAATTCGTTTAGCGGTTTTGCAAAATCATCACCAATGTGTGTTAATATTATCTCTTTTGGATCAGATTTTTCGAGCAGTTCAAGAACATTTTCTTTTTTGATGTGTGTTGTTTCGGTTATAAACCAATCAACTTTTTGATCGAAAAGATACAGATCATTTTCACTTCCAACATCTCCAGAATAGATTACAGAATTTTCATCATCTTTGAAATAAAAACTTAGAGAAGTAAATCCTAATTTGTACTCAGAATCATACTTTTTGTATTTATCTAAATGCGAATTCAATTTTGAAACAAAACAAAATTTTTCACTTACTTTAATCTCAATCTCTACATCAAAAGAAATCATTTTAAGATCAAAAGTAATTCGTTCCTTAAATAGATAAGAATGAAAAATAAAATCTTCCAAAAAATCTTTTTCTGATGAATGAACAAAAATTGTTAAATCATTTTTTCTTGATAACAATTTCATCTGAGTTAATAATGATGGTAAGCCTGAAAAATGATCTGCGTGAAAATGTGAAATTAAAATTGAATCGATTGAATTGAAATTAACATTTTGTTTTAAAATTGCTTTTGAAATTCCATCCCCGCAATCAACAAGTAAATTATGTTCTGATGAACTGATTAGAAATGATGAGTGAAAACGATTAAGAGAAGTCTGTCCGGATCCAGTGCCTAAAAATTTAATCTTCATTGATTTATTTCTACAACTCGTCCTGCAATTCTAAATCTTGTATTCGCAATCGGAAGAAAATCTTCTGCTTCTTTTCTTGTTTCAAACTTGCCAACATATACAACATTAAAAGTTGTACCCGCAACATTTTTTTCTTTTATGAATGAAACCATTCCAGCGTTATCAATATCTTTTTTCAAAACATTTGCATTGGCTGTATTAGTAAATGCTCCAGCTTGAACTGTAAAATTAAAATCATTCTCTTTTTCATTTTGATTTATTGTTTCAGTCGTTTGATGTGGAGTTTCTTCAACTTCATTTTTTACAACATTAACTGAAGCCATTTTTATGTAAGGTGATTCAGGATAATCTTTTTTTAGTTTTGCAAGATTTTTGTCAGCTGTATTGTACAAGCCTAAAGCAAAATAATATGAGTAAAGTCTGTACAATGAAGCATCAGCATAAGTACTTTTAGGATGTTTATCAACCAATGTTTGATAAAGTGCTACAGCATCCTGCCCGTTTTCTGTAAGTACGGCTTCAAGAAAAATTAGATTTGAACTTTTCGGATTATCGGTTTTAAGATCAAGCAATTTTGCTTTTGCTTCTTCAAGTTTGCCTTGCTCGATCATTTTCAGGTATGGAACAATATCAACTTCCTGCGCAAAAACCTGTGAAGTAAATTGAAGAGAAATAAATAATAGAAATATCGAAAAGTATTTATTCATAAATGTATAACAAACTAAAAATGATTGATTGCAAATTAGTTTGTTTAAGCAGTAAGCGCAATACCTTGTTTTTCAATATCTATATGAGAAAGATAATCACCAAACAAAGTTCCAGAAGTAGCCCGATTTATTTTAACTTTTATATAATCGCTGTTTTTTATTTTATTATCGATTGGAACAATAACCATTTTGTTTGTGTCTGTTCTGCCAGCAATATATTGATTTGATTTTTTACTAAATCCTTCAACCAGAATAATTTCTTCTTTGCCAATCATTTCCTGATTTTTTTCAAGAGAAATCTGCTGCTGCAGATCAACAATTTCCTGCAATCGTTTTGATTTTATTTCTTCTGCAACATCATCTTCCATTTTAAAAGCTTTAGTTCCTTCGCGCGGAGAATATTTAAACATATACGCACCATCGTATCTAACTCGCTTCATCACTTCTATAGTTGCAAAATGATCTTCCCAGGTTTCTGTAGGAAAACCTGAAATTATATCTGTAGAAAAACTTACACCAGGAATTATTTTTTTTGCTTTTTCAATCAAGTTAAGATAATGCTCAACAGTATAAGTTCTATTCATCAAATCAAGTATTCTATTTGATCCTGATTGAACAGGAAGATGAATGTAATTACAAAGATTTGGATGCTCTGTAATTGTGTATAAAAGTTTAACAGAAATATCTTGTGGATGTGAAGTGCTAAATCTTATTCTCATTGTTCTATCAACTTTAGCTGAAGCAGAAAGTAAATCTGCAAAATCCCAATTGTTTTTGGATTCTTCGTCAAGATAAGAATTTACATTCTGGCCGAGTAATGTTACATCTTTAAATCCACGTGCAGAAAGATTTTCTAACTCGGTAACAATTGATTGAAGTGATCTGCTTCGTTCTCTACCACGAGTGAACGGTACAACGCAAAATGTACAAAATTTATCGCAACCACGCATAACAGAAATCCATGCATTTAATCCATCCTCACGATGAGGCTCGATATCATCATAAGTTTCTGTGCGAGAAAGTTTAACACCAATTCCTTTATCACCATTAAATGCAACATCAATGTATTCCGGTAATCTTCTGTATTCATCGGGGCCAACAACAAGATCAACAACTTTTTTATCTTCAACTAAATCTTTACGCAGACGTTCAGCCATACATCCAAGAATTCCAAGAACTAAATCAGGATTATTTTGCTTTAATGTTTTTAGATTTCCAATCCTGCCATAAATTCTTTGCTCTGCATTATCACGAATACTGCAAGTGTTAAGTAAAACAACATCAGCATTTTCAGGATTATCTGTAACATCATAGCCTTGCTTTTTTAAAATACCAAGAACAATCTCAGTATCAGCAAGATTCATTTGACATCCATACGTTTCTATATAAACACTGTTTTTTTGCATAGCTAAAAAATAAACGAACTTGAAAGGTTTATCAGGAAATAGTTATAAAGTAAAGTGCAAGATTTAACAGAGCAAAAGAAAAAATAAAAAATATAGTAGTAAACATTTTTTCTTTTTTCTTTTTGTCTTCAATCAAATCGTTGTTATCGGCGATTTTAATTTTTTCTTCAGTTTTAACGAATCCTAGCATTTGTTCCCGCAAATTATTTTTAAATACTAATTAGAAAATAGAAATAACTTTTTATAAATGATATAGAACATTTTAGTTACTATCGATACTTTTTGAAAATTGTTTAGTCTTAATTTTATTGTAAAAATTAATTTTAATTTACAGTTAATTAAACCAAATCGGGAATTTTTACGCTTATGTTATCATGCACAACTATTTATTGACACAATATTTTTTCAACTGATTAGTTAAGTAATTTTTATAACTGACTTAAATTAAATGAGTTAGGCTGTAAGTTTAATTTGTGATTTTGTTAATCATTGCTTATATATGCGATGTAATTCGGGCACTTTTTTTGCAAATCTACTACATCTGTTTTTGAAAAAAGGATACACCTATGAAAAAAGTTTACATTATTTACGGGGGGTTTATCTTAGCAATTTTCTTCTCAACTATAGCAATCGGACAAATTACTGTTTTTGAAGATAATTTTGATTCTTATACAGCAGCACAACAAATCTCCTGTCAAGCTCCAACAATTTGGAAAACCTGGACAAATAATCCTTGTGATGCTACGCAAGATGCATATGTATCAAATGTATATTCTTTTAGTGGATCTAACGCTGTAGTAATAAAACAAAACAATGATATAGTTAGAGAAATTGGAACACCTATAAACTCAGGAATTGCAGAAATAAATTTTCAAGTTTTTATTCCAACTGGTAAATCAGGTTACTTTAATACTTTAGCTAATTTCAATCCACCAACCTATGCATGGGCAATGCAAGTTTTTCTTAACTCAACAGGCACAGGAACAGTTGATGCTGGTGGAGCTAGTGCAGCAACTTTTAGTTATCCTCAAAACCAATGGTTTCCTATAAAGATTGTTGCTGATCTTGCTGCTGATTCCGGAAAGTTTTATCTAAATGGAAACTTGATTAGAAAATGGAGATGGACCGCAGGAACATTCGGTACAACTATTGCAAAACAATTAGATGGAAATGATTTTTTTGGCTATGTGGCTACAGATGAAATGTATATTGATGATTACAATATTGTTCAATTAACCTCATCTAATAAAATTTTAAGTACTGTTACTGGTGGAAATTGGAATAGCGCAGCAACCTGGGTTGGAGGAGTAATTCCCGGACAAACTAACACTGTTGAAATTGTTGCTGGAGCTACAGTAACTTTAGATGGAAATATTGTAGATAGAAATTTAACCACCATTGTTAATGGAACATTAATTTGTGGATCTTATAATATTTCCGGCTCTGGTGATTTTTCACTTGGCGGTGGCGGGACTATACAAATTGGTTCTCCGGAAGGAATCACTTCATCAGGACCAACAAGTAATATCCAAACAACTGGTGCTCGAACGTATAGTCAATTTGCAAACTATATCTACAATGGTACTTCTCCTCAAGTTACTGGTAACGCATTACCTTCAACATTAAAAAGTTTAACTGTTAATAATACTTCTGGTGTTACTCTCAGTTCAAATACAGCAATAAGTGGTACACTTACTTTATTAAATGGAAATTTATTAACCAGTGGAAATACTTTTTCTCTGGGTACTAGTGCTTCCAACTTTGGATCTTTAATAATTTCGTCAGGTAAGATAATTGGAAATGTTAATCGATGGATTTCAAATTCAATTTCACCTGTTACTTTTCCAGTTGGTACAACTCCAACAAAATATACCCCAATTGTATTAAGTAACATTGTTGGATCAGGTACATTCTCTGTTTCATCCATTGATGGACTCCATCCGAACGTTACCAATCCAAATTTTTTGCAAATGTATTGGAAATTAACAAATGGTGGACTTACATCAACAACAATTACTTTTAATTATTCAGAATCAGATGTTGTGGGAGATGAAAACTCATATTCACTATTCCGGTATAATGGAAGTTGGGCTCCATTTTCCCCAATAACACTAAATGCAACAAACAATACGGTTACTGCTAATAATGTTAGTGTTTTCTCTGATTGGACATTAGGAGTTGATGACCCACTTCCTGTTGAACTTTCATCATTTACCGCAAATGTAATCGGTAAATCTGTTAAACTTAGTTGGCAAACTGAAACAGAAGTAAATAATTATGGTTTTGAAATTGAACGTTCAATAGCTAAAGGTAACTGGGAAAAAATTGGTTTTGTAAATGGAAGTGGTAATTCCAATTCACAAAAAAATTATACTTTTGAAGATAAAAATTTAATTGTTGGTAAATATCATTATAGATTAAAACAATTAGACAATGATGGAC
>Ga0138256_10005246_pt1 | contig 13730 bp, 3 predicted proteins | sample KNB2016incub_MG_FD_105486 | JGI IMG/M metagenome (GOLD analysis project Ga0138256, IMG submission 105486) | Active sludge microbial communities from wastewater in Klosterneuburg, Austria - KNB2014incub_MG | ecosystem: Engineered > WWTP > Activated sludge > Unclassified | place: Austria...
ACTTCTGGGTGCCCGCGAAGGCGGGCACCATGGCGGCCCGCCAGGGACGCCTGCAGCCGGCCAGCTTCAGCTGCCGGTGGATTGCGACGCGCCGTCATCCGCAGATCGTCGCGTGACGGGCTTCCAGACGCTACAGTGGTGCCGTACCAGTACCCCGTCACTGCGGCCGGGCTGCGGCAACGTGCGCAACGCAACCTGCAACCGGCAACCGTGGGGATCGCAATCATGGGGCGTCGCCTCCGACCTCGCCCCCGACCAGGAGCCAACGTGAATCCATCCGAGCCAGAGCCCGAGCCCGAGCGCGCGCCGACGGCGCACGACGAGGCGTATTATGCCGAGCAACCCGTCTGGGCCGTCGTCGGCGCTTCCAACGCCCGGCACAAGTACGGCAACCGGATCTACCGTACCCTGCGCGAGGCCGGCTACCGCGTGTATGCCGTGAACCGGCATCAGGCGATCATCGAAGGCGACACGGCCTACGCCCGCGTCACGGACCTGCCGGAGGCGCCCGACGTCGTGAACCTCGTCGTGCCGCCCGACCGGGCGTTGGCCGTCGTGCAGGACGCGCACGCAGCGGGGGCCAAGGCGGTCTGGTTCCAGCCGGGCGCCGAGGACGCCGCCGCGGCCGCATGGGCAGCGGCCCACGGAATGGACGTCATCCACGCCTGCATCCTCGTGGCCCACAACCGGCGCGGGCCGGGGGCTATCCCTCCAGCCGTACCTCCACCCGCCGCCCCCTGATCGTCGCCGCGCTCAGCGCCGTGACGACGGATGCCGCGATCTCGTCGGGAACCTCGACGATCGCGAATCGATCCGCGATCTCGATCGCCCCGATGAGCCGCGGGCTGACGCCGGCCTCGTTGGCGATCGCGCCGACGAGGTCGGCCGGGCGGACGCCGGCGGTGCGGCCGGCGCCGATGAAGATCCGCGCCACCTGCCACGGCGTCGTGCCGCGGCGCCCGCGGCCGCCTGCGCTCCCGCCGCTGCTGAACGAGCCCCCCGTGCCACCGCCGAAGCCCCCGCCGCGCGCCGGCCTGTCGTCGCCGCGCGGCCGGCCCTGGCCGCGCCCGCTCGGCGGGGCGTAGGGCTCGCGCATCATCGCCGCCGGGATCTCCTCGGCGTCGCCCGCGCCGGCCTGCGCCGCGTGCGCCAGCTTAACGGCGGCCGCGGCGATGTCCATCACGTCGTAGCCGTCGGAGAGCGCGTCGACGATCACCCGGAACGCGTCGAAGTCCCCCTCCTCGAGCGCCTCCTCGACGGCGGTGCGCGTCTGCTGCATCTGCCGGGCGCGCAGGTCGGCCACGGTCGGCACGGTGGCCGGTTCGATCCGCTGCCCGGTGAAGTGCTCGATGTTCCGCAGCAGCCGGCGCTCGCGCGGCTCGGCCAGCGTGATCGCCATGCCGGCGCGGCCGGCGCGGCCCGTGCGGCCGATGCGGTGGAGGTAGACCTCGGGCGAGACCGGCACGTCGTAGTTGATCACGTGGGAGACGTGCTCGATGTCCAAACCGCGCGCCGCGACGTCCGTGGCGACGAGCAGGTCGGTCGTCTCGTCGCGGAAGCGTCGCATGACGCGGTCGCGCTGCTCCTGCGACAGGCCGCCGTGCAGCGCTTCGGCGCGGTAGCCGCGGGCGTTCAGCGCCTCGGTAAGCGTGTCGACCTCGGTCCGGGTTCGGCAGAAGACGATCGCCGAGCCGGGCGGCTCCATGTCCAGGATCCGGCCGAGGGCGTTGAGCTTGTGCGCCCGCTGGACGAGGTAGCCCACCTGCGGCACGCGCGGCATCTCACCCGCCGCGGCGGCCTCGCGCTGGACGTCGATCGTCACGGGCTCGCGCAGGTGCCGCTTGGCCAACGCCGCCACGCGCGGCGCCAGCGTCGCCGAGAAGAGGACGGTCTGACGTGTCGCGGGCGTCGTGGACAGGATGGCCTCGAGGTCCTCGGCGAAGCCCATGTCCAGCATCTCGTCCGCTTCGTCCAGCACGACGGTCCGCACGCCCTCCAGGACGAGCGAGCCGCGCTTGAGGTGATCGACGGCCCGTCCGGGGGTGGCGACGACGATGTCGACGCCGCGGTGCAGGGCGCGCAGCTGTTGGCTGATGGCCTGGCCGCCGTACACCGGCAGCACGGAGATGCCCAGGGCCTTGCCGTAGCGGTGCAGCGCCTCGGCCACCTGGACCGCCAGCTCGCGCGTCGGCACGAGGACGAGCGCGTGCGGCCCCGGCCCTTCGATGTTCGCGCCGTCGGCGCGCAGCGCGCCGAGGATCGGCAGGGCGAAGGCGGCGGTCTTGCCGGTCCCGGTGGCCGCTTGGCCGACGAGATCGCGGCCCGTGACGAGGACCGGGATCGCCTCGCGCTGGATCGGGGTCGGCTCTTCGTAGCCCAGGTCGGCGAGCACCGCCAGGAGGCGCGGGTCGAGGCCGAGGTCGGCGAAGCCGAGCACGGGCGGGGTTTGGGGCAGGTCGGTCATCGTCAATGGCCTCGGGTTGGCGTGCCGGGGGCGTCCGGTCGACCGTCTACAGTAGCACGCTCGGCACGATTGGGCGCGGAACGCGACCATCATCGGCCGGCCGGCGATCACGGCCTGCCCGTCGACGACTCCTTTTTGAGCACGGGCAGGTGGATGCGCCCCCCCTGACCGTGTCCCGGCTCCTTCGTCGCCTCCGGCGTCACGGTCGGTCCCGCCGACGTCGGCCGCGGTCCGGGCGGCGTGGCCGTCGGGATGGCGACCGTCGGGCCGCCGGGCCGTCGCGTGGCGGTCGCCGTCGCGGGCCCCGGCCGCGTGGCGGTGGGCGTCGGGCCGGCCGTCGGCACGGTGGCGGACGGCGACGGTCCGGTGGTCGGCGTCGGCGTGGGCGGCGGCGGCGAGCCGACGTTCGGCCCATCGTAGCGCAAGCTCGTGCAGTTGCCGGCGTGGTCGCAGACGGACATCGAGTCGCCGCTCACGACATATGTCGCGCGGCACCGGATCACGGCCGCGTACGTCCGTGCCTTCAGCCGATCGCCGGCTGCCCCGTCCGCCAGCTGCTCGGCAAATGCGAGGTGCCACGGCGAGTGGTACGGCGCCGCGTCGACAACGACCGCGTTGCCGCAGTCGCCTGGCAGCTGCGCGCGGCTGGCGTCGAGGTCGAAGTCCTCGAATCGCAGCTCGAAGCCGATCCCGCCGTCGTCCGGCTGCGCGAACCCGCCCAGGAAGCGCGGCGCCAGCGTGTCCACGATGCCGCTCCAGAGCGCCTTCGGCTCGGCGTCGAAGTTGAGAAGGGCGTCGATGCCGCGGGCCTTCACGTCGTAGTAGCCCTCGACGCCGGACGGCAGACCGGTCGACCACGTTGCCGCCTCGATCGGGTCGGCGCCGAGGCCGGCCACCGTCGCATCCGTCCAGCGCGCGGCGGCCAGCGCCGCCACCTCGAGCGGCGGGAGGGCGCGGCGGTAGACCCGCAGATCGTCGAGGGCATAGCGCTGGGTCGGACTCTGGTGGACGAAGCGCAGCTCGCTGGCGCCCGTCCCCACGCCGGAGCCGCCGGCGATGACGTCGCTCCGCAGCAGCACGCCGTCCTGATAGGTCGAGAGCGTGCCGGCGATGTCGTCCCAGACGACGACGTAGTGGTGCCAGCCGCGCGCGTCGCCGACCGGCGCCGGGTACACGAGGTCGCCGATCTCGGGCGACAGCCCACCGCCGTCGAACCCGACGGTGTTGCCACCGTACGCCAATCGCCCCTGGTTCATGTCCTCGATCCACAGCGCGATCGAATACGACTCGCCGTCCGCCGGCAGCACGCCCTTCGGCGCCGCGAAGACGAAGCCGTCGGACGCCGGCGAGAGCTCGAGCGCGCCGGCGCCGACGGTGCCCGCGCGGGCGTGGTTCGCCGTGTCGTCGGCCGTGAACGGTCGATAGACCGCCTCTGCGCCCAGCGCGCCCGCGTCCGCCAGCGCGCCGCCGGCGACGATGTGCGGTTCGTCGAAGCCGAGGTGCAGCGTCGGGCCGAGGCCCAGGATCGTCGGCCAGTCCTCGGCGGCGATGCGGCCGCGGGCGACGACGACCTCGTCGATCGCGCCGGCAAACGGATCGCGGTTGGCGGCATCGGCGGTCAGGCTGGCGGTACCGACGAGGAGCGGGCTGTCGGCGTCGGCCGTGGCCGGCGCGTCACCGGGGACCACCTCGACGAGGCGGCCGTTCACGTAGAACTCGGCGTCGTTGTCCGCGGTCAGGTGGACGGCGACGTGCTGCCACACGCCGGCCGTGACGACGTCGGGTGCCGTGTCGTAGTCCTGGACGAACCAGCTCGTCAACCGCAGGCGGCTGCCGCTGAGGCCGAAGCTCCAGCCCTCGGCGTTGTCCGTGCGGGGGCTGGAGACGATGCGCCGGACGGCCCCCCGCCCGCCCGGCCTGATCCACGCCCCCACCGTGAAGTCGTTCGTCAGCGCGCCGATCGCCGGGTCGTGGGCAATCGCGAGGCCGTCGTCCGCGCCGTCGAAGCGCAGCGCCTGGCCGCTCCGGCTGGCGATGCCGGGCTGGGGGCAGGCGGGGGCGGTGCAGGCAGCCGTGCGGCCGGCGACGAGATCGGCGTGGCTCTGCGCGGATGCATCGGCCGGCTGGCCGCTCTTGTCGAACGGCAGGTAGAGCAGAATGTTCTCGGGCAGGCCGCGATTGATGAAGGGCGAGCCGTGCGGGAAGAGGGGCTCGAGGGCAACCTGTACGCGGGCGATGCCGGCGACGGTGTCCTGGACTTCCAGGTTGTTGGGTTGTTCGTTGGCAGTGCCTTGAAGTAGGGAGGATGGGCCAAGGTAGGCTGGGTCGGTGGGGGGTTGTTGGGCGGTGTGGGTCACATCGGCCAAGTGGGCCGGGAGGATCGCAGGGGTCTCATGGGACCCATACGTCCCATAGGTCCCATGGGCCCGACTGACCTCATGGCCCCCGTCGACAGTCCCCCCGCCCCTCCCGCCGACGCCCGTCAGCTCCGTCGCCGGATCCATCGAATCCAGCTGGAACGGCGGTATTGCGAGGACCGTCGTCTTGCCGACGCGATCCACCGCCGTCACCTCCCCGCTGAACGTGCCTGTCGGCTGGTCGCTGCGCAGCGTATACGCCAGGTGCCAGTTGCCGCCGACGACGATCGCGTGCTGCAGCGGCGGCTCGCCGAGCGGGACGCCGTTCGCGTCGCGGACGGTCACCTCCACGCGGGCGACGCCGCTGCCGGGGTCGGCGCCGATCGGCGGGTCGGTCACCGTGCCGGCGAGGCCGAGCGTCCAGCGGCCGGGGTCCGCCGGGTCGGCGGCAGGGCGGAACGGGGCCCCCGGCTGCGGCGCGAGCGTCAACGCGGGCGCGGTGCCGTCGACGAGCACGTGGAAGGGCGCGCCCGAACCTGCGGACGACCGGTAGTCCTTCACGTTGCCGACGGCGTCGACGGCGTCCACCGTGACGTCGTAGCGGCCCTCGGCGGGCGGGTCGAAGGCGGGGCACATCGCGCTGCCGTCCACGGCGTCGCGGCACGGCAGGCCCCAGACGTAGATGACGGGCTGGCCGGACCGCTTGAGCTCCAGCACGGCGAGCTGCGCGGCGGAGTGCACGTCGTGCGTGTCGACGGCGAGCGTGCTCGGCCGGCCGAGCGGGATGTACGTGCCCGACTGCGCGAACGCTGCGGTCGGCGGCAGGCCGTCGACGGTCAGCGGGGCGGCGCTGCGCTCGTCGATCCAGGTGTTCTGGAAGTTGAACAAGCGGGCGATGTCCTCGTCGTTCAGCGCGGACTTGTAGAACGTCACCTCGTCCAGCCGGCCGCGCCAGCTGCTGTTCGCGCTGCCGCCGACGGTGACCTGCGGCGGGCTCGCCGGACTCGGCACCTTCGGCAGCCCGGCGGCCTGCTTGACCGGCGAGCCGTTCACGAAGAGCGTCATCTCCTCGGCGTTGTCGCGCAACGGGTCGCTCTTGCGGCGGAACACGACGTGCGTCCAGAGGTTGGGCGGGATCTCGTGATCCGCGACGACCGTGTTCGTCTTGCCGGAGGTCTCGACGTACGCGTACGGCCGGCCGTTGTAGAGGCCGAAGAACGGGTTGCGGGTCGCATCGCCGGCCGTCACGAGCGGCCGGTACACGTTGTCGCCGACGGCGCCGCCGAGCGCGTCGCCCAGCACCCAGGCGGAGAGCGTGAGGTCACCGCCGTACAGGTTGAACTGCTGGGCGTTGCCGACGACGGCGCGGTCGGTCGGGTCGACGAACTGCCGTGACTCGTTGATCTGGCCCGCGGCGAGCTCGGCGCCCCAGTTCAGGGTCTCAGGGCGCGGGTCATCCATCGTGAGCGTGTGGTAGGGCACGCTGTTCATCAGGTTGCGCACGCCCGTCGCGTCCAGGAAGCCCTTGCCGACGACAACGTCGTCGATCAGCCCCTCGTACGGTCGTGCGCCGCCCTCCGCGCTGCCGATCGTCAGGCTCAGGCCGGGCAGCACGCTCGTGAACACCGGGCCGACGGCCGCGCCGTCCACATACAGCTGCCCGCTGGTGGTGGGCTGGCGGCGGTCCACGGTGACGACGACGTGATGCCAGTCGGCGCGCGCGTACTCGTTCGTCGGGAAGGCGAACGGGAAGCCGTCGCCTTGGCCGAACCAGAATCGGACGCGGTCCGGCTTGCCCGCCACGGGCACGGCGCGCAGCTCGGCGGCGACGGTGTCCTGGAACTTGGCCGACAGGAAGGCGCCGGTCTGCTGCGCCGCGCCCGGTTGGACCCACGCACCCATCGAGTAGCCGCTGGCGGTCGCCGTCTGCAGATAGCTCAGGAGCAGCTCGCCGGCCTTCGCGTCCGTGATGCGGTCGTCCACGCCGTCGAAGCGGGCCGCCAGGTTCTCGCGCCCGCGCACGCCGACCGTCGGGCAGCCGGTGCCCGCGCACGAGCCGCTCGACCCGCCGACGTAGTCCTCGAAGCGCGTCTGCCCCGGCACCTCGTCGAGTTTGTAGCGTACGATCGTCGAGTTGCTCTCGACGAGGTCGGTGATCTGGGCCTGGTTGAGCGCCCGGCCGTAGACCTCGAGGTCCCAGATGCGGCCGGAGAACGGGGTGACGGTGTGGCGCTGCACCCGGACGTTCGCGCAGCCGTCCGCGCTGATCGCCTGCGCCGGCTCGGTCAGGTTGCCGTGGATGTCCTCGTCGAGGTCGTAGATCGACAGGTAGTCCAGCCGGGCCCCCTTGCCGGTCGGCCACGCGGCGGCGAAGCTGCGCTGGAAGCGCACCGGTTCGAGCAGCTCCGTTTCGCCGGGCGGCGGCAGCGTCACGAGCGGCCACTCGGGGCGCGGCCGGGCGGGGTCGTCCGCGGTGATGGCCAGCATGTACTGCCCGCGGCCGGTGGCGCACGCGTTCAGGACCGGCAGGATGGCGTAGTTGAACGCGCTGGCCGAGCCGACGAGGAAGCCCTCGGCGCTCCGCGGGACCATCCCGGTCAGCACGAGGTCTTCCTTGTAGCGTTGGTTGATGTAGAGCTTCGCCCGCTGGGCCGCCTTGTCGTAGCTGACGGCCACGTGGACGTCCTCGTCCTTGTTCACGTAAGCCTGCGTGGACGTCGCCTCGCACCACCCGTTGTCCGGATCCGTGCAGCCGAAGCCGAAGACGATGCGGCCGTCCTCGACCATCAAGGACGGGAAGGCCCGGCGAGACATCTCCATCGTCGACTTCGGCATCCACGGCCCGCCCTCGCCCTGCCGGTCCCGGCCGGCCTCGGCGCCCATGATCCCGTGCCGCACCCCCCCCGTCGTCCCGATCCAGGTCTGGTCCCACCAGTTCACCCACGCGGCCACCGTGATGTTCCCGCCGTCATACCGCGCGCCCTCGGCGCTGATCGGGCGGTTATTCGGGTCGCGCGTGTTCTTGTTCAGGACGAACGCCCGGTCGAGGTCGTACAGGATCGAGGAAGCGAAGTCCTTGTCCTCGAGGTTCCCCAGCGGCACCGTCCGCCGGTCGATCGTGGCCGCCATGTCCTGCGCCACGTCGTAGTCGCCCGAGGCCGCGTCGGCGCGCACCGTCATCGGGTGCTCGATGCGTTGTTCGGCCGGCGTCACCGCCCCCTCGACGGCCGGGCCGAGGGCGAAGGTCTCGTACGGCGGCGCGTCGCTGGTCAGGATGTCCGGCACGTCCACCTTCAGCAGCCCCGAGACGTTCTTGCTCAGCAGCCGGTTCGTCAGCGCCGTCTTGTGCACGATCCGCTGGCCCGGCGCGACGATGCCGTCGTCCAGGTTGTAGATGCCGAGCATCTGGAACTTGAGCCGCGCCTCGACGTCGTCGCCGGTGCGCAGGGGCTCCCGCACGATGACGACCTCGTCGATCCGGCCCTCGAAGGCCTCCGTCACAACGGGCGGCGTCGCTTGGGGGGACGCGTTCGGCGCGTGGACGGCACCGATCATCAGCGGCTCGCCCAGGTCCGGCAGCGCGCCGTCCACGGCGGAGGTGACGACCTTGTCGGTCCCGCCGACGTCGTCGCCCGCCAGCTGCACCGCGAAGAAGTGCACGCGCGTCGACACGTCCCCCGAACCCGGTGCCACGACCCGCTCGGCCGACGCCGCCACCCACGTCCACTCGTCCACCCGGATGCCCATGTCGGGCGCGATGAAGTCCTCGACGCCGTAGAACGTCAGGACCAACCCGTCATCCACGAGCCCGAACCCGAAGCCGTCGGCCCGCGTGTCGCGCGACAGGCCCACGATGCGCTGCCGGCCGGTGACGCGCGCAGGCATGACCCAGGCGGAGACGATGAAGTCGTTCGTCAGCGCGCTGATCTCGGGCACGGTGCCGAGCGAGAAGTGGTCGTCCACGCCGTCGAACAGCGCGGCGTTGCCCATCTGGGCGCGGTGGCCGGTCACCGGGCAGCTCGGGGCGGTGCAGTAGCCGCCGTACGGGCTGTGCGGTTGCGACGTGTCGGGCACCGTCGTCGCGCCGCCGGGCTCGTCGAAGCGGATCAGGATGGACGGCGCGGTCGGCTCGCGCAGCTCGGTGGCGTAGTTCAGCACGCGGCCGTCGTTCACCGTCCACGGGCTGAAGCCGAGCGCTTGCTCGCGGCCGTCGGGAATCCCGTCGCTGTCGGCGTCCCGGCTGCGCGGCGCCGGGAAGACCCACGTCGTATCGCCCTTCGTGTTGTACGTGATCCGCCACCCGGCGACCTCGGCATCGTCGCGCAGCCCGTCGCCGTCCGTGTCGGCCAGGAGCGGGTCGGTGTCGCGGCGCAACTCGGCGGCGTCGCCGAGGCCGTCGATGTCCGAGTCGGACCTCAGCGGGTCCGTGCCGATTTGCTTCTCCCGCAGGTCCGGCACGCCGTCGCCGTCCACGTCGTTCGTGGTGTCGTCGGGGTCGAACGAGCGGTGGAGGCCGTCGCCGTCGGCGTCGGCGAGGACCGGGAACGTGAGCGGGCCGGTCTGGCCCCAGGCCAATGCCTGACCGCCCTCGCCGGGCGGCCCCTTGGGGACGAGCGTGTAGAACGCGTCGAGCGTCGTCGGGAAGACGTCGAAGGCGAGGCCGAGGTCGATGAACTGGTCGTCCGAGCGCGTCTTGATCCAGCACGCCGCGGCGCCGAGGCCGACGCACTGCTGGACGTTGATCTCGTACGCCTCGGCCAGCCAGGCGTTCACGGGCTGGTTGATGCCGGTCTCGTTCGCCAGGGCCGGCGAACCGACGACGTCGCGATCGACGTGGAGCACGCGGTCCGTGACGGTCCAGTCGGTCGTGTCGCCGACGTTGACGCCAGGCACACTGGACGGTTCCTGATCGGAGGTGATGGCGTAGGCGAACGCCGACTCCTTGGCGTTGCTCTCGTCGAAGTGGTGCGGGTATTCCTGGCCGATGCCGTACGGCTCGGTACGGGTGATCGTGTTGCGCACCGTCAGATCGACCTTCAGCGTCGCGTCCGGTACGAACGCCTTGACGGGATCATCCAGGTACGGGCTGAAGCGGCGGAACGTGAGCCGGTTGGGGTTGGAGAGATCGACGACGTCCGTTTCGTCGTAGATCGCGGTGGCGATCGCCTCGGCCAGCAAGCCCTGGATGCCCATGCAGGCGCCGCTCGCGATCACGTCGTCCTCGTCCGGCGGGAAGGCGCTGCAGATGATCGTGATGTAGGCGTCGATGAGGGAGATGATCGCGACGGCGACGGTGCCCCAGCCGGTCAGGGCGATCGCGGCGAGCACGCCGTCCAGCAGCGACTCCGCGACGACGTCGACGATCTGGTCGTTGAACTCCGCCCCGCCCACCTCGATGCCGGAGCGCGCCACGCCTTCGAAGAACAGGCCGAACGACAGGCCGGTGCTCACGAGCCACCCGGCCGCGCCCGAGACCCGCTGGGACGTGCTCGTATCGACCTCGCGCAGGAAGGCCTTGAACGTCGGGCTGCTCGGGTTCTCCAACTTGAACGCGTTGAACGCCTGCTTGAGCCGATAGAACTCGATCGTCGCGTCGGCAGCTTGGATCCCCTGCAATGTCAGCCCGACGATGTTCTCGGCCGTGACGCCGACCTCGGGATCCACCTCCGCGTTCACGAAGCTGCCGACGAGCGTGGACATGATCAGCGCGCCGCGCAGCGCCGTCGGTCCGTGCGTGGCCAGGCTCTGCTTCCACGCCGAGAAGTTGTCGTCGGCGAAGTCGCCGACCGCGTCCTTGATCGCGTCGTCCGTCGTCTCGCCGAGCTTCATCCGCCCGATCGCGCCGCGGAAGCTGTACGGCTCCGCTTTCAATCCCACGAAGCTGTTGATCCGGTTGCGCCGCTTGTGCTCCTTGTACTCCTCGATGAACGGCTTGCTCGTCTCGATGACGAAGTCGATGATCCGGTCGCCGATCTCGTCCTTGGCCAGCGCCGACAGCTCGCCGATCCGGGCCAGCTCGACGTCCTCGGGCGTCTCACCCGCCGTCAGCGTGAGGTTCCCGATCTGGATGACCCGCGCCACACCGGCGAACAGCCGCGTGTAGGCCACCTGCGCGATCGCGATGTCCGCCGCCGTCTCGTACCGCCCCTCGGCGCCGCGGGCCGCCTGGTCCTTGAACGCCTTCAGCGGCGTGAACACCTTCTCCATCCGCCGCCAGTACTCGTCCAGCGGGACCATCGTCCAGCCGGCAACCGTCACGTCGTAGCGATACGGCTTCCAGCTGATCGAAGCCGTCGTCGTCGCTTCGACGCGCGCCGGGTCGAGGTTCAGGGCGACCGTCGCGCCCGACAGCGACGCGAGCGCCGGCGCGCCGCCGTCCGGCGCCGCGGCATCGAGGTTCAGGCTGCGGCTGCGCGACTCGGTGGCCAGGAGCAGCGTCGGCACGAGCGTTGTCTGCGGGTTGCCGGCCAGGTCGGGCACGTCGCGCGTGCCCTCGGCGAACTCGGCATTCAATATCGATGGGATCTCCGTCGCGCCGAGCGCGCCGAGGCCGGCCGTGCCGTCGTAGCGGAACGTACGCACGTTCAGCGTGTCGGGGGCGATGTTCCATCGCTCGGTGGTCGTGTAGTCCGCCGGCTGGCGCTCCCAGCGCTTCGCGATCTCGGCGACCGTCATCGTCCGCGCCCCCGCCTCGTTCGTCCGATTGCCGATGAACGTGCCCTCGAGCCCGTTGGCCAGCGCCCATAGGTCGTCCTCGACCTCGAGGTGCTGGGTGGTACCCGGATCCGCGTCCATCTGAACCCGCTCGTCGACCGCCGGATCCTCGTACGCCACCGCGACGTCGATGCCGTGCTCCTCGCGCACGCCGACGCCCGTCAGCCGCCAGCCCTCGCTGCGGTACTGATGGACGACCTGCATCTCACCGTCGTCGTTCACCATCGACACGAGCCACAGCACGCGGACGCTGTGGCGCAGCGTCGCGCTCGCCGAGAGCCGGTAGAGCATGCTGGCGTTGAACGCCACCGGCTCGCCCGTCTGGCTGTCGACCGTCCGCACGAGCGGCGCGATCGCCACGAGGCGGCCGTCGGCGTCCTCGTGAACCGTGATCTGGTAGCTCTGCAGCGGCGCGGCGTCGATCATCTCGACCTGGTTCGACCCACCGCCGAAGCCGCTGACGATGTTGCCCAGCGGCGCGCACGCCACCGTCTTCGCCCCCTCGTCAACGGTGATCACGTGCTTGCCATCGACGATGTCCACCGCGTTCGTCCCGCCGAGCGTCCGCGTGACGTTGCCCTGGAGGCCGGCGATGAGGAGGTTCTCGGCGCCGAACTTCCCGCACCGCCCGTCGCGGATCCGGACGTCGTAGCGCTTCGCCGGGTCGGCGAACGCGAACACGAGGTCCGTTCGGGAGGGTCCCTGCTGCGCGATGTCGAGCGTGGCGACCTCGTTGACCTGAGCCGGCGTCGTGCGCTGGAAGGACACCGCGAGCGTCGTCTCGCCCTCGATGAGGCTCGGGATCGGCGCGCAATACGGGACGGTGCCGACCTCGAGGACGGCCACGTGCTGGCCGTTGGCGATGTGGCCGAGCGTGGCGAAGGCGGGCAGCGGCAGGTGCTTCGCGTCGGCCAGGTTCACGGCGCCCGTCGCGACGGTGGTCCCTGAGGCGTTCCCGGTGGCGCCGCAGCGACCCTTCACCACGGTGAGCGTCGCCGCGTCGCCGATGAGCGCGTCGAGCGTCGCCTGCGCGGACTCGATCGTCTCCTTGTCCTTCATCTTGTTGCCGAATACGACGCGCCCGACGACCTCGCCCGCGTTGTCGATCGTCACGCTGGCCCGCGCCGACGTGCGCGGCAGGTCCGTCGAGGCGCCCGGCAGCGTGATCTCCAGCATCGGCGAAACGCGCATATCGCCGTCGAACGCCGGGTCGGACGGATCCGGGTTCAGGCCGGGCGTCGCCGGGTCGACCGGAAACGTGTCGCCGATCGTGTTGTCCAGCCGGCGCTGGATCTGGCCCTGGACGTCGCCCGTCGGCCAGTCCAGCACGTTCTGGGCGAACGAGAGCTGCTTCGCACTGGTCGGCCGCAGCTGGATGTCGACGACGACGGGCTTGTGGGGCTGCAGTCCGGCGATCTCGAGCTGCAGCGGGTTCGCGTCGTCGAACACCGTCGTCGCTCCGACGAACGGCGACGTGTCGAACCGGTTCGGCACGCCGTCGCCGTCGTTGTCGATGCTCTGTACGTCGGGCGCGTCCTGGACGCCCGAGTCGACGCACGCGAGGGTCGGCGTCCAGGACGACGTGTACGGGTCGGGCGGCTCCGGCACGTCGCGCATGGACGGGCACTCGATGCCGTCCGTCAGCCCGTCGCCGTCGGAGTCGGGATTGCGGGCATCCGTGTAGCCGCGCCCGGCCGCGCCGAGCGCGTAGCCCTTGATCTCCGTCGGGTCGCCGATCCCGTCGCCGTCCGTGTCCACGCCGTTCGGCGCCGTGCCGATGTGCAGCACCTCCTCGCCGTCCGTCAGCGTGTCGCCGTCCGTGTCCGCCTTTGTAGGGCTCGGGCAGCCGCTCGCGGCGGCGTTCGTCGCGCGCTGCTCGGCCGTCCACGGGTCGGACGGCTCGGAGACGGGGCACAGGATCGTCTCGTCGTAGTCGGCGATGCTGTCGTTGTCCGTGTCGGGCGCGGTGTCGCTCGTGCCCCACAGGCGTTCGAGCGCCGCGCTCAGGCCGTCGCCGTCGCGGTCGACGATTGGGGCGGCGGGGGGCTGGGCGGCGGGGCGGGCGGGGGCGGGGGCGGAAGCGGGCGATGGCGCGTGGGGCAACGGCATCGTGCGGGCCATGGGTATCGAGTAGGCCTGGGGCGACGCATCAGATCGCGATGTCGATGCCTCCGCCGCATGGGCCGTCCTGGCCC
>Ga0138256_10005247_pt1 | contig 13730 bp, 9 predicted proteins | sample KNB2016incub_MG_FD_105486 | JGI IMG/M metagenome (GOLD analysis project Ga0138256, IMG submission 105486) | Active sludge microbial communities from wastewater in Klosterneuburg, Austria - KNB2014incub_MG | ecosystem: Engineered > WWTP > Activated sludge > Unclassified | place: Austria...
ACGGCTACTTTAATCGCAAATCGAGTGGCATTTAGCGCTAGTTTACGGTTTTCACAGAACCGGACGCTAGCGCGTTCCGGCTGATAAGACAATAATAAACCGCTTGACGTGAGCGGTTGAGAGATCTTTTTGAGGACAACGTGAACCAATGGCGGCGGTCGTGTCAAATCGCGACGAACTCAAGCAGCGGATTCAGCAGCTACTGGCTGAAGATCTTGCGGATGTCAGCGCGCTGCTCAGTCGCCAGTTTCGCAATCCGAATATGTTTGTTCAGGACGTGGCGCAGCATGTGAGCCGATTTCAAGGCAAACAGATTCGGCCGATCTTGACTTTGCTCAGCGCGAGGCTTTTCAATCCCGGGACCGCAGCGAGAGACAACGTCCACCGCCTGGCAGCAGTTGTCGAGATGATCCACACGGCGACGCTGGTCCATGATGACATCATTGATGATGCCAGTTTGCGGCGTCATGTCTCCACCGTGCATCGACGCTGGAATACTGAAACGAGCGTGCTGTTTGGTGACTATTTGCTCTCGAAGGCATTCCACCTCGCCGCCACAACGGGAGACGCCGAAGCGTGCCGCCTGATTGGCCTCGCGACAGACCGCACCTGCGAAGGTGAACTGAACCAGATCGCGGCCCGGCTGGAACAGTCCACGTCCGAGCGCGACTACTTTCGGGTCATTGGCGGCAAGACGGGACAACTGTTCGCCGTTAGTTGCCTGCTGGGTGCGCGAGCAGCAGGCGGATCGGTCGCTCAGCAGTCCCAGCTGAAACAATTCGGCATGCGAATTGGTTTAGCATTTCAAATTGCAGATGACATTCTGGACCTGACGGAGACTAGTGGAAAGACGGGGAAGGATGCGGCCAACGATCTGTCAAATCATCGCCTGACACTGCCGCTGTTGCGGGCTCTCAGGCTGTCCTCCGAATCTGAGCAGTCGCGGCTGCGTGATCTGCTGACATCAAACAACTCGGCAGATCAGGCTCGACTGCGTGACGAGCCGCTAGTTCGTGAAGGAGTCGCGTCGGCTCAGGCGACGGCAGAACACTTTGTCCGCCGAGCCCTGCGGAATCTGCAGTCATTTTCGGCGTCGAGTACTTTGGTCGCTCTCGAAGGTATCGCCCGGTTTGCTGTTCAGAGGAGCGAATGATCGCAGGCCGAGGGTCGGGAGTCTTTTTTGGACGGAAACGTCAGCGTTTTTCAACAAGCAACTCTCCGAAAAAGACTCCCGACCCTTTACTTCATCGCAGTTACGCCAGTGGACGTGCCTCAGTGATCGATGAAATTGGCAACGGTGCATAGAGGTGCGGAAAGAGTGCTCCGCCGCGTGAAGGCTCCCATTTGAGCGCCGCACCAAGGCATTCTCCATCGACAGTCAGCAATATCAGGTCCGTCTGTCCGGCGTAGTGCCTGCGAATGGTTTCCTCAAGCTGCTCCGCCGTCGAAAAATGAATGAATCCATCGCGCTGATCGTGCGCTGATCCATTCCATGATTCCAGCAGTCGGATTTCTTCCCACACAGATCTGGTACAAACTTTGTAAATCATGAAGGCATTGTATCAGTGCATTCGGAAACTCAAACCGCAGGCTCACCACTCTGGGCAAGTTAAGCACCCGTGCATAAGTTAAATGACATAATCGCAGGATTCACAATCAGGGGACTGACGTCCCCCGCTCGCCACAAACCCGGCGAGCGGAGCGGCGTAAGCCCTCCGAGTCAAATACGTGCAACTCGGTGGGCTGACACCCACCGCTCGCCAAGTTATGCCCCAGGACTTACGCATGGGTGCTTACACGTCGTCTGATATCGGAATACGGCCCGGTTCACAAAAACCTCTTGCCCCGCACGGAACTTTCCATTCCGGTTGGGCAAGCCAACCGGGGAGGCGGTGTTTGGGATAGACGATGCCAACTTCAAATCTGGTGCTCCTGCCGAGCGAGCCAGCAGGGAGCCGTTTGACCAAATTGCGTTGCACAACAACCAATAGCAACTACTCGCCGCTCTGTTGCGTTGCCGGACAAAAGATACAGTCGGTTTGTGAATCACCTGTTTACTGTGGCGTATTGCTGTACAATCGGACGCTAATTGCGGAAGCCTTTCGTTCTTCGAGGATTGGAGTTGTCCATGTTGCCAAATGCAGCGGTCGCGCGGACCTTCGCGGACCATCTTGTTTTACTGGGCGGGATTCCCGCTGACCGCGTTCATGCCAATCCTCCGCCAGGTTCGGCGACCATCAATGACTGGATTGCTGCGGTCGATCGCGGTGATGTGTGTGAATTGGTAGATGGAACTCTAGTGGATCGACCGATGGGCTTTTATGAATCTCTGCTGGCGGTGTGTATCGCAAAATATATCAGTCTGGCCTCTGACAACGGTCGGCTGGGAGTGACCAGTGGCGAACAGGGCTTCATCCGGCTGGGAGAATCTCAGGTTCGCGCCCCTGACGTCGCGTTCTTTCTGCGGGCAAATTTGCCTGAAGGCCGATTGCCTTCCGAGCGCGTGCCTGCGATCTGTCCCGACATTGCCGTGGAAATCTTGAGTTCGTCAAACACCATGGCGGAAATGGCTCAAAAACGCAAAGAGTATTTCCAGGGCGGCTGTCGACTCGTCTGGATGGTCGATCCCGGTGCCCGCAATGTCGCCGTCTACCGTTCACTGCACAAGGTGGAAATCATCGGCTGGGATTCTTATCTCGTGGGAGGCGATATTCTCCCCGAATTCAGAATGCTCGTGTCAGATTTATTCAATGAGGTTGACGGGCAATGACATCGCCAAGGCATGCTGCTTCCGCATGGGATTGAGTTTTCTCCAAAGACAGTTGTCGTTCGCCTCATTCTTAAAGCCCAGGAAATTGTGATTTAAGTGTGCGCTGGCCTTAAGGCTAATCCACGGGGGCGTCTCTGACAGTCAACGCCAATCCGAGCTGCGCGGACACCGTGCCAAGTTCCAATTGATCAATCTTCTTTGGTGTCGGATCATTGGGGCGATGCCAGATAAATTCGGGCTTGTCGCCGGTTCTCATGTAGACTGGTGCGGCGCGGATTGATGCGTGGGTGAGTCCTTCGGGAACGGGGATTGTGAAATGACCTTGCGCGAGTGTCGTCGTTCCCTGACGAATCCAAAATGAAGCAGGATTGGCGGAATTTATTCCTGGCAGACGACCGGAAATTCGCACTTCAAAGTCACTGAACTTTGGGTTCGAACGATTCACACTGACGTCCAGTGTGATGTTGACGGTTTTCAAAGGCCGAAAATCAACCTCAATGGGATCATGATTTTCCTCAGCGAGTTGCAAATTCCCGTTGACGGTCAGGCCGTCCAGACGCAGAGGCTCAGAATCCGGCACGTCAACGAGTTGATTCGCAAACGCGACAGAGAGTTCGTCATCGCCAAGGCTGCTTGTCCCGATTTTCAGCAGATGTTTGCCAGCGGCTAGTGGCGGTAGCGTGAATGCACCATCATCGCCGGTTGTTGCCAAGCGATTGCAGATGAGTGGATACAATCCTTGTACGCGAGGATTCTGCCTTGTGCTCCAGACTTGCACATTGGCGAGCCCCTTGCCATCGAGGCCAACCACTTTTCCAGTGACGACGCGACCGTTGGAAAATCGGATCTGTCCGACGTCGCCGTTCGCCGGGACAGTGACTTCCAGTGGTGCAAAATCTTCGCTGATCTTCAGATGCTCTTTTGCAGCCCAAAGGGAATACGACGAAGGTTTCATCCAATCAAGAACGATTTCAAAAGATCCGTCTTCATTTGTTGTTGCGGGCTCCGGCAGATCTTTATCTTCTGGAGTTGGATGATTGCGTCGGTTGACGCCATTCTCAGCGTAAACGAAGTATCCAACAGCAGGCGTTCCGTCTGGATTCAGCAGTGTACCGCGAATGACACGGGCTATTGGCGATTCAACCACTTTGCCGTTGTGGAACACGGAACGCACATATCTTTTGACAGGCAACGCAACCGTCCCCGAAGGCTTGCCGTCTGCGTCCGTTTTTGATGCGATGACATTCCAATCACCCGAAGATTCCGCTGCGAGTTTAAGCTGGTACTCAACCACTTTGATTTGGTCTGACTGAGGAGACACCGCATTTGCGCCGATCGGAGATACTGAATTTTTGACTGGAGGCCACACCCTTATTTCAACTTTTGAGCGAAACGCCATCTGGCGGTGTTGGTGCCGAATTTGGATGGGGATATCAGAGTCCACAGCATCGTTGCCGCGATAATAGTGAGTGGCCGTGACTTGTGCGGAGTTTGCCGTATTCAGATGCGTCACGAAGCCTGCCTCTTGACTTTGTTCAAACCACACGTCGTCGGTGTTTTCTTTCCAGAAGATTTTCCAGGTGATCGTCGGCTCCACAACGACCAAACCTCTTCCCTGAGCCTGATCGTCGCCCTTGTCTGCGTCCTGCGGGGCGTATTCTATCCGCGTAATCGGCAGCATTCTGAGCGTCGCCGCCTCCGCTGCACTGATTGATACCGGAATTCGCAGTCGCGATTTCTTCCATTCGCCATTCGCTGGCCAACAGATTTCGAACCATTGTTCGTCGATGCTCGATGCCCCAATCCTTAAGGTTCGGCCTTTGCCAAGATCATACGTGCCGCTGCGATCTGCGACGTGGAACTTGTCCGGGACCGGCTGAACTGCCGATTGCTTGTTGAAAGACTTTGCTGCCAATCGTGCTTGCGCGTCGTTGATCGCTGACTGATATCGGTCCAAATCCTTCTGCGTAGTTGAGTGGACATTCTCGATTGCCTCGACCTTAGCTTTGGCAAGACGAATTTTCGCCAATTCAAGCTCCGCTTCGATATTTGATGACCGCTTCGTACTCTGGCCGACTGTTTGAACTTCATTCAAAGCTGTCAGAAGTTGCTCACGAACCTCAGCGGGGGAGCGACCTGCTTTGCTTCATTTCTGGTTCCGTGAATGTCCCGAGCCACCAGACATGCAACGACGGAGAATTTCCTGCTGCGCGAATACCTCCAAGCTGGTATTGATAAAGTTGAAGAGATTTCTGGTCGGCAGATTCAGCAACGAGCCAGCAATCTGAGTAGACAGGGTCTCCGTCCATCTTTGCGATCGTGAATGCAAAGCGTTCAGTCGAAACCGGCGACCAGAACTGGCTGAGTTCGTACGTGTGCGAAATCAGATGATCGCGACTTTCTCCAAATCTCAGGTACGCTTCATTCTGGTTGGCCGAAACTTTATCTGCGTCCGTTCCCGACGCCCTGGGTTTCATCTCAATCCACCACCACGGCGAGATCGCGTGCAATCCGGTGGTGCTATGTGTCCATGTTGTGAATGTAGCGCCAGCGATGCTCTTGTCTGCAGTCGCTGATGGAGGTGAACCAGGTTCAGAGGGCAATGGCAGAGAAAACTTGGCATCCTTCGCCTCAGGACCATACCTCCATTCGCCATCACTGACCAAGTAGGTTCTCTCAAGCCCTCCGGCCATGTTTAATTCGTTCAGTCCCCATCCGCTCGGCACCCATCGACCGCTTGTATTCTGGACGTACTTTATCTGAGCGACAACGTAAGGCCGATCGTCGGCAGTCAAGACCTGAATCTCCGTAATGACAAAATCGCGATTTGCATCAACGGTCATCTCTCGAGACTTAGCCCGAACCCTGATGAGTCCGGTTGTCTCATCCGAAGACTGCACAACCATCGAATCTTTGTCGGCAACACCCCAACCGGTGTCAAGCGGTCTTGTAAATGCAAAAAACGGAATCATGTCCGTTGACTTCGCGCTGGACTTCATGCTGACGATGTTGCGGTGCATCGATCCGCCGAATTGGAGACAACAATCGCCATTGCCGAACGAACAACCACTCTGAACCATTCTTAATCCGCTGTCCGTTTCCGGATCAATGACATAACTCGCGTAAATATCAAGGAATTGTTGATCGTCGACCCGCATAGATCTGGGGGCAACATCTCGAATTTCACGTTGTGGAAGCCCAATGGTGCGATCAAAATCCGGTCCCCATTTGATTTCATCGCCTGGTAATAGTGCTGCAGGAACATTAGCACCGGGCATACACACACGCATCTCGACAGCATTGAATTCTGCAAAACGAAACGTGTTCTGCCGAGCTTCCCATGCCGCAACAATGGCAGCGACTGGATCACTTCTCCAAACAGCGATATGTTGTTTCGACTGAGCGATTGCGGGCTGTGCACTTGCTGTGTGTAGCATTGCAATGGGAATGGCCACACAAACACTAAACAGTAATGAAACTCCGATTGAAGTGCTTGTCACACTACGTCGGTTCTGCTTCTCACTCAGCACTGCTGTCAGTCTGCCATGCAGCGAAGAATTTCTGGCCATTGCCAAACCGCACGTTTGAGTCCACGGCGATGATGAAAGTCTTGTGGCGACGTTGAGCAGATGTTCGGCGTACGCGGACGCTCGAACGCCGCTGGTGAGGACGAGGTCGTCGCAGGCACGTTCGCGTTCGACGTGCAGTCGCCAGGCAGCGAACCAGACGAGTGGGTTGAACCAGTGCAACGCACAGGCGAATTGGGCGAGTAGTTGTCCGAGTACATCGCGGCGTTTGATGTGCGCGAGTTCGTGCAGAAGCACGGACCGCAGTTGTTCGTCGGACCAGCTTTGTGCGGCGAGCGGCAGCATCAGTCGCGGACGAAAGATACCCCACACGACGGGAATCGTTTTGTCGGGATGAAGCAGCAGCGTGACGTGCTGGCGGATGTTGAGTGTGGTACAGGCGGCAGTGAAGGCAGAGTAGACATCACTCTCTGAGTGATGAAATTCGGTTCCCGCGTCGCCAGCCGAGGTTCGGGTGGCGGTGCGATTTGCCTGGGCCGGGCCGATTACTTCGTCACTCGGAGAGTGACGTCTACTTTGGCAGGACCTACATTCCGTTCGCCACAGCATCGCTCGAGCGATAGTGAGCCGGATGATCAGGATTAAAAAGCCGAAGAACCACAGTGACGCAATTGCGTGGTGCCAGGTCCAGATGGTTGCCTTGGCTGTTGGGACAGCAGCAAAAATTTCTGCGGTGACTGGCGGTTCAATGTTTGATGCCGCATGGATATCCTCGGTTGGTGGAGACAGCAAGTCATTGTCGATTGGCAAGGTATTCGCGGCACCAAAGTCATGGGAATCATAAGAAGCATGGGAATCATGAATGGGTAGCCCAGCATCATAAATCCCATTCTTCCCATTACTCTCATTGCGATTCTCTTCAGCGAAATCCACAACGTTCGCCCATTCCGGCAACACTCTCCACTGAGGCAACATCGCCGAAAGCAGCGGCACAGCCAGCATGGCGATGATCGCTACCAGCCACACCAGATGTCGTGTCGCCGCAGAATCGCGGCGCAGGAACAACACGACGACACCTGCGAACAACAGCAATGCCGTACCTTTGATTGCTGAATCAATCAGCAATAAACTTGAAACGCTGCTCACAGAAATCAGAATGAATAATGCACGATTCATCTCAGCGCCCCTCCTGCTTGGCTTGTTCGATCAGCGCGATCAGTCGATCGCGTTCTTCGTCACTCACGCGATCCTTGCGTGAATGCAGATGCGCGGCGAGTGCTTCTTCCAGCGATCCGCCGAAGAAGGTTTCCAGTACCTTCTGAAACGCACCTCGCCCGGCTTTCTCACGAGACTCGCGAGGCGAATAGATGACCTCGCGGCCATGTTCGCGTCGCTTCAGATGTCCCTTTTCTTCGAGAATATGCATCATCCGCCGGACGGCCATCGCGGTGGGAGCATCGAGGATGGCTACGACCACCTGATTGACGGTCGCCTCTCCCTGCTGAAACACGGCATCCATGATCTGCCGTTCGCGGCGGCTTAGTTCCCGAGAATTCGCCATGGTCACACTCTCTCATTGCAGAATTAGGGGGGCATTTTGCCCGATCAGAATTAGTACGTTAAAAAATTAACGACATGTTCCCATGCAATCAAGAGCAAGCCATTAAAAATTTAGCGCTTTGGGCGAATCATCAGATCTTTCGTTACCACGCAGCATGACAGATTTCACTTGGTACGTGGCATCACACGATTTAGCAACAGAAGCCCGGCTTCTCCAAGAAGCCGGGCTTCTTTCCGGGTATGCCACCATCTGCCGCTCGCCTTGGTACGTGGCATCACACGGCCGTTTTTCTTTTCGCCCATCAGTTGCAATTCGCTTCTGAATACGGCTACGCTGAGTCTGAGACAGGGCCGCCGATTGCCGCTGCTCGTTCAGGAATTCCGCCCTTTTAGCCCACCCAGTTTCACGTCGGAGTCGTTTATGAAGTCGTACGTGCATTTCCTGTGCTGGACTTTCAGCCTGCTGTTCATACCCGCAATCCTGTGCGCGCAAGATGATTCGGCGGAGTTTTCGAAATTGCAGACTGAGTACGAAAAAGCTCAGGCGACAGCGTTAAACACCTATTGCCTCGATTGTCACTCAGCCGCTGAAAAGCAAGGTGAGTTGGATCTGGAGCGATTTCGGTCTGTTGCCGACATGCGTCGCGACGTCGTTCCGTGGCAACGCGTCGTTGAAATGATGGATGACGGCGAGATGCCGCCGAAAGAAGCGGAGAAGCAACCATCGAAAGCAGAACACACGGCCCTGCGAAACTGGGTGCGAGGCGTGCTTGACGCAGACGCGAATGCCAACGCCGGAGATCCGGGGCCTGTCGTCCTGCGACGTCTGAACAATGCTGAGTTCACATACACGATTCGGGACCTCACGGGCGTGCCGCTGGACCCTGCTCGCGAGTTTCCCGTCGATAGTGCGGCTGGTGAAGGGTTTACCAACGTTGGAAACGCGCTGGTGATGTCGCCAGCGTTGGTTCAGAAGTATCTGGATGCGGGCAAAGAGATTGCCAGCCATGCGATGCTGCTGTCGCATGGGATTGAGTTTTCTCCGAGAGTGACATCAAGAGACTGGACAAACCAAAGGCTGGAAGAGATTCGCAGGTTCTACGCTCGTTACACCGACAGCGGCGGAGCGACGGCGGTGAATCTGCAGGGCATTCAGTTTGAAACAAACGGTGGCGGACGATTGCCTCTTGAGCAATATCTCAGGGTTACTCTGGTTGAACGTGCCGCGCTGCGCGATGGCTCGAAGTTTATCTCTGATGTCGCCAAACAACATTCGCTCAACGAAAAATATCTGACCACATTGTGGAAGGCGTTGAACGGCAAACAACCGTCTCTTGTCCTCGACATGGTGCGATCTCAGTGGGAAGCCTGCACTCCGGAAAATGCGCCCGCTCTTGTCAGCACGATTGCCCAGTGGCAGCAGACACTGTGGCGATTCACGACGATTGGGCACATCGGCAAGCGGGACGGTCCGGCGGCGTGGCAGGTTCCCATGCAGCCGCTGGCGGCTCGGCAGGAGATTCGCGTGAAACTTCCCGCGCCACAGGACGGGAAAAATATTACGCTTTACCTTGCGACCTCCGATGCCTCCGACGGGAACGAGCACGATTTCGCGATGTGGGAAAATCCCCGCTTCGTCGCACCGGGGCAGCCGGATCTTTTGTTGCGCGACGTTCGCAATTCGGTCGCCGCGTTGACGGCTCATCGCGAGCAGGTGCTTTCAAGTGCCGCAGCGTGTCTGAACGCGGCTGCGGAAGCGGGAACATCGGCGGACGTGCTGGCCATTGATAAACTGGCTCAGAAACATGGCGTTGATCGAGCTGTCCTCGGTTCATGGCTGGCGTATCTGGGTGTCGGCGCGGGGGAAGCGAGAATTGATTCCTACATCACTCAAAGGGCCGAGCAAGCTGAAAACTACGACTTCGTCAAGGGCTGGGTTGGCCCGGATGCGTTGAGCGTTGTTGCCAACTCATCGGACACGATGGTGCGAATTCCGGGTGACATGCAGCCGCACAGCATCAGTGTACACCCAACGCCAAAACTGCGAGTGGCGGTCGGCTGGAGAAGTCCGATCGCCGGAGCAGTGCAGGTTACGGGGCGAGTCCAGCGGGCTCACATCGGCTGCGGCAATGGAGTCACATGGCTTGTCGAACTTCGTCGCGGAAACACACGTCAGCGACTGGCGTCGGGAACCGCTGGCGGCGCGGAACAGCACACGTTTGGTCCGTTTGAAAATTTCGTCGTTCAGCCGGGAGACCTGCTGTCGTTGAGTATTGGGCCGCGCGATGCTAATCATTCGTGTGATCTGACGGCAATAGATTTGACAATCACTGCGGCGGAGGACCGCGAATGGAATCTTGCCAAAGATATTTCGCTGGACATCCTCGCCGGCAACCCGCACGCGGATCGACTTGGCAACACAGATGTCTGGCATTTCTATAGTGAACCGGATTCTGGTGGCGGAGCGGACTCGATCATTCCAGCGGGCTCGCTGATCGCTCAATGGCAGGGCGCTCCGGATGCGGAATCGAAGAAAGAGCTCGCGGATAAGTTGCAGGCGTTGGTGACAAACGGCCCCGGTGACATTCCCGCCGGGGCACCGGATGCCGTGTTGTATGGCCAATTGACGTCACTCAGCGGGCCGCTGTTTTCCGCTTTGCGAAAAGAACTGCTTGCGAAAAGCGCCGATGCGGCTGCGCCAGCAGAATCTGCCTTCGGTCTGGATCCTGCGTTGTTCGGTCAGCACCCGGACGGCGGACCAGTTGATGCGACCAGTCTCTGCGTGAAAGCCCCGTCCGTACTGGAAGTCGTCGTGCCCGCTGATTTTGTGGAGGGATGTGAATTTGTCGCCACGGGAGTACTCGAATCGACTAAAGGGGCAGAAGGCAGCGTGCAATTGCGCGTACTGACTTCAAAGCCGGAGCATCTTTCCAGTCTTGCGGCCAGTGGCGCGACGGCCAGCGGCGGCAAATCGACCTGGTCGGACGGCGACAAGCCAGTGAGCTACGACACACCGATCCTCGTCGCAGAGAACAGTGCCACTCGTGAACGTCTGCTGTCTCAGTTCGACGAATTCCGCCAGCTATTTCCAGCGGCACTCTGCTACACCAAGATTGTGCCGGTCGATGAAGTCGTCACGCTGACGCTGTACTATCGGGAAGACGATCACCTCAAACGACTGATGCTGAATGACGCGGAAGCTGCTGAACTCGATCGACTCTGGGACGACATGCACTTCGTCAGCCGTGATGCGCTGGCTCTGGTGGACGCATACGACCAACTGTGGCAGTTCGCCACGCAGGACGCCGACCCGAGTGCGTTCACTCCCATGCGCGAAGGCATCATGCAGCGGGCGGATGAGTTTCGCCGCCTGCTTGTGGAGACAGAGCCCGTTCATGTTCAGGCCGTGCTGGATTTCGCCAATCTCGCGTGGCGTCGTCCGATAACTCAAACCGAAAAAGAACAACTGACGAAACTGTATCACCGACTGCGCGAGCAGGAATTAAGTCACGATGCCGCGATTCGCGCGTTGCTGGCGCGGGTCTTCGTTACATCAGCGTTTTTGTATCGAGGCGAGCATGCTCAACCAGGAACACAGGCCACACCCGTCAGCAACTGGGAACTGGCGACTCGGCTGAGTTATTTTCTGTGGTCCTCGCTGCCGGATGAAGAGTTGCGGAACGCGGCGGCCGCCGGAACGCTGCACCAGCCTGATGTTTTGCGATCGCAGATGCAGCGCATGATGGCCGACGTTAAAACCCGGCGGATGGCGATTGAATTCGGTTGTCAGTGGCTGCACATCCGGGACTTTGATCAACTGGATGAAAAGAGCGAACAGCATTATCCGGAGTTCAAAGAGCTCCGGGCGGATATGTATGAAGAAGCGATTCGTTTTTTTGAAGATCTGTTCCGCAATGAAGGTTCGGTGTTCGACCTGCTGGATGCAGATTATACGTTCGTTAACGGGCGTCTCGCTCAGTTCTATGGCATCACAGGTCTGGAAGGTGATGGCTGGCAGCGAGTCAGCGGCACCAAAGGAGTCTCGCGTGGCGGCATCCTGACGATGGCGGCTACCTTGTCGAAGCAATCAGGCGCGTCCCGCACCAGTCCCATTCTGCGCGGCAACTGGGTGTCCGAGTTTTTGCTCGGTGAAAAACTGCCGCGGCCTCCGAAAGGCGTGCCTGTCCTGCCCGAGGAAGCCCCCGCCAATCTCACCGAACGGCAGTTGACGGAACTCCACGGCAGCGATCCCGCATGTGTGAAATGTCATCAGCGAATTGATATCTACGGATACGCTCTGGAAAACTTCGACACGATCGGTCGACTTCGGGCGGAAGACACATTCGGTCACGAGATTGACGCGAACGCCGTTCTGCCGGACGGCACGCCAATCAATGGAGTCGATGGCCTGCGTGACTATCTTCTGAACACTCGCCGCGACGCTTTTCTGCGAACATTTTGTCGCCGATTGCTGGGGTACGCCCTCGGCCGTTCAATCCAGCTTTCCGATGAGCCTTTGATTGACGAGATCATGACTGACCTCAAAACTCATGATGGGCGATTCTCGCTGGCCCTGGAAAAAATTGTGCTGAGTCCGCAGTTCACGATGATCCGGGGGGCGAATCGCGGCCATTAGATTCGTCAGCCAGCAGGCGATTGAACCCGTTGATCCCGCCGTTTCTGGCAATGAATGTCAGGATTCGCGCAACCAGTTGGGCATTTTCGTCGTAACATTCGCAGCGATGGCAAATCCGCAGACTTCCGCCAGCGGCGAGGGCTTCGCGCCAGCCCGCTGGTAATCGACAGGCAATACCTTTTCCGCGGACGACGATCAGCGGCTTGATAAGCGAGTGGTCCATCCCGTCGAGCCAGTTCAGCGGACATCCTTTTGGCTTGAAAAAATCTTTGGGACTGACAAGAACGGTGTCGGTGGGAATCAGCAGGCGGATTCGTTTCTGAGTGGCATAATGAGCGACGCTCATCAGGCCGAGGCGAATTGTTTTTTCGGCATGGCTGTAAGTGTGCAGCCCCTGTTCGCCAGGCACAATGACTACGGATCGAGCTCCCAGGTCGGCTGCCAAATCGATCGATCGCCGAGCGTCGTTGGTCGCGGACTCAAACGACATGCCCATTGAACCAGTGAATCCGCCGGCAAAACCAAGGCAACTCACGGTGATTCCGGCATCAGCCAGGATATCGTGGATGACATGTTCGCCAATGAACAGAATCTGCTGCCGACGCACGCAGACATAACGGACACCGCGATGATGAAGTTGTTCAGCCTCGCAGATCAGGCCTTCAGCGGAGATGGATCGCAACGGGTAGGCGACCGCGATCCGAGCCAAGAGCGGAAGCGAGTGTTGGTCTTCCAGAAATACATCCATGTTTTGTCAGTTGTCTCCGTCAGAGGAGTCTCCCGCAATCCAATGGCGTTGCATCTGAATCGAGAATCAGCGGCACCACTTTGCAGGATCGTGCTTCCATTGTCACAAACTGTAGTCCAACCGTCCGATGTCGAATCAGCCCGATGTCGAAACAGCCCAGCCCACCGTAGTGTGAAAACACGATCGACTTCTGTAAACCAACTTCACTGACAAATGAGACCGGTATTTGTTGTCTCTTGTACAGTTCGAGAGTTCGAGGATTGCCTTGATGTTCTCTTGACTTGCTCCAATGCGAACTTTATCCGCCGGAGTCCGTTCTGGACAACTGCAAATCACAGTGCCAGAGATACAAACGTTCAGTTTGGTCAAATCCGCAACGCTGGTAGAGATGTGTTGCAGAAGAATTGGTCGCATCCGAAAATGCGCGCACCATGAGCGATGCGGATTCGCCCGGCTCAGGAATCACGTTCAGCAGTTTCGGAATACGGG
>Ga0138256_10005248_pt1 | contig 13730 bp, 14 predicted proteins | sample KNB2016incub_MG_FD_105486 | JGI IMG/M metagenome (GOLD analysis project Ga0138256, IMG submission 105486) | Active sludge microbial communities from wastewater in Klosterneuburg, Austria - KNB2014incub_MG | ecosystem: Engineered > WWTP > Activated sludge > Unclassified | place: Austria...
GAATTAGTGGAGTTGACAATTGGTGATAAAAAAATGACGCTCCCAGTTATCCAACAATTTGGCCAAATGGCAGGTACTGTTTCATTGGCAATGGGATATGGTCGTACAAATGCTGGAAACACTGGAAACAATGTAGGAGTCAATGTCAATGATTGCCTTACAATGGGAGCAAATGGTCCTGCGTATTACAATACATCAGTAAGTGTTTCTGATAAAATAGGTAAAGAAAAAGACTTTTCATGCGTACAATATCACCATACAATTGGTGTACGTGGCATCGATAAAGAATCAGGAAAGGAAATAAATGCGGATGAAGCTGCATTGGTTTTCTTTGATTATTTCACAGGTGTAAAAGGATTTCAAGGTGCACTAACCGACAGATCTGTTATTTATACATCCAATGTGAAGGATCTTAAAAACAGTGTTGAGCACCTCATGGAGAGACGAAAGGAAGCTCAACATCTGAATGAACAACAGATATATAAGGGTTTCGACCATATGTATTCTTTGGGACATCATTGGGGAATGCATGTAGATCTTAATGCATGTATAGGTTGTGGTACTTGTACAGTAGCATGTATGTCAGAGAATAATGTTCCTGTAGTTGGTAAACATGAAGTGGCAATCCATCACGAAATGACTTGGTTGCGTATTGATAGATATTATTATGGTGATGTCGAAAATCCTAATACGATCTATCAACCGATGATGTGCCAACATTGTGATAATGCACCATGTGAAAATGTTTGCCCAGTGAACGCGACCAACCATAGTGCTGAAGGATTAAATCAAATGGCTTATAACAGATGTATCGGTACCAGATATTGTGCAAACAACTGTCCATACAAAGTCAGAAGATTTAACTGGCTTGACTATACAAAAGCGGATATTTGGCCTGCAAATCAGCCTAGATTACAAGAAGAAAGTGTTCCTTTCATGGCTGACAATTTAACAAGAATGGTTTTGAATCCAGATGTAACTGTCAGATCCAGAGGTGTTATTGAAAAATGTAGCTTCTGTGTACAGCGATTACAAGAAGGTAAATTGACCGCCAAAACGGAAGGAAGAGCTTTGACTGATAGAGATGTGAAAACAGCATGTCAAACAGCTTGTCCTACAGGTGCGATTACTTTTGGAGATATGAATAATAAAACAGGAGACCTTACGGCCAAACTGGAATCACCTTTAAATTATATTGCATTGGAAGAAATCAATGTGCGATCTTCGGTTACTTACACCATGAAGGTCAATAACAGAGATAAATCTTTTGACGCCTAATTATTTATTAATCTTAGAAATAACATTCAAAATATAAACAATGAGTGCTGTTGTAAGTTCGATTAGAAAGCCCCTGATAACGGGACATAAAACCTATCATCAAATCACAGAGGATTTGATATCACCTACGGAGAAGACTCCAACGAAAGAATGGGTCATTGGATTTGTCCTTTCTGTTGCAGTCCTTACCTATGGTGTATTTTGTATCCTTTGGACTATATGGGTAGGTATTGGTTCATGGAATCTGAACAGAACAATTAACTGGTCTTGGGATATAACCAATTTTGTTTGGTGGATCGGTATAGGTCACGCAGGTACCTTGATTTCAGCCATTCTCTTGCTTTTCAGACAAAAGTGGCGTACAGGTGTAAATAGGGCAGCTGAAGCTATGACAATCTTTGCCGTAATGTGTGCGGGTTTATTCCCACTCATCCACATGGGTAGAATATGGTTGGCTATGTTTATCCTTCCGTATCCAAATACAAGAGGTCCTATATGGCCAAACTTCAACTCACCGTTGCTTTGGGACGTGTTTGCGATATCAACATACCTTACCGTTTCATTATTATTTTGGTACACAGGTTTGGTTCCAGATTTTGCTACGGTAAGAGATAGAGCGAAAGGTTTAAGAAGAAAAATATATAATACACTTTCTTTTGGATGGACGGGTTCAGCAAAACATTGGCAAAGATGGGAATCTTTATCATTGGTATTAGCGGGTATTTCGACTCCTTTGGTACTATCAGTTCACACCATCGTAAGTTTTGACTTCGCCACATCAGTTATACCAGGATGGCATACGACTATATTTCCTCCTTACTTTGTAGCTGGAGCGATATTTTCTGGATTTGCAATGGTATTGACGCTGATGATCATCACTAGAAAACTTCTACACCTTGAAGATTATATTACCATAGAGCATATTGAATCAATGAATAAGGTGATCCTTTTAACAGGAACCATAGTCGGTGTAGCTTATCTTACAGAGTTGTTTATTGCTTGGTATTCAGGCTACGTTTATGAACAGTTTGCCTTCTTCAATAGAGCATTAGGACCATATTGGTGGTCATATTTTGGTATGATGTTTTGTAATGTTATATCTCCACAGTTTTTCTGGAAGAAATCTTGGAGAAGAAACATCACATTGACCTTCTTTTTATCTATTGTTGTAAACATAGGTATGTGGTTTGAGCGATTTGTAATCATAGCTACTACATTAGCGAGAGATTATTTACCTTCAAGCTGGAGTTTGTATTCACCAAGCTGGGTGGAAATAGGTATCTATATTGGAACTTTCGGATTGTTTTTTACATGTTATTTGATTTTTGTACGTGTAGCACCTGTGGTAGCTGTAGCAGAAATCAAGGCAATATTAAAATCAGGTGGTGACCAGTATGTGGGTGAAAATGCAATACACCATCATTCTCATCACGAAGACAATCACGGTTCATCACATAACGAACATCATTAATAAAATTTAATCCATTATTGCGATGGCACAAGATAATAACAGAGAAGTAATTTACGGTCTATACGATGACGAAGAAGATTTGCTCAGAGCTGTAAAATTGGCAAAGACGGATCATCTTGATATCTATGATGTGTTTAGCCCATTTCCTGTCCATGGACTTGATCCGCTTTTAGGATTGGAAGAATCTAGATTACATCAAGCAGGATTTATTTATGGTGCTTTGGGCACTATGACTGCATTTTTGGGTATGAGCTGGATATTTACCAAAGATTGGCCTAATATATTTGGTGGCAAGCCTTATTGGTCCGTTCCTGCGTTTATTCCTATCACGTTTGAAATGACAGTGTTGTTTTCAGCGATAGGAATGACCGTTACGTTTTATGTAATCAATGGTTTAGGACCAGGTGTAGTAAATAAACATCTTGATGACCGTATTACAGATGATAAATTTTGTATAGCTTTTGATAAATCATCGGTTAGTTCTGAAAAGGCACAAGCTTTTTTCAAATCTACAGGTGCTTCGGAGGTTAATTCTAAAACGATCTAAGTAATTTATTGACAATGAATATCAAGTATCAATTTTATGGCTTTTTAGTACTGATGCTGACCATCTTTATGTCTTCATGTCAGTCTGCCGAGGGTAACAAAACAGGAAGTGAATACATGCCTGATATGGCGCACTCCGTGGCGTACGAAGCCAACATATATAGCTATTACTACAATAACCGCTGGGGATCAAAAGATGACCTGTATAAAATGGTGCAACCACGCAAACCTGTTGCTGGTACGATTGCAAGAGGAATGGCTGGTACTACATCTGAAGGACGTGGTGTTTCATTCAAAGCTAATGGATCTGTTCCATATTATTATGGTAACACGGAAGAAGAAAGAACTAGAGCAATGGCTGAGATTGTAAATAATCCATTACCTATAACAAAAAGTGGTCTTGAATCTGGTAAATTGTTATACAATATACAATGTGCAATTTGCCATGGTGAAAAGGCAGATGGCGCTGGATATTTGGTTCGCGATGATGGTGGAAAATATCCTGTTCAACCAGCAAATTTAGTTTCAGATGAATTTATCAGTGCATCTAATGGAAGATTTTATCATACAATAATGCATGGTAGAAATTTGATGGGCTCATATTCTGACAAACTTTCTTATAATGAGCGATGGAATGTTATACACTATATCCGTTCTCTTCAAGCAGGAATTAAAAAACTTGAATATAGTGAATCTGCAAATACCCTAAATAGCTCTAGTACTCCTTATAGTATTATTGCGGCGGGAAACGCAGCAAAAGAAGCAGAACAAAAACTGGCAATGGCAACAGCAGTTGTTACAGACAGTTCAATGGTGAAACCAGTTCACAAAGAAGAAAGTCATCATTAATTTATTGATATAAAAAAGTAATAATAAAGATATGAACCAATATACATTTACATCCGGTCACCGCAACGTGTTGTTTGGGGCCATAGGTATAGGTATAGTTTGCTTGATATTAACCTGGATAGGAGACGATGCGTATCACACTAGATTTTGGTCAAACTTTCTGCACAATTCTGTATTTTTTACTATGGTAGCTTGTATGGCTGTCTTTTTTATAGCAGCAAGTATCACGGCATATTCAGGATGGCACACTACTTTCAAAAGAATATGGGAAGCGTACTCTATGTTTTTGATTGTAGGAGTGGTTTTATTAGCTGTTGTAGGATTAGGTAATTACATGCATTGGCATCATTTGTATCACTGGTCAAATGCCGCTGATGTAGAAACAGATTCTGTTCTTAAAGGGAAATCATCATTTCTAAATAATAACTGGTACATGTTTGGTACCTTGATCTTTGGTGGTGTTTGGGCATTTTTTGCGCATAAATTACGTAGTTTGTCATTGGATGAAGACAATGATGACGATAAGAATTTTGGAAAACACAAAACAATGAGAAAGTATGCTGCTGTATTGCTTCCGATCATCGGATTTACGAGTGCAGCTTTGATTTGGTTATGGGTTATGAGTGTTGACGCACATTGGTATAGTACATTATTTGCTTGGTATGCTACTGCGAGTGCTTTTGTGGCTATGATTGCTTTTACCATATTATTGATTATTTTCCTTAAATCCAACGGATATTTTTCGCTTGTAAATGAAAACCATATACATGATTTAGGTAAGTATCTTTTTGCAATTAGTATATTCTGGACATATTTGTGGTTTTCACAGTTTATGTTGATATGGTATGCCAATATTGGTGAAGAAACCATATACTTTAGAGAAAGATATGATAACTATCCTGCATTGTTTTTTGGCAATTTGATAATTAACTTTTTGGTTCCGTTTTTTATATTGATGAGAAACGATACAAAGAGGAAATTTGGATCAGCCAGTTTTGTTGCGATTATTATGGTATTAGGACATTGGTTAGATTATTTCTTGATGATAAAGCCTGGTGCGTTAATAACCAGAAATCATGCACTAGGTCATGGACATGAAGCTGAGGCAGGAGCTACAGGTCATGGAGAAGCAGGCGGTCATGCTGTCGAACATGTGAGTAATTTTGTAGCGGGTTTTACAATGCCTGGACTACTTGAAATTGGAACATTTATTGGTTTTTTAGGATTGTTTCTTTATGTGGCCTTGACAATTTTGTCTAAGTCATCTCTGGTACCGAAAAACGATCCTTATTTGGATGAAAGTGTTCATCACCACGTTATATAATCATTATTTAACAATAAGATAAATAATAAGAAATGACTTATTTAATAGCATTTGCGATAATTTTCCTATTAGCTGTTGTAGTTATACAAATTGGTAAATTATCTGAATTATCAGCAAGAATAAGAGGAGAGGAAGCGGAAGAACGTTCCGTTAACAATACCCAAGGAATGGCTTTAGTAGCTTTTATGGTTGTTTTCTTGATAGCTTGTGTATGGTCGGCTTGGGCTTATAAAGACCAAATGTTGGGATATGGCCCTTTGACTTCAGCATCAGCACACGGATTTGAATTGGATCATATTTTTAATGTAACCTTATTTTTCACAGGTATTGTATTTATCATTACTCATATCTTATTGTTTTGGTATTCTTACAAATATAGAAAAGTAAATAATACGGATAAGGCAATGTTTTTTGCCCATGACACAAAATTGGAAATGATTTGGACAGTAGTACCAGCAGTGGTCATGACATACTTGGTTGCAAATGGTTTGATAGCGTGGAATAATATATTTCCAACATTAGGACCCGATAGCAAACATATAGAAATCGAAGCTACTGGTTACCAGTTTGCATGGGATATCAGATATCCAGGTGCCGATGGTAAACTAGGAAACAAGGATTTCAGGTTGATTGATCCTGCCAATAATAGTTTAGGAGTGGATTGGAAAGATGAAGCTTCTGTGGATGATATCATCCTTGGTGGTTCAGATAAAATCGTCTTACCAAAGGATTCAACTATAAAAGTAAGAATAACAGCAAAGGATGTTTTACATAATTTCTATTTACCACACTTCAGGGTTAAAATGGATGCAGTACCAGGTCTTCCGACGTCATTCATCTTTACTCCGGTAAAAACCACAAAAGAATTTAGAGAACAATTGAGTAAATTTCCTGAATGGCAAGTACCAGCTGACCCAGCTGATCCTACTGGTCCTAAGAAGTGGGAAACATTCGAATATGAATTGGCTTGTGCTGAATTGTGTGGTAAGGGTCATTACTCCATGAGAAGGATTGTAGAAGTTGTTGAAAGAGAAGAGTTTGATACATGGCTTGCGAGCCAAAAGCCTTTTTATGTAACAAATATTCGTGGTAAAGAATATGATCCTTGGGCTGGTAAAAAGTTGTTTCCATTCGAAATAAAGGCACGTGCCAACGAATTGAAATCAGATATTGCCAATTATCTTTCAGATACAACGGGTACTGCAAGTAGAAACATTCAGCTCAAGCATGTGTTTTATGCTACTGGGTCTGCAGACCTTAATAGTGATTTATCTAAATATGAGCTGGATCACTTAGTAGAGTTAATGGCTAAATATCCGAGTCTTAAGGTGGAGCTAGCTGGTCATACTGATAATGTGGGTGATGCGGCTTCAAATCAGGTACTTTCTAACAGTCGAGCGGGTAATGTTCTTTCGTACTTATTATCTAAAGGTGTAAACAGCGGTCGATTATCAGCAAAAGGATATGGACAAGATCAACCTTTAGAATCAAATGATTCAGCGGAAGGAAGACAAGCCAATAGAAGAACCGAACTCAGAATTATTTCAAAATAACAATCCAAATTTAAAGATAAATGGCAAATGTTACTTTTCATGAAGAGGATGTTCTGATTAAAGAACAAGGTTTTAATGATCATTTCCATGAACATCACCATGGAGATAAGTACCAAACAAATTTTATTTTCCATTATATATTTTCAATGGATCATAAAATCATAGCTCGTCAGTTTTTGATTACTGGTATAATTTGGGCGATAATAGGTGCGGCAATGTCTGTGATTTTCAGGCTGCAGTTGGGTTTTCCAGAAGAAAGTCTTACTTGGATTAAACCATTTTTAGGAAAATGGATTGTTGTAGATCCAACCACGGGTATAGGAAAGTTAGCTCCTGAATTTTATTATGCATTAGTCACGATGCACGGTACTATTATTGTCTTTTTTGTTTTAACAGCAGGGCTTTCAGGTACATTTTCGAATCTCTTAATTCCCTTGCAAATCGGAGCCAGAGATATGGCTTCACCATTTATGAATATGCTTTCATATTGGTTTTTCTTCCTTGCAGGTATAGTAATGTTTTATTCTCTATTTTTAAGTACAGGACCTTTCTCAGGTGGTTGGGTGGCATATCCGCCATTGAGTGCATTGCCTCAGGCGTCATCAGGATCAGGTACAGGTATGACCTTGTGGTTAGTAAGTTTAGTTTTATTTGTAGTTTCAGTGCTTTTAGGAGGTATTAACTACATTACTACAATCTTGAATCTACGTACAAAGGGAATGAGTCTATGGAGAATGCCTTTACCAATTTGGGCTTTTTTTGTAACTGCTATTTTGGGATTATTGTCTTTTCCAGTTTTGGCTTCAGGATTCTTCATGTTGATATTTGATAGAAGTTTAGGAACAAGCTTTTTCTTGAGTGATATATTTATTGCGGGGCAGGCCTTGGATAGAGTAGGTGGTAGCCCTATTTTATATCAACATTTATTTTGGTTTTTGGGACATCCTGAGGTGTATATCATAATCTTACCCGCAATGGGACTTGTATCAGAAGTAATGTCAGTGCATTCGCGTAAACCTATTTTTGGTTATCGTGCAATGGTATATTCTATTATGGCTATTGGATTTTTGTCATTTATTGTTTGGGCACACCATATGTTTATGGCTGGTATTAATCCTTTTATAGCTAATTTCTTTGTGGTATTTACTCTAATTATTGCGGTTCCTTCAGCGGTGAAAGTATTTAACTGGATTACAACACTTTATGGTGGAAATATTCGGCTTAACACACCAATGCTTTTTGCTATTGGTTTTGTATCTATGTTTATCTCTGGTGGATTGACGGGAATATTTTTAGGAAATTCAGCTATTGATATAGTAATGCACGACACATATTTTGTTGTGGCACACTTTCACATAGTTATGGGTGTTGCTGCATTTTTTGGTATGTTTGCAGGTGTCTATCACTGGTTTCCTAAAATGTATGGAAGGTTTATGAATGAAACACTTGGAAAAATACATTTTTGGGGAACAATGATTAGTGCTTATGCTATTTTCTGGCCAATGCATTATATAGGTATGGCTGGTGTTCCGAGGAGATATTATTCTTTTGATACATTTGATGCATTTAAGCATTTTACCGATTTAAATAAATTTATCACAATATTCGCAATTGTTGCATTTTTTGTCCAGTTGATATTTGTTATTAATTTCTTCTATAGCATTTGGTATGGTAAGAAGATGAAGACGAAAAACCCTTGGGATGCTAATACTTTGGAATGGACAACTCCAATCGAACCGATACATGGTAACTGGCCTGGCAATCTGCCTACTGTGCATAGATGGGCTTATGATTACAATAAAGATGAGCGTGAATTTGTACAACAGCATGTTCCGCTTAAAGATGGTGAAGTTGGTGACCATTAATTAAAATAGTTAAATAATAGCATATTTTGGATAACAATAAGACATATGTTGGTACTGAACTAAACCACAATTTGTGGCAAACCAAGCTTGCAGATTATGCTTTGCTTGTGAAGCTAAAATTGAGTTTGGTTGTAGTTGTATCATCTGTTTTAGGCTATCTTATAGTTTCAGATGGCAATGGTCTTTTTATTGATATCATAAAGCTTGTAATTGGTGGTTTTTTGGTGACAGGAGCCGCAAATGCAATAAATCAAGTACTTGAAAAAGATTTTGATATATTGATGACGCGTACAGCTAATAGGCCTGTAGCAACAGGAAGGATGAAATCTTCCGAAGCTATTATGTTTGCCGGAATTAGTTGTCTTATAGGTATTTCAATTTTAGCATCATTTAATCCCATCACTGCATTTCTAGGAATGTTGTCTTTGATTATTTATGCTTTTGTATATACACCTTTGAAAAGATATTCAACATCAGCGGTTGCTGTAGGTGCTATACCAGGAGCATTGCCTGTTTTAATTGGGGCTACAGCTTTTGATGCGAATATTTCGATGTACGCATTTTGTTTGTTTATCATCCAGTTTTTATGGCAGTTTCCACATTTTTGGTCGATTGGATTTGTTGGGTTTGAAGATTATAAGAAGGCAGGTTACAAGTTGGTTCCATCAGATGGAGAAAAGATAGACAGAAATCTTGGATGGTCATCTATGGTGTATGCTACTCTTATTATTCCGGTTGTTTTAGTTTTATATGTATTTGGCAATGTTTCAGTGTTTAGCACGATATTAGTGATATTTCTGACTTTAGCCTATATGTTTTTGAGTTATAATCTTCAGAAAAATTTTGATAGAGCAGCAGCTTTGAAGTTGATGTTTTTCTCTTTTTTCTTTTTACCTTCTGTTTTAATAAGTTATTGGTTGATATAATAATAAAAAATGGAAGGCACATTAGTTAACAAAAGGAATAGAATTCACCCGCACAAATTTGCTTTATGGGCGGCTATGGGAAGCATTACAATGATGTTTGGAGCTTTTACTTCAGCATACATAGTAAAGCAGTCTGCAGGTAATTGGCTAGAATTTTCGATGCCTGTGGTTTTTTATGTAAGTACCTTATTAATTTTAATTTCAAGTTTTACTTTACATACATCTTTTTCGGGCTTTAAGTCTGGAAACGAGTCTAGATACAAAAGTATGTTGATCCTTAGCTTTGTTTTAGGAATAGCATTCATCATTTTACAATATTTCGGGTGGACAGAATTATATCAAAAGGGTGTAGATCTTAAAGGCAATGTCTCTGGGTCTTTCTTTTATTTGTTATCTGGGATACATGCATTACATGTGCTTGGTGGAATTGCAGCAATTTCTGTAGCACTCATTCATGCTTTTACACTCAAATTTAAAGTTACAGACATAAGAATAAACCGTTTTGATCTAGTAGTCAACTATTGGCATTTTGTAGATTTTTTATGGGTATATCTGTTTTTATTTTTATTAATCAGCAAATAAATATTTAATTTATAATGGCTTCAGATACTTTAACTCACGATCACGATCTCGCTCACGCACAGGATGGAGGCTCCTGGAAGGGAGGAAGCGAACCATTCAAAGCATCGTATGGAAAATTGATGATGTGGTACTTTCTTTTATCAGATGCGTTCACATTTTCTGGTTTCCTGATAGCTTATGGTGCTTTAAGATTTAGTGTACCTACATGGCCAGTTCCAGATTTTGTATTTAGCACATTTCCTGGAGGTCTGCACCACAAACCTTTATTGTTTGTAACGGTTATGACATTTATTCTATTAGCCAGTTCTTTTACCATGGTACGTGCTGTACAAGAAGGACATAGAGAGAATAAAAACGGAGTTGTATTTTGGATGCTTCTTACTATTGTTGGTGGTTTGGCTTTCTTGGGCTGTCAAGCATGGGAATGGACTACATTGATGGGAGAAGAACATATGTCAATAACAACCAATCCCTTCGGTACTCATACTGAAAATGGTGTGTATATGATGGGTGACGGGCATGATATCAAAGAAGGGGACACATTCACTGCAGGCCAATCTTATCTTATTCACCAACATGATGGTAAATTTGCACCTTTGCAATATAAAGTAACTGAAGGCCCTGATGCAGGAATAGTCAAAGAACAACAATTAGGACCTAAAGCTTTTGGAGCATTATTCTTTTTTATTACTGGTTTTCATGGATTTCACGTATTGTCAGGTGTAGCATTTTTGTTAATCATTTGTCTTAATGCGGCTACTGGTTTATACGTAAAAAGGAAAAACGGATATGAAATGGTTGAAAAAATCGGACTTTACTGGCACTTTGTAGATTTAGTGTGGGTGTTTGTATTTTTATGTTTCTATTTGTTATAAAAATTGATAATTAAAATAAAAGATAAACAAGTAAATAATGAGTCATATTACTTACGAAGAATCAAAAGGGTTAGCTACAAAGACCATTCTTGTATTGGCTGTAATAACAGTAGGTGAAGTTTTATTTGCCTTATTGGGGAAAGGATATTTGGTCAGCGGTTTTCATTTACCACATATCCTGATGGGTGGTGTTATGATTATCTTGAGTGCATACAAAGCATACCTTATTATATATGAATTTATGCATATGAAATACGAAGTGCCTGGCTTGGTCAAAACGGTACTTTTTCCCACACTTTTGTTGGTTTGGGCTGTGATTGCCTTCCTCGCTGAAGGTAATTATTGGAATACTTCTCGAGCTAATGTCAAGAATCCTGTTAAAACTGAAGTGGTAAAAGGTCATTAATAGGATCTTTATTGGGATGATATCGTCTATAGTAGGCGAGTAGTTATTTGACAAACATATTAATTGGGTCATATATTTTTTATAATAGATGATCGTTTATAATAATAAATTCCAATGAGTAAATTGGTTAGCTGGATTGCGGTAATTTTGCTTTTGTGTGTTGTTCCTTTTGGTTCGTGGCTTTATCTAAGTAAAGGGCTCAATTATCGTAAGGCAGCACTAAGTGAATTGCAGGTGAAGGATAGTCTATCTATTTCTGAAGATTCACTCCGATTATTAAATAATAAAACCACCGTACTCGTTCTCAATAAGGAAGTGAGAATTATGGATATCTTGGGCAAAATCAATGATCAATTCAAAAATAGCCCTAGCTTCCAAATTATGTTCAAAGATTCTGTAGGTACATATTCGTATTTGCCAAAAGGATATCTTGATGAAAGATTTTTATCGTATCAAGGAAAGGATTTTATACTTATTGACAATAAATTACAGATCAGAAATTCATATAATTCCGATGTGCCTGCAATTAAAAAAATGGTAGAGCATATAGCAATAATTTTACCAAGAGTTAAAGAAGCGGATATCATCATTAAAAAGTAATATAATGTCATCTTACCCAACACCAGATTACAAAAAGGCGGCTGTATTAAATAAAATTAGCGTCGTTTTTACTATTGTCGTTTTGATTTTAGTGGGTCTCATGAGGCAATATAAATTTGATGTAGGCATTGATTTTTCCTTTTTGCCAGCCGTAAGTGCTATGCTTAATTCTTTTGTTGCGGTTTGTTTAGTTATGGCTTTGATATTTATTAAAAAAAAGCAAGTTGAAAAACATAAGAAAGCTATTTACACTGCTATGATATTTTCAGCTTTGTTTTTTGTTTGTTACATTTTATATCATTTTACCACAGTAGAAACACGATTTTGTAAAGAAGGTGCAATTAGAACAATCTATTATGTTTTGCTTTTTAGTCATATTATTTTAGCGGGTATATCACTACCGTTTATTTTGTTTACTTTTGTTCGTGGATTTACTTATCAAGTAGAACGTCATAGAAAAATGGCAAGATGGGTATTTCCTATTTGGTTATATGTGGCCATATCAGGACCATTGGTTTATATTTTGTTAAAACCATGTTACTTATGAAGCGAATATCAGTTTTTTTGATAGTATTTATATTAACTTTAGTGATATTGCCAGAGCTATCTGCACAATGTCCTATGTGTAAGCTATCTGCTGAGTCCAATCTGCGTGACGGTGGCACTGCGGGTAAAGGGTTGAACGTGGGGATTTTATATATGTTGGTAATGCCTTATATACTAGTGGGTACATTGGGCTATCTTTGGTATAAAAACCGCAAGAATCCTGATAGGGAAATTCAAAATTAGAGTTCAACAAATTTTTTGACTGCATTGATTTTTGTTTGATGTTTTCAGCCTGAAACATACAAAATTTTATATTTGTAAAATATACGACATTTATTTACATCATTTTTTTTGTGACCTTACATAAAATATGAGTCTTAATTACGTAATTGAGACCTAAAGATATGTTTAAGAAGTTGATGTTGGTGCTATTTGTAGCAGTGAGTTTGTTTGCGCCTATACAAAATCAAACCACAGATAAAAATATTAAGAAGCAGAAACCTTCTGCTTCTATATATAATCATAATGCGGCTATGCCTGAAGTTGCATTCAAATAAGTATCATCAACTTAAACTACACATTAACAAATTTTCAATTAAACTTGCCTAACTGTATTCTTTTCATCAATCGTTTATATAACTTTCATCTCAAAGCATTGTTGGTTGCTTTATTTTAATCTCATAAGACCTGCAATGTGGCCTTTTAGTATTTTGATTTGATATTAATAAACGGAATATCTTTTACAAATAATTGTACTAAACTCACATTTTACAGGTTTTTTACTAAGCATTTGTATCATTGTGTTATCGCCAATATTTGTCAAATGGTTTGATAAAATGAGTGGCAATTCTTATATTATTCTCTTATCAGAACATAGTTTGCATACAATTGATACCCAATAATGCTGAC
>Ga0138256_10005249_pt1 | contig 13730 bp, 8 predicted proteins | sample KNB2016incub_MG_FD_105486 | JGI IMG/M metagenome (GOLD analysis project Ga0138256, IMG submission 105486) | Active sludge microbial communities from wastewater in Klosterneuburg, Austria - KNB2014incub_MG | ecosystem: Engineered > WWTP > Activated sludge > Unclassified | place: Austria...
CGAGTCGCCGGCCTTCCTGAAGATGCAGATGGAGGGCAAGGTGTCCAAGGCACCGTTGTCCGAATGTTTCGGCGAGTGGAAGAACCTGCGCATCATCGTGCTGGCCCTGTTCGGCCTGGTGGCCGGTCAGGCGGTGGTCTGGTACACCGGGCAGTTCTATGCCTTGTTCTTCCTGACCAGCGTCCTCAAGGTGGAGGCCAACACCGCCAACCTGCTGGTGGCGGCGGCGCTGCTGATCGGCACCCCCTTCTTCGTGATCTTCGGCAGCCTGTCGGACCGATTCGGGCGCAAGCCGATCATCCTCGGCGGGCTGGCCCTGGCCTGCCTGACCTACTTCCCGCTGTTCAAGGCCTTGACTGAGGCGGCGAACCCGGATCTGGCCCGTGCCCAGGCCACCGCCCGCATCGTGGTCAAGGCCGATCCGGTGACCTGCTCCTTCCAGGGCAGCCCGATCGCCCGGGAGATCGACTTCACCTCCGCCTGCGACATCGCCAAACGCACCCTGGCGCAGGCCGCGGCCAGCTACAGCAACGAGCCCCTGCCCTCCGGAGACGGGGCTCGGGTGAGCATCGGCGGCAAGGAAATTCCGGCCCCGAACGCCCGCCTGATGCCCGAAGGCGGCCGCTTCGAGGAGGCCAGCGTGCTGGCCATCGCAGCCTTCCGTGCCCAGGTCGCCCAGGCGATGACCGAGGCCGGGTACCCCAAGACGGCAGACCCGGCCAAGGTGAATCACCCGATGATCGTGGTCATCCTCACCGTGCTGGTGATCTACGTGACGATGGTCTACGGGCCGATCGCCGCCACGCTGGTGGAGCTCTTCCCCACCCGCATCCGCTACACCTCGATGAGCCTGCCATACCACATCGGTAACGGCTGGTTCGGTGGTTTGATGCCGACCATTGCCTTTGCGATGGTGGCCAGCAACGGGGACATCTACCACGGCCTGTGGTATCCCATCGTGGTCGCGGCCATGTCGCTGGGGGTCGGGCTGTTGTTCGTGCGAGAAACCAAGGACGTGGACATCTACGCCAAGTTTCTGTACTGGCATCCCAATCGCCGGGGCTCCTGAGCAACCCCAAGGGGGCGCAAGAAAACTTGGGGCGACCCGACGTTTTCTTGGGAGCACCTGCGGCTGACAGCTGGGGCAGGCCCGGATGCTTCGCACCTTGCCCCCGGTGCGTCATCGGCTGAGTTCTCCCGTACAGTGGGCGGCGTCGCCTGTGCGGTGCCGGATCGGCTCAAGCCTTTTCACTTGCGCAGTGCGGCCTGAACTGGATCCGCACTGCCCATGCTTGATAACAGAACCTTCCTGATCTCCAGCTTCGCTTTGGTCCTTCTTTCGGCCGGGGTGTGGTTCTCGAGAAGCCATGTCGCAGTTGCCGCGGCAGCCACAGCAGCCTCAGGGGTCACTTCAACCGGTAGCGCTCCTGGGGCGTCGGCATCGGCCGTTGTTCCGGCAGCTCAGTCGGTCACGGTGCTGCCGGTGCAGCGCCGGGATGTGCCGGTGATCGTCGAAGCGCCCGGCACGGTGGTGCCCTTGCAGACGGTGGAGTTGCGCGCCCAGGTGAGTGGCGTGGTGCGGGAGGTGCTGGTGCGCGAGGGCCAGGCGGTGCGGCGTGGTGAGCCGCTGTTCCAGCTGGACGACCGCAACGAGCGCGCCAACCTGGACAAGGCCCGCGCCCAACTGCTGCGCGACCGGGCCACCCTGGCGGACCTGGAGCGCCAGCTTCAAAGGGCTCGCGAGTTGCGGGGGCAGGGATTCATCGCCCAGAGTGCCGCGGACAGCAGCGCCACCCAGGTGGAGGCTCAGCAGGCGCTGATCCGCTCGGACGAGGCTGCGGTGCAGTCCGCAGAGGTGGCGCTGGGCTTCACACGACTGACGGCGCCGCTGTCGGGGCGGGTCGGCCAGATCGCGGTACATCCCGGCAGCCTGGTCCAGCCCGGAGGGGTGGCGCTGTTGACCATCCATCAGATCGATCCGGTCGGTGTGTCCTTTCCGGTGCCTGAGGCCCATTTGTCGCCTTTGCTGGCCCTTGCGGGCATCTCGTCGCCGGGTCCGGCGGCTGCCGCTGGCAAGCCCCGCAGTGGAGCAGCGGCCACGGAACTGGCGGTGCTGCTGCCCCTCGGCGGCGAGCGCCGCCGGGGCGAGGCGCCACACTCCCTGCCGGGGCGCCTGGTGTTTGTCGACAACGCGGTGGACACCGCCAGTGGCACCATCCTCGTCAAGGGCAGCTTGGCCAACCCGCGACAGCAGCTCTGGCCGGGGCAGTACGTCTCGGTGCGGCTGACGCTGCGCACGCTGGAGCAGGCGCAGGTGATTCCCCAGGCCGCAGTGATTCAGCGCGGCGCCGAGCGCAGCGTGTACGTGGTCGCGCCGGACGGCAGTGCAAGGCCGAAGGTGGTGCAACTGCGTCAGTCGCTGGGTGAGCTGATCGCGGTGGAGGGCCTGGACGACGGTGACCGGGTGGTGGTGGAGGGCAAGCAGAACCTGCGTCCCGGCACCCCATTGCGCATCGCGGTGCCTGCATCAGCGGGTGCGGCCTCGGGTGGGACCGCGGGTGGGGCAACGGCCGCGTCAGCCGCCGCATCTGCTTCGCGCGGGGCCTCCCGATGAACTGGACGGAGCTGTTCATCCGCCGTCCGGTGATGACGGTGCTGCTGAACCTGTCGATCGTGCTGGCCGGCCTGGTGGCGCTGCCGAAGATGCCGGTGGCCGCGCTGCCGAGCTACAACACCCCAATCATCCAGGTCAATGCCTCGCTGCCCGACGCCAGTCCGAAAACCATGGCCAGCTCGGTGGCACTGCCGCTGGAAAAACAGTTCTCCACCATCGCGGGGCTGGCCACCATCAGCTCGACCAATACGCTGGGGCAGAGCTCGCTGGTGCTGGAGTTCGAGGCCAGCCGCGACATCGACGCGGCTGCGGTGGACGTGCAGGCGGCGCTGTTTCGCGCCCAGCGCAGCCTGCCCACGGAGATGGCCACGCCGCCGTCGTACCGCAAGGTCAATCCTGCCGACGCGCCGGTGCTGTTCGTTGCGCTGGGGTCGCCGTCGATGGCGCTGTCGGAGCTCAACGAGTTCGCCGAGAACCTGATTGCGCCGTCGCTCTCGACCATCGATGGCGTGGCGCAGGTGTCCATCTTTGGCCAGAAGCGCTACGCGGTGCGGGTGCGGGTGCGTCCCGAGGCCCTGGCCGAGCGCAACCTGACGCTCGACGAGCTGCGCGCGGTGATCGCGGCGGCCAACGCCAACACCCCGGTGGGCGTGCTGGAAGGGCCGCGGCAAACGCTGACCATCCAGGCCAACCGGCAGCTGGTCAGCGCGCGGGAGTTCGGCCAGCTGGTCGTGGCGCAGCGCAATGGCGCCCCCGTGCGCCTGCGCGACGTGGCCGATGTACAGGACAGCGTCGAGACCCTGAGGAACAGCGCCGCCTTCAACGGCGAGCCCACCATCACGCTGGCGGTGCAGCGCCAGCCCAACGCCAACACGGTGCAGGTGGTCGACCGGGTCAAGGCCATGCTGCCGCGCCTGGCGTCGCAGCTGCCGGCCTCGATCTCGATGGAGGTGCGCAACGACCGTTCTGCGTCGATCCGAGAGGCGGTGCACGACGTGCGGCTCACCTTCGCGCTCACCGTCGCGCTGGTGGTGCTGGTGATCTTCGTCTTCCTGCGCCGCCTGGCCGCCACGCTGATCCCGACGCTGTCGCTGCCGATTTCGCTGATCGGGGCGCTGTCGTTGATGTACCTGGTGGGGGGCAGCCTGAACAACGTTTCCCTGCTGGGACTGACGCTCGCGGTGGGCCTGGTGGTCGACGATGCGATCGTGATGCTCGAGAACATCGTGCGCCACATCGAAGACGGCATGGACCCCTTTGCGGCGGCGATCCGCGGCGTGCGGGAGATGGCCTTCACCATCGTTTCGATCTCGATCTCGCTGGTGGCGGTGCTGATCCCGATCTTCTTCATGCCCGGCGTGACCGGCCTGCTGTTCCACGAGTTCGCGGTGGTGGTGGGGCTGTCCATCGGGGTGTCGGCCGTGGTGTCGCTCACGCTGGTGCCGATGCTGGCCAGCCGCTTCCTGCGCCACAAGAGCCCGCAGGAGGAGGGTGTGCTGGGCCGCTGGTTTGAGCGCGGCTTCGACGCCCTGCAGCGCGGCTACGGCCGCAGCCTGGACCTGGCCCTGCGGCACCGCTGGGCGATCGGCGCGCTGGCCATCGGCAGCTGCGTGCTGACCGCCTGGCTGTTGGTGAAGATCCCCAAGGGCTTCTTTCCGGAGGAGGATGTCGGCCAGATCCAGGTCACCACCGAGGCCTCCGAGGACATCTCGTTTGCCGCGATGGAGGCGTTGCAGGGCCGGGTGGCTGCCGTCTTCCAGACCGACCCCGCGGTGGTCAGCGTCGGCTCCTTCATCGGCGCCGGAGGCTCCACCGGGCTGATCAACGCAGGGCGGATGTTCGTGACGCTCAAACCCCGCGGCGAGCGTGCAGCGATGGCCCAGGTGGTGGAGGGCCTGCGCAAAAAGACGCGCGCCATCCCCGGCATCGCGGTGTACATGCGGCCGGTGCAAAACCTGCAACTGGGTGGCCGGCAGAGCAAGAGCCGCTATCAGTACACGCTGCAAAGCGTCAGCGCCGATGCCTTGAACGATTGGGCCGGAAAACTGCAGACAAGGCTGCGCGAGGACGGCGTTTTTCGAGACGTCACGAGCGATTCCCAGCTGCGCGGCCTGCAGGCCAGCCTGAGCATCGATCGCGACAAGGCGGCCCTGCTCGGCGTGCAGATGGCCGACCTGCGCAGTGTGCTGTACAGCGCCTTCGGCGAGCGGCAGGTGGCCAGCATCTACGCGGCGGCCAACACCTACCAGGTCATCCTGGAGGCGGCGGAGGCGGACCGGCAATTCGAGGACGCCTTCGCCCGCATCCACCTGCGCGGCCGCGACGGCCGACTGGTGCCGCTGTCGGCCTTCTCGAGCGTGCAGCGCAGCGTCGGCCCCACCGCGGTGAACCACCAGGGCCAGTTGCAGGCCATTACGCTGAGCTTCAACCTGGCGCCGGAGGTGTCGCTGGGCGTGGCCACCACCAAGCTGGACGGCTACGTGCGCGACCTGCAGATGCCGCCCACCGTGATCGGCACCTACGGCGGCGATGCGGCGGTGTTTCAGGACTCGCAGTCCGGCCAGCTCGTCCTGCTGGGGGTGGCGCTGCTGGTGATCTACCTGCTGCTGGGCATGCTCTACGAGAGCTATATCCACCCACTCACCATCCTGGCGGGCCTGCCCTCGGCCGCGGTGGGGGCGCTGCTGACGATCTGGGCCTTCGGCCTGGACCTGACGCTGATCGCCACCATCGGCATCCTGATGCTGATCGGCATCGTCAAGAAGAACGCCATCATGATGATCGACTTCGCGCTGGCGGCCCAGCGCGAGCAGGGCCTGAGCCCGGCCGAGGCGATTCGCCAGGCTTGTCTGCTGCGGCTGCGCCCCATCCTGATGACCACCCTGGCGGCACTGATGGGTGCGCTGCCCATCGCGCTGGGCCTGGGCGCCGGCGCGGAGTTGCGCCAGCCGCTGGGCCTGTCCGTGGTGGGTGGGCTGATCGTGTCCCAGGCGGTGACGCTGTACATCACCCCGGTGATCTACCTGGCGCTGGACCGTTGGAGCGGAAGGGGGCCGATTCTGGAAACCGCGGTGGCGTGAGACCCGGGGGTCGCCGCGCGCGTCAGCGGGACCGGCTGCCGCAAGTCACTGCAGGGCTTGCCGGGACAGGGCCAACGCTTCCATCGGGGAGCTGTGGCCTGCCAGCTTGACGTAGATTGAGCGGATGTGGTCGTTGATCGCGAACCCCTTCAACCCCATCAACCTGGCGATCTCCTTGAGTGTGAACCCCTTGCTGAGGTGAACCAGCACCTCGGCCTCCTTGGTCGTCAGGCCTTGCACAGGCGCGCTGCCGTCTCCCAAGGGCGCGGGGCGGGTCGAGCCGACGCATTCGCTCAAGGACGCAAATCCCGACTCAAAAGAGCTGGGCCGCCCACCCGAAGCGCCGCGAAAAAAAGAAAGAATGCGCCGGGCGATCGCGGGTGACATGGGCGGGTGCCCCCGGGCGATGCGTTGCAGGCCTTCGACCAGCACCTCGAAGCGGTCCTCCTTGAGCAGATAGCCGCTGGCGCCGCACTGCAGGGCCGGAAAAAGGTGGTCGTCGTCCAGATGGAGCGTCGTGGCAATCTTCAGTGCGCGATGTTCCGACAGTTCGGCCAGCAGCTCCAGGCCGCTGCCGTCGGGCTGTTCCAGATCGCAGAGGATGATCTGGAAACCTGCTGCCCCATCGGAAGTTGCTTTGGCGGGAGTGGCGTTTGATGCTGTAGCGCTGTGCAGGGCGTGCTGGGCGGACTCCAGATTTCGGATTTCGGTGAACTCGAGTTCGTCGTTGAAGCTCTCGCGCACGACCCTGAGCAGGAAGGCGCTCGCCACGGTATTGTCTTCAACAATGAGGACGCGGATCGACATGACGGGCAGACAGTGGCGCAAACAGTGGAAACGGCAGCATTATCCGCGCCGACGGATCCGCATGTTCCCCCGGGTGCGGTGGACTCGCAGCCCCCTGGCGGGGGTGGTCGAGCTGCCGCGTCCAACCCCGGGGTCTGCAGTGGGCACGCCACAGCAATGCAGGCCAGGCTGTCTCGAACGCACCAGATGAGGCATAATATCGTTTTCGATGAGTCGCTGAGTGGGCGGTGTAGGCCGGCCCATTTTTTTTGTTCGGGTGGCTGGTCCCCCGGCATCTGCGGCAGCCTGTGGATGCGTCGTGCTTCGGGTCGTTGGTGGCCTCGGGCTCGAAGGCATCGCCCAGGCTGCTTTTTGTACTGGCGAAGTCGTGTTGCTTCGTGGGTGCGTGGATGGATGTTTGGATGGCTGCCCGGATGGGCTTTGAGGGGTTGTTGGACTGATGAGTTGGCTGCAGGCGATCGAGCGTACCGTGACCGGACTGGGCTATGAGCTGGTCGATTGCACGCGCACTGCGGGTGGGTTGCTCACGGTTTTCGTCGACCGCGCGCCGGGTGTGGTGTATGCCACCGGCCCGGGTGAGTCGGTGACGGTGGATGACTGCGAGGTCGTCACGCGGCAGTTGCAGTATGTCCTGGAGGTGGAGGGTTGTGACTATGCCCGCCTCGAGGTGTCTTCCCCGGGTCTGGACCGGCCTCTGCGGAAGTCGGCCGACTTTGTCCGATTTTCGGGTTGGGTGATCGATGTCACTCTGAAGCGCCCGTTCCAGGGGCGCAAGAAATACCAGGGTCTGTTGCGTGCGGCCGAGGCCCTGGGTCAGGATTCATCTGAGGATTTGCCGGGAGGATTCGAGTTGGTCTTCCGTGACGGTGGTGAAGACAAGGTGTTGGGGTTTGCGCTGGATGAGGTCCGTGATGCCCGGTTGGTGCCGGTGGTGGATTTCAAGAAGGGGCGCAAGCGTGCTGAGAACGTTCCGGGCGGCTCGCGAGGGGCGGCTCCTGCGACGGAAGAATCCGGAGGTCACGAAGAATGAACCGCGAACTGTTGATGCTGGTGGATGCGATTTCGCGCGAGAAGAACGTCGATCGCGAAGTGGTGTTCGGTGCTGTGGAGCTGGCTCTGGCATCTGCGACCAAGAAACTCTACGAGGGTGAGGTCGATATCCGGGTGGCCATCGATCGGGAAAATGGCGTCTACGAGACCTTCCGTCGCTGGCATGTCGTGCCCGACGAGGCGGGCCTCCAGTTGCCGGAGGCGGAGATCCTTCACTTCGAGGCCAAGGAACAGATCGAGGACATCGAAGTCGGTGACTACCTCGAGGAGCCGGTGGAGTCGGTGCCGATCGGTCGCATCGGGGCCCAGGCGGCCAAGCAGGTGATCCTGCAGAAGATCCGCGATGCCGAGCGTGAGACCCTGCTCAATGACTTCCTGTCGCGCGGTGACAAGATCTTCGTCGGTACGGTCAAGCGCCTGGACAAGGGTGACCTGGTGATCGAGGCGGGGCGTGTGGAGGGGCGTCTGAAACGTACCGACCTGATCCCCAAGGAGAACCTGAGATCGGGTGACCGCGTGCGGGCGATGATCATGGAGGTGGACCCCACCCTGAGGGGGCCGCAGATCATCCTGTCGCGTTCGGCGCCGGAATTCATGGTCGAGCTGTTCCGGCAAGAGGTGCCTGAGATCGAGCAGAGCCTGCTGGAGATCAAGAGCTGCGCTCGCGACCCAGGCTCCCGTGCCAAGATTGCCGTGGTCTCTCACGACAAGCGCGTGGATCCGATCGGCACCTGCGTGGGTGTGCGCGGCTCGCGGGTGAATGGCGTGACCAACGAGCTCGCGGGTGAGCGGGTGGACATCGTGTTGTGGTCGGCCGACCCGGCCCAGTTCGTCATCGGGGCTCTGGCGCCGGCCAACGTGCAGTCGATCGTGGTCGATGAAGAAAAGCACGCCATGGATGTGGTGGTCGACGAGGAAAACCTGGCGATCGCCATCGGCCGCGGGGGTCAGAATGTGCGTCTGGCCTCTGAATTGACGGGCTGGAAGATCAACATCATGACGGCCGAAGAGTCGGCCGCCAAGCAGGCTCAGGAATCCGATTCCATCCGCAAGCTGTTTGTGGACAAGCTGGACGTGGACGAAGAGGTGGCCGAGATCCTGATCGCGGAAGGTTTCGCCAGCCTGGAGGAGGTGGCCTACGTGCCGCTGCAGGAGATGCTGGAGATTCAGGCCTTCGATGAGGACACGATCCAGGAGCTGCGCAACCGTGCCAAGGACGTGCTGCTGACGATGGAGATCGCCAAGGAAGAGCGCGTCGATGAGGTGTCGCAGGATCTGCGTGACCTCGAAGGTTTGAATGCGGAGTTGATTGCCAAACTCGCCGAAGGTGGCATCCATACCCGCGATGACCTGGCCGATCTGGCCGTGGACGAGTTGACCGAGATGACCGGCGTGGAAGAGGCTGCGGCCAAGGCGCTGATCATGAAGGCGCGTGAGCACTGGTTCGTTGCCTGAGCCCGCGAGCCGCGCACGAAACCGCTGACGCCCCGACAAGAGAGCTTCCAGACGCAAGCACGTCGCAAGGAATTCAAGACATGGCCGTGACCACCGTTGCCCAGTTCGCCACCGAGCTCAATCGCCCGGCGACGACGCTGCTCGAGCAACTTCAACATGCTGGCGTGAGCAAGGCTTCGACCAGCGATGCCCTCACCGATGCCGACAAAGAGAAGCTGCTGGCCTTCCTGCGCAGCTCCCATGGGACAGTGGGCGGCGATCGCAAGAAGATCACGCTGACCAAGAAGTCCACCAGCGAGATCAAGCAGGCCGATGCTTCCGGCAAGGCCCGCACGATCCAGGTCGAGGTGCGCAAGAAGCGCGTCTTCGTCAAACGCGATGATGCACCCGGCGGGGCAGTGACGGCTGTTTCGGAAGAGGAACTCCAGCGTGCCGAGTTGCTGCGCCGTCAGCATGAGGCCGAGCAGGAAGCGGAACGGTTGCGCCTGGAACAGGAGGCCGCCGAGCAGCGTCGCCGCGAGGTCGAGGAGCGCGAGAAGGCTGAAAGGGCCGAACGCGAGGCCCGTGAGCGCGCCCAGCGTGAAGAGGCGGAACGGGTGCGTCAGGAAGAAGAGCGTCAGGCCGCTGAACGGGCTGAGGCGCAACGCAAGGCGGCCGAGGCGGAAGCCGAGGCCGCTCGCAAGGCCCAGGCGACGCCGTCACCGGTGCGAGCCGCGGCTGCGCCCGCTGCAGCACCGGTTCAGCCGCCCGTGGCTGCACCTGCACCGATCCCGGTGCCACCGCGCGGCGCCGCGCCTGCCGCACCAGCGGCGACGCCACCCCTTGGGGCGCGGCCTGCGCAGCCGGCACCGGCAGGTGGCATGCGTGTGGTCAAGGCGGCAGACATTGCTGCAGGCGAAGCCCAGAAGCAGGTCGATCTGGAGCGTCGCCGCAAGGCCGCCGAAGCCGAGGCCGCAGCGATCCGCGCCATGATGGCCGCGCCGAAGAAGGTGCTGACGGCCAAGAAGCCGGAAGAGCCCAAGCCGGTCGCTGCCGCAGCACCGGGCGCCGCGGCAAAGGATGGCATCAAGGGCACCATCCACCGCCCGAAGACTGCGGCCGGGGCTCCGGCTCCTGCTGGGGCGGGTGCGGCCAAGCCGGGCGACAAGAAGTCGGTCAAGTCCGAGAAGCTGTCCTCCAGCTGGGCCGACGACAAGAAGAAGGGCACCACGCCTGCCAACAAGGGCACCGGCCGGCCGGGCGATGGTGCTCGTGGTGGCTGGCGCTCGCCGGCGGGTGGCCGAGGCGGCCGCCGTGGTGATCGTGATGGTGGCAGCAACTTCGCGGCGCCGGCGGAGCAGCAGATCCACGAGGTTCATGTGCCCGAGACCATCTCGGTGGCCGATCTGGCGCACAAGATGTCCGTCAAGGCTTCCGAGGTGATCAAGCAGCTGATGAAGCTGGGCCAGATGGTCACCATCAACCAGCAGCTGGACCAGGAAACGGCCATGATCCTGGTGGAGGAAATGGGCCACAAGGCCTTCGCCGCCAAGCTGGACGATCCGGACGCCTTCCTGGAAGAGGAACACGCCGCTCTGCAGACCGGCGAAGCTTCGCAGCGTCCTCCGGTGGTGACCGTGATGGGTCACGTCGATCACGGCAAGACCTCGCTGCTGGACTACATCCGCCGAGCCCGTGTGGCTGCGGGCGAAGCCGGCGGCATCACGCAGCACATCGGCGCTTACCACGTCGAGACGCCGCGCGGTGTCATCACCTTCCTGGACACCCCGGGTCACGAGGCGTTCACGGCCATGCGAGCCCGCGGTGCCAAGGCCACCGACATCGTCATCCTGGTGGTGGCAGCCGACGACGGCGTGATGCCGCAGACCAAGGAAGCCATCGCCCACGCCAAGGCGGCCGGGGTGCCGCTGGTGGTGGCGATCAACAAGATCGACAAACCCGATTCCAACCTTGAGCGCGTGCGCAGCGAGCTGGTGGGTGAAGGTGTGGTGCCCGAAGAGTTCGGCGGTGATTCGCCGTTCTGCTCGGTGTCGGCCAAGACCGGCCAGGGCATCGACGAGCTGCTGGAGCAGGTGCTGCTGCAGGCCGAGGTGCTGGAGCTGACCGCGCCCACCGAAGCCATGGCCAAGGGCCTGGTGATCGAAGCCCGTCTGGACAAGGGTCGCGGCCCGGTGGCCACGGTGCTGGTGCAGTCCGGCACGCTCAAGCGCGGCGACGCCGTGCTGGCCGGTCAGAGCTACGGCCGGGTGCGTGCGATGCTGGACGAGGACGGCAAGGCCTGTCAGGAAGCCGGACCTTCCATCCCGGTGGAAATCCAGGGTCTGACCGAGGTGCCGCAGGCCGGCGACGAGTTCATGGTGCTGGCCGACGAGCGCCGGGCCCGCGAGATCGCCACTTTCCGTCAGGGCAAGTACCGCGATGTCAAGCTGGCCAAGCAGCAGGCCGCCAAGCTGGAAAACATGTTCGAGCAGATGGGGGCCGGCGGCGACGTGCAAACCCTGCCGATCATCATCAAGGCCGATGTGCAGGGTTCGCAGGAAGCGCTGGGCTCTTCGCTGCTCAAGCTCTCGACCGACGAGGTCAAGGTGCAGATCGTGCACGCGGCGGTGGGCGGCATCAGCGAGTCGGACGTCAACCTCGCGCTGGCCTCCAAGGCGATCATCATCGGTTTCAACACCCGTGCCGACGCCAATGCCCGCAAGCTGGCCGAAGGCAATGGTGTGGACCTGCGGTACTACAACATCATTTACGACGCGGTGGACGAGATCAAGTCCGCCATGTCCGGGATGTTGGCGCCGGAGCAGCGCGAGGAGGCCCTGGGCACCGCGGAGATCCGGCAGGTGTTCGTGGCGTCCAAGATCGGCACGGTGGCCGGCTCGATGGTCACCTCCGGTCTGGTGCGTCGCAACTGCAAGTTCCGCCTGCTGCGCGACAACATCGTCATCTACAACGGCGAGGTGGAGTCGGTGCGCCGCCTCAAGGACGACGTCAAGGAAGTCAAGGAAGGCTTCGAGTGCGGCATCAAGCTCAAGAACGTCACCGACCTGGCCGAGGGCGATCAGCTCGAGTTCTTCGAGATCAAGGAGGTCGCGCGCACACTCTGATCCCGTTGTCGGGTTTCAGTGGGCCGGGAGTGCATCCTGGCCCCAGGCAGAGTGTGTGAACGATTCCGGCCCCGACGATCGTCGGGGCTTCGTTGTTTTGAGACAGGTGTTCCATGCGGCACAAGCGAGCCATCCCCAACCGCAGCTTCCGCGTTGCAGACCAGATCCAGCGCGATCTGGCCGAACTCATCCGCGAACTCAAGGATCCGCGCATCGGCATGGTGACCCTCAGCGCGGTGCAGGTGTCGCCGGACTACGCCCACGCGCAGATTCACTTTTCGGTCCTGGTGGGCGAACCCCCGGAGTGCGAAGCAGCGCTGAACGAGGCGGCAGGTTTCCTGCGCAACGGCCTGTTCAAGCGCTTGGCCATCCACACCGTGCCGACGCTGCATTTCCACTTCGACCGCACCACTGAACGTGCGGCCGAATTGAACGCTTTGATCCTGCGTGCCAATCAGCAGCGCGCTGCTGATTCGGCGGATTCGGAGGGCTGAGCGGGTGACCGGTTTGCGTCGCTTCGAGCAGATCACCGACGGGGGAACGCCCCGGGCGGCTGAGCTGGCCGACCCTGCGACGGCACAGGCACAGCCCCGCCGTCGCCTGCCGCGCCGGGCGGTGCACGGTGTGCTGCTGCTGGACAAGCCTTTGGGCTGGACCAGCAACGACCTGCTGCAGAAGGTGAAGAACCTGCTGCGTGCGGAGAAGGCGGGCCACACCGGCACACTCGATCCGCTGGCCACCGGTCTGCTGCCGCTGTGTTTTGGGGCGGCCACCAAGTTCAGCCAGGTCAGCCTGGAGGCGGACAAAACCTACCGGGCCATGCTGCGCCTGGGGCAACGTACCGAAGGGGGCGACCGCGAGGGTGCGGTCATCGAAGAGCGTCCGGTGAGTTGCAACCGCAGCCAGGTGGAAGCGGCCTGCGCCGCATTCACCGGTGCCATCTCCCAGATGCCGCCGATGCATTCGGCCCTCAAGGTCAAGGGCAAGGCGCTGTACGAATACGCCCGCGCGGGTCAGTCGGTGGAGCGCCAGCCCCGTCAGGTGCTGATTCATCGCATCGACATCCTGGCGTGGGATCCTGCCCACCCGGAGGAATTGACGATCGATGTCTGCTGCAGCAAGGGCACCTACATCCGCACGCTGGCCGAGGACATCGGCGAGCGTCTGGGCTGTGGCGCCCACCTCTGCGCCCTGCAGCGCAGTGCCAGCGGGCCACTGCGGCTGGCCGATGCGGTCCGCCTGGAGCAGCTGCTCGACATGGACGAAGACGCGCGGATGGCCTGCCTGCAGCCCCCGGACGTCCTGCTGGCCGATCGCCCCGCCCTCAACCTGGGGCCCGACGATGCGGCCCGTTTTCTGTCGGGACTGCGCCGCCGCGGTGACTGGCCCGATCAAGCCGCCGTCCGGGTCTACGGGCCCGACGGGCGCACGCTGCTGGGCAGTGCCCATGTGCAGCACGGCGAACTGATCGCCGATCGCCTGTTGAGCCCGCCCGAAATCCAGGCTCTGACCTTTTCCTGAATTCAACCAGATCGCCCCTGCCGATCGCTTTCCGAGCGCCTTCCATGAGCAAGCCGATTCGCAACATCGCCATCATCGCCCACGTCGACCACGGCAAGA
>Ga0138256_10005251_pt1 | contig 13726 bp, 20 predicted proteins | sample KNB2016incub_MG_FD_105486 | JGI IMG/M metagenome (GOLD analysis project Ga0138256, IMG submission 105486) | Active sludge microbial communities from wastewater in Klosterneuburg, Austria - KNB2014incub_MG | ecosystem: Engineered > WWTP > Activated sludge > Unclassified | place: Austria...
GGCCGCGATTGCCGACCGATAGCCTCCTTCGCAATGGACCACGACAGGGTGAGCTGATTCGATCTCGGCTGCTCGATCGCGAAGATGATTCAAGGGAATGTTCACGCTATGTGTGATATGACCAGCGGCCCACTCTTTTTCGCTGCGCACGTCCACCACGGTCGGTGCCGCAGAAGTGGTGAGCTGCTCCGCGAGCGCAACCGCGGTGATTCGTTCGATCTTGGCCACCAATTCCGGACGATTGCGGAGCGCATCCATGCCATTGCGGAGATATCCCGCGACATTGTCGAAGCCGATTCGTCCGAGTCGGGTTACTGCCTCTTCCTCTTTGCCACTCTCGGTAATGACGACGATGGGACGCTTTTGGTCGAGCACTGTACCGCACCAGGTCGCATATTTGCCCTGGATGCCGATGTTGATGGCACCAGCGAGATGGGCTCCTTCGAAGTCGATTGCCTCGCGCACATCCAGTAACTGCGCACCTCGGTTCTGGAGCAGTAGCACTTCGTCGACCGAAAGGGCATTGAGCGACTCCGAGAGCGTTGCTGCTAAGCTCGGACGTTCCTGACGATTCAAAATGGCGTCATGGACGAAGTAGCTCGGAGCTTCCGGTTGCTCTTCGGTGACAATCTGTTTGAATTCCTCTCGGCTCATCGGCTGCAAGGCGTAGTTGAACTTCTTCTGCTCGCCGATAGTGGAGACGGTGTCCTTGCTCAGGTTCTTGCCGCACATCGAGCCCGCGCCGTGAGCGGGATAGACGAGCGTCTCGTCCGGCAGCTTCACCAGTTTGTTCGTGAGCGAGTCGTACAGCATGTCCGACAGTTCATCAGCCGTTACGCCGATCGAAGCGAGCAAATCAGGCCGGCCGACATCGCCAATGAACAGCGTGTCGCCGGTTAACACCGCGAATGGCTTATCCTTACTCTTGGCAAGGTCGTAGACGAGGATCGAAATACCTTCCGGGGTATGACCGGGAGTTTCTAGGATTTCCATGCGAACATCGCCGAACTCGATTCGGTCGCCGTCCTTGACCTTGGTCGCTTTGAACTCCGCTTCCGCCCGCCGGCCGAGATAAATCTCAGCTCCGCACTTATCTCGCAGTTCGATATGTCCGGCGAGAAAATCGGCGTGGAAATGAGTCAGGAAGACGTGCTTGATTTCGCAACAGACGGCGGCGGCGTCGGCAATGTATTGTTCGACATCCCGTTGCGGATCGACGACCACGGCGGTGTGCGTCTTTTCGTCGGTGATCAGATACGAAGCGTGCGACAGGCAACCGAGATAGTATTGTTTGAGTTTCATCGAATTCGTCCTTCATGGTGTGGTTGTCGTGATGACAACGTGTGCGAAACCGCTCACCGCGCGCATCGGTTACACATTGCAACTGGCGCCGCCGGCTTCTTTGCCAACCTGATTCCAGGGCATGCGGGCAAGGATCATTGCCATGCCGCAGGTGTCCGTTATGCCAGCAAACATGAGGCCAGCGCCCACGAAGGCCGACAATCCGGCGAAGTATTTGTCCACCGTCATGGCGAGAACGGCGCCGACGACTACCAAGAAGCCCGCGACGACTCGAACCTGCCGGTCGAGGGAAATTGCCTTCTTACCACGCACGACGGGCAAACCCGCCGCTTCGCAGGCGAGCGTGCCGCCTTCGACGTTCACGACATGGGGAATGCCGGCGGCTTCAAACTTCTCGCAAGCCTGCCTTCCTCGACTACCCGATCGGCAAACGATATAGAGTGGCTGCTCAGTGTCGCCGTTGCGAGCCACTTGAACCGCTTTCGGGTCTAGTCGATCGAGCGGCACGTTGCGGGCGAACTCAACATGTACTTCCCGAAATTCCACTGGCGTACGGACGTCAATCAATTCGATCTGCTGGCCTGCCTGACGAAGGCGGGCAAGTTCGCTAGGAGTGATTGTTTGGGACATGACGGCTTCCTTTCGAGAATCAGTTATTCAAAAATATCGCAAGCTGACGACATATATGCGCAAAAAACTACTACTTGGCCTCGCCTCCGAATCGGGCCTCGATGCACGCCATGATGTTGGCTAAGTGCGGCTCGGCGACGGAGTAGTACACAAAACGCCCTTCCTTTTCGGCCTTCAGGAGCCCACAGCGTTGCATCAACCGCAGGTGCTCGGAGGCCATCGGACTAGCGATTCCACACGCGTCGGCCAACTCCCCGACCGCATGCTGCCCTTGCAGCATCATCTGCACCATCCGCAAACGATGCGGATGGGCCAATGTCCGCAAGCACTCCGCGGCTTGGCCGAGTGCTTCCAGGCTGATGAGCTTTTTCTTCGTCTTGGAATTCATGTCTCTTTCCTCTCCAGTCATATATATCGGAATGTAACTACATGACAATATGTCAAACGGAGAGATCCTGCGAGATGCGGCAAGCCGCGGCCAGGAGCCGCTTGCATAGCGGCCACTTATTGGCGGGTTTTACCGTGTCGGCTCTGGCTTCGAATTCATTTGTTGCCTTGGCTGCGACGACCTAATCGTCGGTGGCCCGATGGTGGCGTGACGGTGTCGATTCCAATTCCGATCCTCAATCGGAACCAGGGCGGGATTATGAAAGCCCAGAGTGAAGTCGTCGCGGCAGAGCGAGCGCTGACCCAACTCGAACTCAGCCTGACAAATCGACTCACGCCGAACTTCGAGCGCTACTCCAACGCTCGAAACCAAGTTGATCGCTATCGCGCGGCAATTCTGCCCGCTGCTGCGGAATCACTCGACCTGAGTCGCAAGATGTATCAGGCAGGCGAGACAGGCTACCTCAACTTGCTCACTGCTCAGCGCACGTTTGCTCAAACGCACTTGCAATACCTGGATTCACTAAGGCAACTTCGGATCGCTGAGGCTGAGATTGAAGGCCTGCTGCTATCTGGCAGCCTGGATGCAAGAGCGAGATAGCACAGGAATGGGACTGTCCTGTGTAAGCGTTGCCTCAAAGCGACAACCGCTTCGGTCACATCGATTTAAGCAGCCCCACTGCGGAACGTGTATACCCCTCTAATTGCGACTGAATTCGGGCTGACACCGCGATGAAGGAAACAGCGGCGCTTTCTGAAGAAGAAGCGGACAGAACGTTTATGTCGGAATCGAGGCTTAACTGCTTGTCGCAAAATCCTTTGCGGCATTTCCCAAGTGTTGCGTATGAGCAGTGCATCTGACTCTTAATCAGAGGGTTCTCGGTTCGAGTCCGAGCGGAGCCACTCTTCAAAGCCGTAAGTTGTAATGACTTGCGGCTTTGTTGGTTTCTTGGCCGACGTTCTTCGGCTTCCAGCATTTCGCATAATTTACTGCCGGATACGCTGGATTCTGTGCCGGATAGCCTGCCACTTGGACAGTCCGTGAGATGGGAATTGGCAACGATTCGAGCAGCTCGGAAGTCACACCCGCTTATCGCCACGTCTGCCTTAAGCAGTGCGATGTCGGCCTTGAGAAGAAGAATGTCTTCCATAGAGGGCAGGAGTGGAAGGAAGTAACTGAGCAGAGCGTACGCCCTTAGTACTCCTCGCGCAAGCCAAATGACTTGCATTCCTCTCGCATTGCGGTACTGTGCGCTCATGACCACCCGCACCAATACGACCATCAGGTTATCCGTTGAAGAAAAAACCGAAATCGAAGAAACGATGGCCGAATACGGCTTCACGGAAATGGCCCCCTTCATCCGGTTCGCGATCAAGCAAATCAGGAGAGCAAAGAATGTTTGAAGTGAAGAACTGGAAGGATCGAACCCCATCCGAACAACAAGCCATCGTCACCGGACTGATTGTTTTTCCGGCATTCTTCCTTTCTCTTGGGGCCTATTATTGGGCCGACAAAGACAACGAGAACTGGCGAGTCTACTGCGGACTTATCTATGCCGCATGGGCGGTGCTTTCACCTGCCTGGTTCTTTTACGAGTATGCCTTCAGGATCAAATGGGACGGCCCTAACCTTAAACAATGGGAACGCACCCAAGACCTAGCCCGAAATTTCTGGACCGCCGTGCTGACTGTTTTCGCCGTCGTTTACGTGGCTAAGTTCGGCATCAAGATTTTTTGAAAGGAACCCGCCGAACCGAAGGCACTCATTCCCGGCCTGCCGTGACAGCCGGTGCCCCAAGATATGCGAGTGCGATTAACGAGATCACGCCGACAACGTAAGACAGAGCGGTGATCGGACCAGCAATGCACAAGTCAAGAAACAGCGCCCATCGCGAAAGCGGCAGCCCGTTGACCACCCAATTATTTCGCACAAGATAGCCGATGGTCACGCAGATTATTCCCACGCAAAAAGCGTACATTCCGATCGACGCAGCAATTCGCCAGTTACCTGCCGTATGACTTAGGACCAACATCCCGAGCAAGGCCCCGACTGTCGGAACGGTCAATCCAGATAAGTATCCAAAAAATGTCGCTTCGAATTCTGCAATGCCAAGCAATTCAGGGGTCGGCTTCTTGCTCAGGTAGTGTTCACTAGAAAAAATCATTCTGGCGATCAACGCCCAAAGAACTAGCGTAACGACAACGCAACTTACACCAATTATTGTTCGCAGATATTTCATTGAGCACCCTTCATTCAGAATCTACTAAATCGTATCACAAAAAAACAGCCCCGCCTTCCGGCAGGGCTAGATTTGAATGTCAGTCCAGATTGCATTCGCGGATGTCCTTTCCTTCGAAGTTGACGCGGCCTTTGCAGTGCTTCACGTTGGCGTCACGCTGACCTTCGCGGCGTTTCTTCGTCATCTCGACGCGGAGCTTACGCTGCTCTTCGTTGATGCTGTCCCATCCGGTTAGGTCGAGCGGATGAATGGCTTCGATCTTCGGACAGATCGTGCGATCGAGCACGCGTTCCGAGACCATGATTTTCTGGTCCCAGAACTGAACGGTGTTTTTCTTCGGCAGACCGACGACGGGTCCGAGGACAAGGGCCGATGCGATGGCGGTACAGATGAACATAAAGGGGGTGGAGGAAAATAAGACGAAGTGATAGTGCCACAACTGTGGCGGTTGTCAATGTTGAGTGAGTGCGGCGAGGAAGAGACAGAGCAGGATGCAGATGAGAAGCGGTTTCATGGTTCGGTTGGGAGGCAGTTGGGAGGCCGGTTTCTGGGCGGTTGTTGGGCACTTTCTGGCCGGTTTACTGACACAATGCCAGAACGTCCGCCATTGAGGAACGCTCATTGATCTTTTGGTCCAGTCGTTCGACTTTTCGTTCCTTTCGGGCGATCCGTTCGTCCGTCTTTCTCTCCGCCGCGTCGTGATCGAGTGCCCATCTCTCGAATGCACCGTTACGTTCGGCCCAGACCTTCCGCTCTTCCGAGTACACGAGTGGGAAGTCCTCGCGGAGTTGGCGGACAAGCTGCTCCATGCTGATGTCGCGGAGGACTCGGGCATGGTTGTCGCCGCGTTCGAGGACGCCATGCTTTTCCAACTCTTCAGCGATCTTCACGTACTTGCCTTGTGACAATGCCCATTGTTTTATGGACTCATCTCGCTTGAATGCCCTTTTTTTCATGAGCCATTCGGCGAGTTCACCCACCGGAATGCCGTGGTAATTGTGCTGGTTGGACCCACGGCGTCTGACATTCGTTTGCTTGGTCCAGAGATAAACGCGTTTCGCGTTGAGCGTCACGAGCAGCAAGGCTGAGAAGAGCGGGATCTTGTATCCATTCCATGCCGCTGCCGAGGTCAGGAGGCCGAGAGCGAATTGCGGGACCATGACCACGAAGCCTAAGCCAGCCACGGAACAGACGCGTAGAAGCGTTTTCCAGATTGCCTGCGGAGTCGCTTTGTCGAGACGCGTCTGAAGATTGCCGAGACCCTGACTTGCCACCTATGCGACAACGACGCGGATTCTCTGGCTGAGGGTGTGCAGGCCGGATGGACGAATCTGAAGTTCGATCCAGAGGGCCGGAGCTGGAACTATTTGGGCCTGTGCCCGATTTGTGCCAAGCAGCAGTGCTGCCACCGTCCGCAGCTTACCCTCTTTCAACGTGACTGAACCAATCGTCCTTCTCGGCAATTACTCTCTTCACTCCCTTCTCGGATGTCCACACACGATGCCCCTTTTGGATTCCGTCCGTGCCCTAAGCCAGTTCGAGGAAGCAGACCGCCAGCCGAGCAGCTCCGACGAGCAGCCGTTGACCTGGCCGCGTTCAAAGTCCGCGATCTAACCGCGGTGCATGGTCCGACGAGAATCTGTTTCCAGACCGCGAAGCAGGCCACGTTTCAGGAGCCTGTCGACGCCCACCACATTCTCGGCCGCGGCAACGACGAGACGAGACTCGCCCATTCGTCGGTGCTGAACTGTGCGTATCTTCGTCGGGATATCCACACGGGGCCGCTCCGCGATGCACCGGACCAAGTTCGCGTGTATCTCCGGGTGGCACTGACAAAGGTGATTCAGGCCGTCGGGCAGGGAAGGTACGAGCTGAATGAGAACGATCAGGCATTCATCGAGTACATTCGGGGACAACAGCCATTTGTTGCAGATATCTATGCGACGGTGAACCTCGACTGAATTCGGAGCGTCCTTAGTCCATGCCAAAAAAATCGACGAAAAAGCTTAGTGTCTTTGGGAAGCACTGGCCTATGCTCCAAGCGGGCTGGGCGAGCTACCACCTTTGGCTATTCGAGAAGTACGTCCAGACCGTAGGAAAGGCGCTGCAGGACGAAGCCAGACGGTTACCTCAACGGGTCAAGAAGGAATTGGCCAAACTTGAAGGTGAAGAGAAGTTCGAAAGGGAGCAATTCTACCAGATCCACGCCGATGATTTGAAATCCGAGTTCCCCTCGATCCTCTACGAGACGCTGTACATTGGGATTCACGCTCGATTCGAACAGGAATTGGTTACGTTCTGCGACAAAATTCAGGACATCAGGGGCTACAAGATCAGCGTCGAGGATTTTGGACGCAATGACATCATCGGAAACTGCCACAAGTATTACACTAAAGTCGCGGACATTCCCTTTCCAAATAGCGGGACCGAATGGAACGTGATCAAGAAGTTGCGGACCATCCGGAACAAAATCGTTCACGAGCGCGGCAGGCTCGTCAGAAAAGGTGCAGAGGAATCCGAGGAGGCCAAAGAGCTTCAGAAATTCGTTGTCGACAAGAAGGGAACCGTAAGCAAGTCGAAGTACGTCCATGTCACCGAGGAATTCTGTTTGTTCACAATCTCGGTGCTTAAGGCGTTTCTCACGAAGATCGGTGAAGTGACACCTCCGGAGTAATGGCGTATTCTCCCGAATGATTGGTCAGCAGCTTCACCCTTCCTGGCGTCACGCTCTCTCAGAACCAGCTCGATGGTAAGCACTGGACGGTGAAGCACAGCCAGAAGACCTACTGGCACGAGGCCGTCGGGTACATCGCGGGACGATGCCCGTTTAAACCAACTAGAGCGCACGTCGAGATCATCAGGGTCTCAGCCCGCCTGATCGATCCGCTCAACGTCTACGCCGGATTGAAATGGCTTCTCGATGCCTTTGTGATTCAGGGCTGGCTCACGGGCGACGGGTACGATGATCTGACAATTCGCGCCGATCAGCGGAAGTGCGGGAAGGCCGAGGAGCCGCACATGGAAGTGACGATTGGGTACGCGTAAGAAACGACGGTGAAAACTGCTACAATCGGCTACACCGACCGATGAACAGGGAGTTGAACAATGAGCCTTTTTTCGTGGCGGAATAGAGCCGTTCCGGATACCTATTCATATGAGATTCCCGAAAAAGCCCGAGTGCGTATTCTCCACACTCTGAGAGACTCGGTATCTGACTGCCGTGGCGTTTTCGATGAGGTCGAGAAAGCGCTTTATCGGCTCAATGGGAAGGTATACCAGAACCATCGACGCTTCATCGACGACCCGAGCATGGCTATGTTCGATCATTTCATGCTCGCGCCTGCGGAGGAGGCGATGGATTTCCTGCAGCTTTGCTTTGAAACTGAAAGTCACGCCGGAGGTCAGCGGGTCGTGGACGGGATCAACGAGATTCTGGAGCAGGAGAATACCGGCTACGAACTGACGGCTTTCCGAAAGGTCGAGGTTGCGAGCAATTCGTACCGGATAATCCCGCCCATCGTTCTCAAAAAAGATGAAAAACTCCTGCATTCCGAGGTCGTCAGGCCATGCCTGTACGTACTTTCTGACAGACGTTTCAACACCGCGTCACAAGAGCTTCTAAAAGCCTTTGAGGAGTACCGGGAAGGCGAGTACGGAGACGCGATCACGGATGCCGGAGCCGCGTTCGAGACCGTTCTGAAAACGATCTGCACGTACAAAAACTGGACGTTCGACAAGGACAAAGACACCTGTTCGAAGCTTCTGGAGGTGTGCCGCGCCAATGGCCTGTTTCATCCTTTTTATAAACAGATCCTTGAAGGCGTCGCTACGATTCGCAATAAAGTCGGCGACGCGCACGGCAAGGGACCGAAGCCGGAATTCGTAGCGACGAAAGAGTTAGCCGATCACATGCTTTACACGGTCTGCACCAATACGCATCTACTGATCACGCTGGCACAGCTCTGACATCGCCTAACGGTTATTGGCATTGTCTGGTTGCCCCCGCTGAGGCTACTATCGCTCTCCGAAGGAGCGAGAGTATGCGCAAGCGGACGATTGCATTATGGAGCGGGGCAGGGACGGCTGTCATCGTGTGGTTTCTGAACACGTCCTACACAGAGTTCAGGCTTTTGCATCCGATCGCACTGATCGAAACCATGCCGTCGAGTCCGTCGCCAGTCGCACAGGCGACATTCGAGGAGCCGGCCGTCAAAGCTTCTCCTTCGAAAGATCCGGAAGCCTTCCACCTCTATATTGAAGTTGTGGACGAGCAGTTTTTTGTGGACGACAACCACATCGCCTTCCCGGAAATCGAGAAATTGATCCGAACGGAATGCGAAACGAAGACAGGGTACAACGTTGAGATCTATCCCGATCCTTCGTCGAGTTCAAATCACGATCTAGCCATAGCGTTGATGCGCCGTATTTCGCGAATCCGGATACCTTCCAGCGGAGTGGGAATCATCAACAAGCGTCCGCTCAAGTTGCAGTGAAGACGTCGCCGTTGAATTCGCACTTCCCGCTGATAATCAGATGGGTCTTTGAGAAGAAGACTCCAGTCTGCTTGTTGATCGTCAGCGACTGGAAGGCGTTCACCCAGTCAGGTAAATCGCCGTGCGGCAAGTACTCGACGTTCTTGACCGTTCGAAGGCAGCCGGATTCGAACCAGCCCTGTTGCTTGCCGTGCATGACCTGCGTGAAGCTGTTCGCACGATGACTATGGCCCGATGAACCGGAGCCGTACCGCAGAAGGTTCGCCTTGGCTGCGGTCGGTGATGTCTTCACACCGTGGATCAGCGTGTAGGTTCCGTACAGCACATCGACCGCGTTGTACGAGAGCGTGGCGCCGACCTTATCCAGCTTCATCAAGTCTTCGAGCTGCGTTGCACGTCGCTTAACGCACGTCTCGTGAATCTCCGCGAGAGCTGCTGCATTGGCCCTCTTGGGCAGCAGGAAGCGAATCTCGTGGTTGCCGAGTCGCAGCTGAAGTTTTGCCTTCGGTCCGATCGCTTTCCGCAGAGGCTTCAGAATCTCGCTGAACGTGAAGTCTAACTCGTAGTCGAAACTGTAATCGGCGAGCACATCCGGATTGAAGTGACGGACCTTGGCAGCATGATCCGAGATCGAGCTGCAATCGAGGATGTCGCCGTTGCCGATCACACGGTCTGGCTGATAGTCGCTGCAGACCTGCAGAAAGATGTTCCACGCCTTACGGTCGAGGAACGTTGAATGAGTATCGCTGAAGATCAGGATGCGTTCCCAATGGTCGGCTTTATTCCGAGGCATGGGGTTTGACCATCCACGACGGGGTAATCCCGCAGTGAACGGCGAGGAAATGATCTAAAGCGATATGGGGTGTGTCGTGGTAACCAGCTCCCTTCGTGTCATCCGACCATCGCCACTTACCTGCCATCGTTCCATGCAGCGTCACCGTGATCGGTGCATCCGGTGCGGGAACGGAATGAGGCACGACGAAAGCGTACAGTGAACCTGACACGATTGGACTTGCTTACATCAGCGGGTCGTGGTGTGCCCTATGATCCTACGATTTTTACAACTGTAGTTGCTGTTTCCAGAATCGCATGATCACGATCACTGATGAATTCCGCCCATACTTCGTACTCATCTCCGCTATTTAGATTCAGCATGGCGTACCATGAGGTACCAACGTTCGATGGAGCCACAGTTGCATGTGCCTGATAAAGCGTCTTCGTCTTGACGCTGCGAGCCCGCATATTGATCTTGAAAGAAATGCCGACAGCATTCACCGTACCCGTGCCGACCAAGTATCCCTTCACGTCTTTAGGATTATCTTTATCAAACGAAAAAGCTCGATCCTTATTCGTGGCTGCCGATCGTTCTCTTTTCTCCTGTCCTAGTGTTTGTGCGGTTAACAGGCCCACGCCAAGCGCTGCGGTGGCACCAAGTAATTCACGCCGTTCCATATTATTTCCCCTTAAACGAGTGAGGCCAACTAATAAGACGCTGCATTGTGCAAAAGAACCAGGGTCGGGTCAACAGTTTGCGATAGTGATCAACTGATTGCACTTCACCCCCAAGAACCCTCTCGTGTGCTCAACCACCAAACGGTGTCGGACGGAACAAGTAGAATTGCGTAAGAGTGCATGCACTCTTACGAATGCGGAGCGAGAATAACACACCCGGAGACAACCGTGCTAATGTCGAACCATGAAGTTGCTGTGCTGGATCGTCGGGCATGACTACGGAGATTGGAAAAGAACGGGAATCGGCGGCCTGAAGAAAAGGGACTGTCAGCGAAAGGGTTGTTGCTGGTGCCAGATCCGTAGGAAGGTACGGGTGTAATTGAACAATGAGCTGCTGCGGCAGTCTCGCTACGCTCCGCTTGCTTTGTTGTGCCGGACGATACAGGAAAAAGATTTAGCCGGCACATCCGGCACAGAAACCGGGCGTGCTCCCTACCGATTGAGAGCACTGTGGACAAAAATGCTCCTGCACAATACGGTCGCAGATATGTTCGGCCTGTCGTACATCATCCTGCTGCACGGCTCCGTTGAAATCCTCTCCCAGACGTTTAACATCTGAGCTTACTTTGACGGCGGGAAGATTCTCGCCGACTGCACACGTTTCCCAGCTTCGGGCCAAAGCCTTATCCTCGTCCGAAAACGATCCGTTGTCCTTCGCAGCCTCGATCCGGTCTTTCCAAGTCATGACTGAAACTCCTTATCGCGAGTGTTCATGAATTAGGAAGCCACTGGAGGCTTGTGTCAACTCCCGAGGTTGTTTCACAGAACGGCAGCGGTGTTTCCGGAGGAGGAGTTGGGCACGAGAAGTCCCTACGCTTTCGCGCATTGTTTTCGGCACATCAGAGCGAGAACAGACGTTTAGGAACTTTGTTTCCGTGTGGAGTGCAGCGTGTGTAGCGGCTGCGGCCAAGGCTTTCGGTTCGATGCATTTTGGAATCCTCTGCATGGTAGTTCTCCCTTTCGGGACAGGACGGGACGGAAGGATGAACGCTGAGGATGGCCTGCCAGGTCTGCCTTTGAAGGTATCAGGCCCGTTCATTCGTATCGCTGGTGCAAAGTGCTCAGAAGAGCGGGCGGGAATCGAACCTGCGACTCGTCTTTCTGGTTAACGGCCGGACGGGATCTGCCACTGATCTACCGCCCATCTGAACACTCTGCAAGAAATTGTCTGCTCTACCTACTGCCCCAGAGATTCATCCGGTGATTACTCAACGGGGGCAGGGTATTGCTGCTCTGATGTGAAGGAACCGGCATCTGCCCCGCCAGCAAGATTAAGATCTCTGGGGAGAATGCTTGGCTCGATTGACGGATTGCTGTATGGTTGTTCCGTCTTTTTCGTGCAAGGAAAGACTACCCCGACCGCCGAATAGAGCGCAAGGGGTTTTTCAGGATTAGAGCCGTCCCATCCAACGAGATGACGATCCCTCATTCCCGTCGGAGTATTCCTCATTTGGCTCTGACAAAAAATCTGAGGGTGGAGGTTGCACTCCTTTGTCATTCCAGGTCAAGGCAATCATCCCCCACACGACAAAGCCAAACAAAACCAACCCGAGCACTACGAACCCGGCCAAAAAGACTTGTTGTTCCATTTGACACCTCCTGGATTGCGAACTCTCGCCTGATTGTCAGCGAACGAACGTCGAAAAGCAATCTTCTTGCCTGGAAGTTGAACCTGCGGTTGCCTGAGCGGGCAGTCTGGCGCTAATCTCCGCCCATGCTCGAACACGAGATGGAACGGCCCTTCATCCAGATTTGCATCGAGAACCAGTGGTGCGATGACCATTACGCTCAGAAGGTCTGGGACCAGCGGATGATGCTGAACCACGATGACCGGAAGATGTTCCTGCGGAAGGTCAGCGTCATCATCAATTCCTCGCATCACGAGACGACGCTCAGACTGGCGAAGAAGATCTACCACGAACTTGCGGGTTTCGTGAACGACAGGGGCGCAATGCAATCCCGCCTGACACCGGAGAAAATCGATTCGAGGAAGGCGTTTAGGGAGGAGACAGGGCAGCCAATTGACGAAGCGTGATCAGGCGTCATCCGGCCTGACCAATGACAAATCTTTCTCGTCCAAGAAAATGTCCAGATACGTTGCCAGACAGTTTCGGCCTTTCTTCTTCGCAAAGGTTTTCGCACGCTCCGCTCGCTGAAGAAGTTCTTCATTTGTGAAGTAAGAGTCTGGGTAGACCGTGCAGAAGCCGACCGACACCGTTGTAGTTTTGTCCACCCCTTCGTACTTGAGATTTGCCAATTTGTTCTGAATTCTGCTTAGGAAGATCGTCGCCAGCTCTAGGTCCGTACTTGGAAAAATGATCGCGTATTCATCTCCTCCGAAGCGATAGACGTTTCCGTGACCATAGACACTTGCCTCAAGCGCAGCCATGAACGGCCGTAAAACATGCCGATCGACGTTTGTCTCACCAACCGCTGTGTTGAAATCTTTGAACTTGTCGATATCGAGAAATACAACGACAAGCGGCACATCACGTGCCCCGCATTTGTGTCTGTAAAAGGTCAGGTCGGCGTGAAAAAGCGTCGGCGATAGATGGGCATGAAATTTCTCGTCAAAGACACGCTGCATATACTTGGTTTTTCCATGCGTCGCGTCTTCGAACTGTTCCATCGTCACCACGTCCATCAAGTGCGGGAGACGGTACGGTTCGACGTCGGTGAAGACTTTGTCACGAATGATCTGGTCCCATTGGATCAGTCGTTCCTCAATCTGCATTAGGGCCCTTGCCGAACTAGCTTTGGACTTGTCTTGTTCAACACTGACAGCCACATCGAGCCGTTCCCGCAGAATCAGTGCCTTGAGTAAGGGCAGTAGATCATCGTCAACGACGAAAGGAGGATTCTCCGTTCTCTTTACCTTCGCCCGATTGAGCCGCTCCATTTTGTCGTACAGGTCCGGATAGTACTGCTGTGCTCGAAAGCTCGGGATAATTCGCAAAATATCGTGAATGACCCATTCATTCAAACGAGTACCTCCGGCGTGGATAAGATCGTGGAGTTTTTGATGATAAGAATCGGGGATGATTGCCACCACACTATCCTCTCGAAGGGAACGGACGATCCTGCCATTGTCCGTATCTCTCCCCTGTTCGCAAGGTTGCGCTAGAAAAGGACTTAGGGCACGCTTCTTTCGGCCTGAAAGGA
>Ga0138256_10005253_pt1 | contig 13722 bp, 12 predicted proteins | sample KNB2016incub_MG_FD_105486 | JGI IMG/M metagenome (GOLD analysis project Ga0138256, IMG submission 105486) | Active sludge microbial communities from wastewater in Klosterneuburg, Austria - KNB2014incub_MG | ecosystem: Engineered > WWTP > Activated sludge > Unclassified | place: Austria...
CGCTATGCTTGTCTTCATGTCGCTTCCCAGCCATCGGCCGACCGCGGCCCGCCCCCTCCCCGTTGTCCTGTTCGATCTCGACGGCACCCTCATCGACTCCCTCGAGCTGCTCGTGGGCGCCATGCAGCACGCCTTCGAGACGTGGAGCGGGCCGCGCCCCACGGTCGAGGAATGGGTGGCCACCATCGGGCGCCCGCTGCTCTGGCAGTTCGGGCAGTACGCGACCACCACCGAAGAGGTCCAGCACCTCGTCGGCACCTATCGCACCTTCCAGAACGAGCATCACGATCGCCTCACGCGCCCCTTCGCCGGGATACCATCGCTCGTCGAGCGGTTGAGCACTGAGGGACATCTGCTCGGTGTCGTGACCAGCAAGGGCGATCACCTTGCCAATCGCTCCATCACGCACGTCGGTCTCGCCCCGTTCTTCCCGGTCGTCGTCGGCGCCGACCGCACCACCAAGCACAAACCCGACCCCGATCCTATCCGGTTCGCCCTCCGCGAGCTGCGCGCCGAGCCGGCTCAGGCCGTCTACGTCGGCGATTCGCCCTACGACATGATGTCGGCCAACGCCGCCGGCGTTACCTCGATCGGTGTGACCTGGGGCGCCTCGGCCCTCGAACCGCTCCGCCGCGGCGAGCCGCAGCACGTCGTCGGCACTGTCGAGGAACTCGATGCGCTCCTGGCAAAACTTCGGGCAGGGTTCACCCCGTAGGGAGGCACGGGACGGGGAGTCGGGTGTGTGCGCCCCGATTCCGCCACGGAGCATTGCCGGGCACGCCGTCCCGACCGTACGTCCGCTCCGATTCAAACCTTTCGGCCGTCGCGGCTATCTCAGCAGGTGAGACTTCGACGACCGGATCGATCGTGACGGTGGCTGCCCTGGAATACCTCTCAAACCCCGTAGCGACCGACTCATCGGACGCGGCACTGGCCGCGACCGGGGACCGACAGGCGTTCGAGCGGCTGTATCGGACGCATGTGAACCGCGTCTTCGCGGTCTGTGCGCGCATGGTCAACGACCGCACGCACGCCGAGGAACTCACGCAGGATGTCTTCGTCCGCGCGTGGGACAAGCTTTCGCTGTTCCGGGGAGAGGCCGCGTTCGGCACATGGCTCCACCGGTTGGCGGTCAACGTGGTCCTGAATGCGCGCAAGACCGAGGGGCGGCGACGATCGCGCTTCGAGACGGAGGGAGACGAGATTGAGGCGGTGCCGCAGGGTGCTGCGGTCTCGGTCCCGGGCGCCTCGATCGACCTGGACGCCGCGATCTCGCGCCTCCCCCCCGGCGCCAGGCGCGTGTTCATCCTGCACGACGTGGAAGGCTACAAGCACGAAGAGGTCGCCGACATGCTCGGCATTACCGCTGGGGGAAGCAAGGCGCAGCTGCATCGCGCCCGGCACCTGCTACGTCAGACCCTGAATCGATGACACACCGCAACATGACCTGCGCCGCCGTGGACGAGCAGCTCGGCGACTATCTCGAGGGCGTACTCGACGTTTCGGCGGCGGCCGAGATCGAGCTGCACCTGTCGGGGTGTACCGCCTGCCGTGCCTTGGTGCATGACTTCGAGGCGCTCGCACGGTCTGCCGCGACACTCCCCGAAGTGACACCGTCGCACGACCTGTGGCCCGCCATTGCACAGCGCATCGACGCGCCGGTGGCGGACCTGGGCGCGTATACGAGCGCACGCCGCAGCATTGCGACGCATTCGTCGTGGCGTCGCTGGCGCGGCGGTGCCGTGGCCGCGGGACTGGTCGGGATCACGGCGCTCACCACGTACCTGCTCACCGATCGAGCCGCCTCGCCGGTGGTTGCACAGGGCGCGGGTGCTGATTCGTCGGCGGCCGCGGCAGTCACGCCGGGCGCCTCACCAGCTTCGTCCGCCATCGCGCAGGCGCCCGGTCTACCCGTGCGCGATGCCGAGGGTGTCGTTCCGGGCAGGATCACCTCGTTCTCCGCGAACTCTGGGAACGGCGCTCCCCCGGTCGCTGCGCGTGAGACCTACACATCCGAGATCTCCGTGCTGCGCGGGATCGTCTCCGAGCGACGTGACGACCTCGACCCACGGACCATCGCGATCCTCGAATCGTCGATCTCGACGATCGATTCGGCGATCGCCGAGGCGCGGCGGGCTCTCGACGTCGACCCCGGGTCACGCTTCCTCTCGTCGCAACTCAACAAGGCCCTCGAAAAGAAGCTCGGTCTCCTTCGGACGGCTGCGCTCCTCTCATCTCGCACCTGACCGTGCCTCTCGACACGGGCCTCTCGACACGGGCCTCTCGCCGCGCCACACCACCTTTCGTATCTGGATGACCACCATGTCTCGCCCCTTTCTTGCGATGGTCGCAGCCGCTGCACTTGTCACCGTGCCAGGCAGTCCAACCGCGCTCGGCGCCCAGTCGGCCGAGCGTGGTGTCGAGCGCTCGATCGAGCGGATGGCCGAGGAGCTCGCGGCCGCGGCTGAGCGGATGGCCGCACGCGTGGAAAAGCAGGCCACGCTGATGGCCACGCGGTTGGAGCGCGAGTTCGCCCGGAAGCGGAACTCCGATCCCAACTGGCGATCGAACGACGGCGGCAGCCTGTTCGATCGCGAGGGGGCGGAGCAGCAGGCTCGGACGAGCATCGACACGACCGTCGCCTTTTCCTCCGATGGGTCGATCGACCTGTCCAACATCGCCGGCGAGATCGTCGTGACCGGCTGGGATCGGCGGGAGGCGCAGATCAAGGCCACGAGCGAGCGCGGGCGCCTCATGCTCGACCTCGCCTCGTCGCGCCTGACGCTGGAAGAGGAGCGTCGCGGATCCTCGACGTGGGGGAGTGGGCGACGCGGAGAGACCCGGTACGAAGTCTCGGTTCCCCGCGGTGTCCGGGTCGTCGCGCGCAGCACATCCGGGAGCATCACCGTCCGCGGGACGGGTGGCGCGGTCGAGGCCAGTTCGACGAGCGGCGACGTGGAGGTCACCGACGCGACCCGGCGCGTCGAGGTGAGTTCGATCTCCGGTGACGTGACCGCGCGAAAGCTCCGGGGCAACGTGGACGCGACCTCGGTGTCGGGCGACGTGGACCTGGACGACGTCGAGGGCGACGTGCGCGCCGAGACCACCAGCGGCGACATCGTCCTCGCCGGGGTGGTGTCGCGCGACGTGGAGGCCTCGACCACCAGCGGGGAGGTCACCTTCGCCGGCGACCTGTCGAACGATGGCCGCTACGAATTCCACTCGCATTCGGGGACGATCGCCCTGACGATTCCCGCCAGCACCAACGCCCGCTTCTCGGTGGAGACGTTCAGCGGCGAACTGGACTCCGCCTTTCCCATCACCTTGCAGCCGGGCGACCGCTCCTCGCGCCGCCCGCGCCGCTTCGAGTTCACCGTCGGTAACGGCGGCGCCCGCGTGATCGCCGAGACCTTCAGCGGCGACCTCGAGATCCGTAAGCGTTAGGCACAGGAGATACTCCGTGACGTTCCGCATGCCACTCCTCGCGCATTCCCACCAGCCGTCCCGCCGGTCGGCGCGCCAGCCGTCCCACCAGCCGTCCCACCAGCCGTCCCACCAGCCGGTGCGCCTGTCGTCCGCCGTCGTTGGCGCCCTCCTGGTGCTCAGCGCTACGACGACGCTCGCCATCGATGCCCGGCCCGCCCACGCCCAGGGGACGCGCGACTTTGCCTGGGAGGGATCGATCCCGCGCGGACGCTGGCTCTACGTGCGCAACCTCAACGGGGCCGTCCGCGTCGAGCGCGCGTCGGGTGCCAAGGCCGAAGTCACCGCCGAGAAGCGCGTCAAGCGCGGGAGCGCGGACGACGTGCGCATCGAGGTGAAAACGTTGGCCAACGACGACATCCTCATCTGCGCCATCTGGACGGAGAACACGACCTGCGACGAGGAAGGCTATCGCACGCGCGGCAACTCGTGGAATCGGCGCAGCGAGGTCTCCGTCGAGTTTACCGTGCGCCTGCCCGACGGGGTGAAACTGGTGAGCAGTTCGGTGAACGGCGGCATCCAGATCGAGGGCGCCACGTCTGAGGTGGAGGCCTCCACGGTGAACGGCTCGATCACTGCATCGTCGACCGGCGGCCCAGTGCGGGCGTCGACCGTGAACGGTGGCATCGAGGTGCGCATGCGCGAGCTGGGATCCGGGGAGCTGGAGTTCGAGACGGTCAACGGCTCCATCGAGGTCGAACTTCCCGCCGACGTGAACGCGGAGCTCGACATGCGCACCGTCAACGGGCGCGTGTCCTCGGACTTCCCGCTGACGATCTCCGGTCGCATCAACCCGCGCCACATCCGCGCCACCCTGGGCACGGGCGGACCACGCCTCAAGCTCTCCACCATCAATGGTTCGGTGGAGATCCGCAAGCGATAGCGGCGGTCGCGCTCGTGCGTCGTGCGCGCCGGTCCCCTGCGGGATCGGCGCGCCGTGCCTGTCGGTGCCTGTCGGCGCCTGTCGGCGCCTGTCCGGGAATCGTGCCCATGGATCGCCGCGCCTTGCCTCGGGTACTCCAATGCGATGAAATTCAGGTAGTCGTTCGCGCGCTCCCGAACCGGGGCGGTGCGTTCGTTTGCCACGTCCACCTCGCAGGAGTCCGACATGGGCATTTCCGCCCGCCCGTTTCCCGCCACCACCGTCCGTACCGGGGTCGAGCGCGCCACGCTCGTGCGCCGCACGTACACGCTGGTCTTTGCCAGCGTGCTGGTCACGATTGCCGGGGCGGCGTTCGGCATGACGCAGCCGGCGCTCATGCAGAGCGTGATCGAGCACCCGTTCATCACGATGATCTGCATGTTCGCCCCGCTCATGCTGGCCATGAAGTTCCGGGATGCCTCCCCGGCGAACCTCGGCCTCGTCTTCCTCTTCACGTTCGTGGTCGGGCTGTCGATCTCGCCGATCATGTACATGTACGGTCGCACGGATCCGGGACTGATCGGACAGGCCGGCCTGCTGACCGGGAGCGCGTTCGGCGTCCTCACGCTGTACGCCTTCCTCTCGCGCCGCGACTTCTCGGCCATGGGCGCCTTCTTCACCGTCGGGCTCTGGGTCCTGATCGCGACCTCGCTGCTCAACCTGTTCTTCCGGAACCAGACCGCGTCGCTGTGGATTTCCGGCGCCACCGTCCTGGTCTTCAGCGGCCTCCTGGTCTTCGATACCTGGCGCCTCCGCAACGTGTTCGGTCCGGATGACTACGTGCAGGCCGCCGTGACGATCTATCTGGACCTGCTGAACATGTTCCTCGCCATCCTCCACCTGCTCGGCGGTCGGCGCGACTGATCGGCGGGCGGCACACGTGCCGCCCCGACCACGCGGCACAACCACCTCGCGGCACAACGCACACGGCCCCGATCGCGCTCGCGATCGGGGCCGTGTGCTGCGTGGTGCGTTCGTCGCCGCGATCGCCGCCGGGTCAGGGCATCAGAGCCCGTCGAGCGCGCGCGCGAGCGCGATGTCCTTGCCGGTAATCCCGCCGCTGTCGTGCGTCGACAGGGTGACGGTGATCTTCGTGTACCGAATGTCGATGTCCGGGTGATGGTTCATCGACTCGGCGACGTCGGCGACGCGCCGCACCCAGTCGACACCGGCTGGAAACGCGGGGAATGTGAACGTCTTGAGCAGCGTCGCGCCGCGGCGCGCCCAGCCGGGAAGCGTCCCGAGTTCACGCTGGATCTCGATGTCGGAGAGCAGGGGTGGTGCGGTCATGACAATCACTCCCGGCAATGGGATACGCGCACTTCACGCGCGAGGGAACGCGCGACAGTGCGAGAAGATAGTACGGTCCACGCGGCGAATAGTCGCCGCGACCTCATGCTCACCCCGTGATCAGCCTGCGATCACTGCGCGATTAGTTCGTGCTCATCGCGCGATCGGGGGGCGGCGCTGATGCCAGTGGGTCTCGCGCTGGAATGCGGCACCGAGCGTGATCACGGCCTCATCTCCCCCTTCGGCACCAATGAACTGCAAGCCGATGGGCAGTCCTTTCGCCAGCCCGCACGGGATGCTGAGCGACGGGAGTCCCGCAAGATTCTGGGGCGAGTTAAAGCGGGTGAACGACTCGACCGTGTTGGCTTCCACACCGTTGATGTGCACTGTGCGCTCATCGATCCGTGGCGGGAGCGCGGGAAGCGTCGCGCCCACGAGCAGGTCGACCTCGGTGAAGATCTGGGCGAACGCTCCCCGGACCGCCGCGCGGGTCGCCATCGCGTAGAGGTACTCCAGCGCCGTGACCTTGTAGCCACCCTCGAGTCGCTTGCGCACCGCCGGACCATAGGCCGACGGCGTCGCCTTGAGGTACCGATCGTGATACGCGATCGCCTCGGCGGCCGTGATGGCCGCGGACGCCTCCTGCGCCGCCTCGAGCGCGGGCAGCTCCACCTCCCGGATGTCCTTCACCAGCGGCCGCAGCACCTTGAGTGCCTTGTCGATCGCCTTGCCGACGTCGTCGTCCAGGTCGCGCAGGTGGTACTCGGAGATCCCGATCACCAGCCCCTTGCTGCTCACCCGGAGCGCCTTCATGAAGCGGTCGATCCCCGCCTTTCCACCGATCATCGCGCCCAGCATGAGCGCGGCATCGGCCACCGTGTGGGTCATCGGCCCCACGTGGTCGAGCGAGGGCGCCAGCGGCACGATCCCGTCGGTCGGCAGGAGGCCGTACGTCGGCTTGAATCCGGTCACCCCGCAGCACGACGAGGGAATGCGGATCGACCCGCGCGTGTCCGTCCCCACGGACGCCGCGCACAGCCCGGCGGCGACCGCGGCGGCCGATCCGCCGCTCGACCCGCCGGCCACGTGCTCGGCGTTCCACGGATTGCGGACCGGACCGAAGTGCTCGTTGTCCGAGGTCACGCCTAGCGCCACCTCGTGCAGGTTGGTCTTGCCGAGGATGATCGCCCCGGCCTTGCGCAGCCGCTTCACGACCGTCGCCTCGTCTCCCTCCGGGATCCCGGTCCCGAAGATCTTCGAGCCTCCGGTGGTCGGGGAATCCGCCGTGAGGATCAGGTCCTTGATGGCGATCGGGACGCCGGCCAGGGGGCCGGGGTCCTTCTTCTGGGCGACCTGCTTCTCCACCCGCTCCGCCGCGGCGAGGGCCGCCTCACCCGAGACGGTGATGTAGGCGTTGAGCGAGGGATTGTGGCGGTCAATGGCGTCGAGGATGTCGCGCACGAGGTCAACAGCGGAAACCTGGCGGTGCGTGACGGCCTTGGCGATATCCTGGAGGTCCGTGAACGGCGTCAGAGCGGACATGCGTGTGGTGTGCGTCCGTATGTTGAGCGGCGGTACAGGCGGCGGTACGTTGGAGTCGTAGCCGCGCCGCGGCGGTGACAGCCTGTGAAAGATGATCGGTCGCGGCCAATTAGGCGAATCGTCTCTGGAATTCCCTGCAAAAATGCCTTGTCGTCGGCCGTTGCAATGCCGGGGCGCGCGCCTCCTCCTCGCCGCCCTCGCGATCCCCCTCCTCGCCAGTGCCCCGGCCGCACAGTCGCCGGCCGCACGGTCGCCGGCGCAAGCGTCGGCGCAAGCGCAGTCGCCTCGGAAGGTCTTGCCGGCGTCGGCGGCGCCGCTGCGGGTCCTGTTCATCGGGAACAGCTACACGTACTACCACAACCTCCCGGAGATCATGGCGGGGTTGGCGGCCGGGGCGGTCCCTCCTCGTCAGCTGCACGTCGCGATGGAAGTCGAGGGAGGCGCCACCCTCCAGCGGCACTGGATGCGCGGGACGGCGCTGCGACGCATCGAGGAGGAGTCGTGGGACTTCGTCGTGCTGCAGGAGCAGAGCATGCTGGGCGTGACCTTGGTCGAGGGCGCGCCGGCCATCAACGACCCGGCGTTCTTCCAGCAGTACGCGCGCCTCTTCGATCGGGCCATCCGCCGCCGCGGCGCGCGCACCGTGCTCTATTCGACCTGGAGTCGCCGGAACGCCCCCGCCAGCCAACAGGCGGCGCTGGATGCCGCGTATGGCGCGCTGGGACGCGAGATCGGGGCGCTGGTGGCCCCGGTCGGCGCGACCTGGCAGCGCGTGCGCGCTGAGCGCCCGACGCTCGAGCTGTTCGACCCCGACGGCAGCCACCCCTCCCCCGTGGGAAGCTTGCTCGCCGCGAGCGTGCTGTGGGGCGTCATCGGCGGCGAAGTGCCGGCGCGGCTCCCGCGCGAGCTTCGCGGACATCCGGTGGCCGATCTCACCACCGGCGCCGGCCTGGCCGACACCCTCGCAATCCTCGTCGCCCTTCCCGAACGCGATGCCGCGCTCGTACGGGCGCAGGCCGCGCAGGTCATTCGCGAGGCGCGGGCGGCCGGCGGTCTCCTGCCGATCTCCACCATCCCTCCCCTCGCCCTCGCCCTCCCTCCGGGCACGGCGCTCTCCCCCGGACAGCTCGCGGGTCACTGGACCGGAACCATGCGGCTGTACGGCTCCCCCGTCGAGGTGTCGCTGCACTTCACGACTACCGGCGGGACGCTCCGCGGCGAGTGGACGGAGGTCTACGAGCGCGGACGCCTGTCGCTGATGGTCGAGGGGCTGCGCATCGAGGGAACCACCCTGCACTTCGCGCTCTCCGACCCCCGCTTCCTCATGCCGACCGTGTACCATCGCGCCGTCTGGCGCGGCGGCGCGCTGGAGGGAGTTGCCGAGGCCGGAACCGCAGAACAGCTTCCTCACCTTATCGGTCGCTGGACGATGCGCGCGCGGTAGGATGTCGCTCGCACCCCGCATGGTGCGCGGAGCGTGCGAGGATGACGTGCAAGTGCGTGTACATCGCGAGTACATCGCGAGTACATCGCGTGCGTCGTTGCCACGGCCCGTTTCCCACGATTCGTCATGCGTCGTCCCATCGTCGTCGCGCTTCCCGCGCTGCTGGCCCTCACGCTGGCCCTCGCGCCGGCTGTCTCGCCCTCCCCTGCGCTCGCCGCGCAGGGACGAGCGCTCTCGGCCGCCGACATTTTCCAGTTGGAGTATGCCGCCGACCCGCAGCTCTCCCCCGACGGGAGCTGGATCGCGTACGTGCGCCGCTGGAGCGATGCCATGACCGACCGGCGCTACAGCAACATCTGGGTTGTGCGGCGTGACGGGACGGGGCACCGCCCGATCAGCGCGGGCAAGTTCAGCGAGGACTCGCCGACCTGGTCGCCCGACGGCACGCGGCTGGCCTTCGTCTCCAACCGCGGGGGGAGCGCCCAGCTCTGGGTGCGCTGGATGGACAGCGGCGACCAGCTGGCCATCACCCACGGCAGCCAGGCGCCGAGCGCGCCGGCCTGGTCGCCTAACGGGACGCAGCTGGCCTTCCTGCAGCTCGTGGCGCAGCCGGCGCTGGTGGTCGGGACGCCACTCGCGCCGCCACCGGGGGCCACCTGGTCGGCGCCTCCCAAGTACACCGATCGTCTCGTCTTCCGGCAGGACCAGATCGGCGAACTCCCGACCGGCTTCGTGCACGCCTTCGTCGTCCCCGCCGAGGGCGGGACGCCTCGACAGGTCACCAGCGGCGAGTATCATCACGGCGGGCAGGTGTACGGCGGCGGGGCGGTGACCTGGTCCGCCGACGGCACCCAGTTGCTGCTGGCGGCTCGGCGCGGGGAGAACCCGGAGTGGAACGCCCGCGAGACCGACCTCTTCGCCTTCACGGTCGCCACCGGGGCCATGCGGCGCCTCACCGACCGGTTCGGTCCCGACCAGAGCCCCGCCGCGTCGCCCGATGGGCGGTCCATCGCCTACATCGGCTATGATGACCGCAAGCAAGGCTACCAGAACTCGCTGCTGTATGTCATGAACCTGGACGGCTCGGGGGCACGCGCCATCTCCACGACGATGGACCGCAGCGTCTCCAGCCCGGTGTGGAGTGCCGACAGCCGCAACATCTATGTGTCCTTCGACGACCAGGGAAACACCAAGGTCGCCCGGGTCGCGCTCGACGGCACCTGGCGGGTGGTGGCGAAGGACCTGGGGGGCGGTTCGTCGGCGTATAGCGGGGGGAGCTTCTCCGTGGCCCGCGACGGCAGCGTGGCGTACACCCTGAGCACGCCGAGCGTCCCCTCCGAGGTGGCGCTCGCGCCGAATGCCCCCGCAGGGGCTTCTCCCACCGCCGCCCCCCCGGCCGCGCGCGTCGTCACCGCCCTCAACGCCGACGTGCTGGCCGGCACGACGCTGGGCGCCGTGGAAGAGATCTGGTATCCGTCGTCGAAGGACCAGCGGAAGATCCACGGCTGGATCATCAAGCCGCCGGGCTTCAACCCCGCCCGCAAGTATCCGCTCATCCTCGAGATCCACGGCGGCCCCTTCGCCAACTACGGGGACCGGTTCGACGAGGAGAAGCAGGTCATGGCCGCGAACGGCTTCGTCGTGCTCTACACCAACCCGCGCGGCAGCACGAGCTATGGCGAGGAGTTCGGCAACCTCATTCACCACGCGTATCCGGGCGATGACTTCTTCGACCTCAACGCCGGGGTCGACGCCGTGATCGCCAAGGGCTACGTCGACGAGAAGAACCTCTTCGTGACCGGCGGCAGCGGCGGCGGGGTGCTCACCGCCTGGATGATCGGCCACACCGACCGGTTCCGTGCGGCCCTGGCGTTCTACCCGGTGATCAACTGGGAGAGCTTCGCGCTCACCGCCGACATGGCACCGTCTGCTGTCAATAATTGGTTTCCGGGGTTCCCCTGGGACCATCCGGAGAACTACGCCAAGCGCTCCCTGCTCTCGGTGGTCAAGAACGTGAAGACGCCAACGCTGATCATGACCGGGGAGGAGGACTTCCGCACGCCGATGTCGGAATCGGAGCAGTACTACAAGGCGCTCAAGATGCGCGGCGTGGAGTCGGTGCTGGTGCGGGTGCCCGGTGAACCGCACGGCATCCGCCGCTTCCCGAGCCACGAGGCGGCGAAGCTGACGACGCTGGCCGGGTGGTTCGAGAAGCACCGGGCCACCGTACAGTAGCGACGGAAGACGGGACGCGCCGCGTGATTTCGGCTGGTGGTGCAATGGCGTGATGCACGCTCGGCAGACTTAGGGGTGCATGCTGCGGCATGTCCCCTTGTTCACTCGGCGCCGAGGAGAGTAGGATATGGCCATGCCTCGCATGGTGGAGCAGTGGACGCGCACGCAGGTGCTGGCGTTGCCCGACGATGGGCTGCGCCACGAGCTCATCGATGGGGTGCACATCGTGAGTCCGGTGCCGCGTTTCCGGCACCAGCAGTTCCTGCTCTCGCTTACGTTGCTCATGTCGCCGTACGTGAAGGGCTCGGGTGTCGCCGGCCTGCTCTCCCTCCCCGGCGATCTCGCGCTGGGCGAGGATGAGGTCCTGCAGCCCGACCTGTACGTCTGGCCGTTGAGCGATGATCGTCCGGTGCGGGAATGGCACGACATCACCGCCCTCCTGCTGGTCGTGGAAGTGCTCTCCCCGTCCACCGCGCGATACGACCGCGGACTCAAGCGGCGACGATACCAGCGGGCGGGAGTCCCCGAATACTGGATCGTCGACCTCGACGCCCGGGTGGTGGAGCGGTGGCGCCCGGCAGACGAGCGCCCCGAGGTCGCCGATGGAACCTTCGCCTGGCGGGTGACGCCGGACTCGGCACCGCTGGCGATCGACCTGCCCGCGCTGTTCGCGGAAACGCTCGGCACTCCGTAGCGCTCCGCTCCTCCGCGCTCCGCTCCGCCCCGCGCGCTTGTGCGACGTCACGTGAACCGTCGCACCGCAAGCGTTCTCCCTCCAAACATTTGCCCTCCTCCCGTCCCCCGTCCCCCGTCCCCCGTCCCTTTTCCCTCTTGCATTTTCGGTATTTGTTCGGTATCTGTCATCGCCCCGGGCTCACCCCCACGGCACAGGTGGCACGATGCAGCAGGCGCTGGCACTTCCCGCACTCCTTCCCGAACTCCTCCCCGCTCCCCCTCGACATCCGGTGGTCGGGGCACAGAAGGACATCCGCTACTACGGCACCGTCGCGTCCGGGGTGCTCAACAGCCCCGAGACGACCGGGATGTCGTTCTGGTCGATCAATCCCTACATCGGCTGTGCTTTCGGGTGCACGTACTGCTACGCGCGGTATGCGCATGGATTTGCGATGGAGCGGACGGGGGACGGGGGACGGGAGACGGGAGGGGACACCGGCGAGGAATCCTCTCCGGGTGATGCTCTCGAGGAGCTCCCGTCCTGGCTGGCGTTCGAGCGGCGGATCTTCGTCAAGCGCAATGCGGCGCAGGTGCTGCGGCGCACGCTGCAGGGGCGCGGCAAGTCGTTAGGCGCGGTGCAGCGCGGCGAACCGATCGTCATCGGGACGGCCACCGATCCCTACCAGCCGGCCGAGCGCCACTTCCGCGTCACGCGGGAGCTCCTCGAAGTCCTGGCCGAGGCGCGGCGCTTGCGCCTGGTGATCATCACCAAGAGCCCGCTCATCACCCGTGACGTGGCGTTGCTGTCGCGCATCGCCCAGCGTTCGCGCCTCACGGTCCAGCTCTCGCTCATCACCCTCGACCGCGACCTCGCCCGGCGCATCGAGCCGCGCGCCCCGACCCCCGAGGCGCGCCTGCGCGCCCTGCGACGGCTCAGCGACGCCGGGATCGACGTCGCGGTCAACATCATGCCCGTCCTCCCCGGCATCACCGATCGCCCCGATACGCTCGCCGCCCTGGTGCGCGCCGTCGCCGACGCGGGCGCCTCGCACATCAATGCCTGCGCCCTGCGCCTGCGCGTGACGTCGCGTCGGCGCTATCTCCCGTGGCTCGACCAGGAGTTTCCCGAACTGCGCAGCCGCTACGAGCGGGCGTACGGCAGCGGGTACCAGATCACCGATCGCTATCGTGAAGGACTGCGCCAGTTCCTCAAGCGCACGTGCCGCACGGCGGGGATCCGCTACGGGTCGCCGGAGGGACGCACCTTCGAGGGACCCGCGGACGCGCAGGGGAGCCGGGCGTGGAAGGAAGGAACCATGCCCGGCGCCCTTCTCCGCGAGGCGTCCCCGCACACAACATCCCGCGCGCTCCCGATCATGACGGGGGAGGAGGAGACGGAAGACAGGAGTACCGCCGCACCTCCCGCCGCAGCCTCCCCACCCAGCGTACAAATCAACCTGGAGATCTGAGCCACCGCGTCGCCCCAGGCCCGGTGCGCATTCCAGCCAGGCGAGGCTGCAATCCAGTACAGTTTCTATCGTTTGTCCGTTGTGGCCGTTGTTGCCGTTTGCTTTTCTTCACTTGTCACAGGGAGTCATCATGTCCATCGCTGCCGCCATCACCGCCGAGTTCGACCACGAAACCGCCTCCACCCGCAAGCTCCTCGAGCGGACCCCAGCCGCCGCCGACTGGAAGCCCCACGAGAAGTCGATGACCCTCGGGCGCCTGGCCATGCACCTGGCCGAACTTCCGTCGTGGGGGGGACCGACGCTGCAGCTGTCGGAGCTCGACATCGCCCCGGTCGATGGTCCCGCCTATGCATCTCCCGTGTTCGAGTCGACCGAGGTGCTGCTCGCCACGTTCGACCAGAACGTGCGCGAAGCACGGGCCGTCCTGAGCACGATGTCCGACGCAGACTACGCCGCCCCCTGGACGCTGCTCATGGGCGGGCAGGCGGTGTTCACCATGCCGCGTGCCGCCGTGGTGCGCACCTGGGTCATGAACCACCTGATCCACCACCGCGGCCAGTACTCGGTCTTCCTCCGCCTGCAGGACGTCCCGATTCCCGGGATGTACGGCCCCTCGGCCGACGAACCCGGCGGGATGTAACCCCCGTCTCCCGTCTCCCGTC
>Ga0138256_10005255_pt1 | contig 13718 bp, 8 predicted proteins | sample KNB2016incub_MG_FD_105486 | JGI IMG/M metagenome (GOLD analysis project Ga0138256, IMG submission 105486) | Active sludge microbial communities from wastewater in Klosterneuburg, Austria - KNB2014incub_MG | ecosystem: Engineered > WWTP > Activated sludge > Unclassified | place: Austria...
AAAGAAAAAAAGATTGAAAATTATCGGTGAGGTTGTCTCTGTTTTGGGAGAGTTAAAATATACAAAGGCCGCAGAAGATTTAAGAAAAATGGCCAGTAGGCCCACTCAATATCAAGATATCTATTCAGATCTTGACTCTTCTCTTATGAGAATGACAAACCAAAAATCCCCTAATACCAATACAAAGGCAAAGGGGAAGTTCTGGTCTAATTTTAAATTTTAAATTTTTGATTTAAAAACGTGTGAGTGAATACTATCTAAAACTCTGCGAATTGTTTCTTGGCGTGACATTGCGATATTGTCATTTTCCAGATAATGCTCTATTGCTTTGATCATCCTTCTTTTGTACAAATTAGTTTCAGTAACTCTTTTTTCAAGTTGAACATCCAGAAAACCATTAACAAAATCGCCTACTATTTTATTTTGAAAAATAGAATCCTTAATAATGTCAGAATCTTTATTGTTATATACAACCTGCGTTACAAGAGCTTGACGTACTTGATCTGATTTTTTTCCCTTATTAAGACGATAGATTCCTGCTAAAATTGAACCCATATTATAAAAACTTAAAGTTTTTTCCATACTACAAATTTTGGGTAGCTTTTCGTTTCCAAGATTAAACGAAGGTCTTAAAAGATGTGAAAGAAAAGTAATTTTTTGATCTTTTGGAATTGTTGTTTCTTTAGAAAATTCAATGATTAAATTTTTAAGAGTGTCATTTTGTGGTAAATTATCTACTTTATCAAATTTGCTATGAATATTACATCTAGGAGAAATTGCTTTTGTAATTTTTTCAATAATAGGACTTGTTTGTGTTGCAAAAGAAGAAAAGCTTGAGGAAATAAAAAGACCTATCCCAACGAAATGTAAAAAATTTTTTTTCATAAAAATGCTCCTTCAAATTGAAAGTAAAGTTAAATTTTGTAGCTTTCAAAATGCCAGAAAAAAAGAGAGAAATCAAAAGAAGAAAGAGAAGCAGGTAATTTTTACTTTTTTCAATAAATTTAGTTTTTAGTTTTCTAAGAGTCTTTCTCTTTCTTTTGAAATTTTTAATTGATCCAATTTTCTAATTTTTGCATCAAGTTGTAGAAGTCTTTCAAGCCTGTAAAGAATGACTTTTTCTAAAATAAGATCAGAAGGAATAAGTTTATTGCCTTGAAGAAAATCTTTTTCAATAATTTGTTGCTTAAAAACCGAGACTTTGGAAACTTCTTTTGCTCCTTTATGCCCTTTAGAAACTTGAACAGTTAAGCGAAATTTCGCAGATTTAATTGCATCAGAAGAACCAAAGGAATCAGCAAAGTTTAACTCAAGAGTGTTATCAATCCATTCTGTTTTCATGGTGCCTGTTTCTTGATTTTGAATGGCAAGATCATATTTTTTCATAATTTCAGAAATAGCAGTCCATGTATTGTTAAATGGGTAGGAGTAAACTTGGGTAGGGATTTCTGGTTCTTCGGAAAGGCCTTTAAATTCGTCATAATAAGAACAATTATTAAAAAGAAATAAGGAAAAAAAACCAAAGAAAAGGAAAAGATGTCTTTTTGCCTTATGAAAGAGAAATAACACTAGAGCAAGAAGTGACCAAAATCCTATTAACCCCCATGGCCCCCATATGCTGTAAAGAGTGGGTTTAGAGTTTTTAGGAACAGTTAATAAGACATCGAGAGTATTTTTTGTTTCATAGGGAAGCAAAGAAGAGGTTGTTCCATCTGGGTATAAAATTCCTGTAATTCCTGTATTCGTAGATCGCAAAATGGGAAGCTGGAATTCAATCGCTCTCCAATGGCCTAAGTACAAATGCTGATAAGGTTCACTACTGTGTCCATACCATGAATCATTGGTTAAATTGACGATAAAGTCAGGATAAATCTGTTGAGGTGAAGAATTGAGATATTCTCTTATGAAAAGAGGAAATAAAATCTCATAACAAATGGCCGTAATAAAAGAAAAGGTCTCTGTTGTTCCCTGTATACTCTCTTGTTCTTTTATTTCAAAAAAAGGAAAACGAGTTCCTGGGGTAAAAAAACTAATTTGTGTAAAAAAATTTCGTACCTGTTGAAAGTTTCCTAAAATAGGAAGGCCTTCACCAAAAGGGAGAAGCTTTTTTTTATCATAAAAATTTATAACCTTTCCTTCTGGAGACAAAAGAATACTACTATTATACATTTCATCTGAATAAGTCTCGTTATTGGCCATGCGATAATTTCCTGTTAAAAGATAACTTTTTACAGGGAGAGTTTGGGATTCTAATTGTTTTCTTGTTTCGACAAAGGCCTTATGAGGTGTGTTTGATAAAAAGACACCTTCAGTGTTTTGCCTCCATTCTTCTACACTAAACGTTTCTACATTTGGATGTGCTGTTTCTGGCCATAAAAGAAGCTTTGGAAAATTTTCTTCTAGCTTCCAAGGCCTTGTGGAAAGAGAAATCAAGGTTTCTTGAATAATTTCTAAGGCCTCTTGATGTCCCCTCTCGGCCTCTATTTTAAAAATATGGCCAATATTGGGTTGTACAAAACGAACAGCAAGAGTTTTTGTATGGGAATTATTCGTTTTGTCCTCTAGAGGATATTTTGTTAAAGGAAAAAGAACGCTAAGAAAACCAGTTATAAAAACAAGAAAAGAAGAGGTAAAGCGATAGAATCGAGAGCAAGGAATAAACCAAGAAAAAAAAGTAAATATTAAAAGAAAAGAATAAAATTCATGCCCAAACCAAGTGGCAGGTTTGATATAAGGGGAGAAGGCAAGAAAAGTATGCCCTAAATGCCCAGGAAATTGTTGAGGGACAAACATTTCACATAAAACAAAAAGCCCTGAAAGCACCAATGGACGCAAGAAGAAAGTAAGCTTAAAAAGATAAAAGGCCATTGCCCAAAAAACAAAAAAATGGGGTAAAACAATAAGAGCAAAAAATTGAGCAAGTAAGACATTCCAAGGGAAAAATAACCCCCCAAATTCACTAAGAGTATAAGAAAGCCAGTAATAACCAGCAAGATTCATGCCTATAGAAAAAAATAAAACTAAAATCATCCCTCGCTTGAGAGAGGGAAAATTTTTTTTAGAAAATAAAAAAAAGAAAAAAAAAAGAAAAATTCCTAACCAACTCAAAAAAGGAAGATGGTATCCACCTTTAATGGGAAAACCTAAAGCATAAAGAGAGCCACATAAAAGAGAAAGGAAAAAAGGGGCCAAGACTTTTGATGTTGATTTGAGTTTTGTTGATGGAAATTTCATCTAATAGCGATCTTGAAAAAGTTCTTTTAAAAGCGCAAGGGCGGCACTGCTTGTGTATTCATATTTTTTTTCTAACATGTCCACTATTTGTGTTAGACGTTCACTATGCTCTTTATCTCCATAATGAACCATTTCTTGTGAGAGTTCTTCAATGATTTTTCTTTGCTCCTGTCTAAAAGACTCTTTTAATTTTTCTACAAGTTCAGGAAAAACTTGGCAATACACAATTTTTTCCTTTGGATGTTCTAAAAAGTAGGCCCCTAGTTTAGAGATAAGATGCCCTCTAAAAACAAGAGGATCTTCTTTTAAGGCAATATTTTTTTCAAATTGCTCAAGGGAATAAGTGTCAATAGAATCATATTTTCCAGTAATAGGATTTTTCTTTTTTTCATTTTTTAAAAGAGCGTTGATGTTTTCAATATAACGCTTTAGATATTCTTCATAAGAACGATCATCAATAAGACCAAGGCATTCCCTAACTTCTTGCTCGAAAAGATCCAAGCATTCTTTTCTAATAAGTTCTAGAAAACGAGCTGTGTTATGATAGTCTCCTTGTGTTGGGATCGAAAGAAAATCGTATTCCCCTTTTGCGTCAAGTAGTTTTTTTAATTTTTCTAGAACATCTATAAATGTGACAAAATGGGCCTCATTCTCCATAGAAAGTTGATAAATAATTTCTTTGAGATCCCTAGGAGAAAGACCAAATTTCCCTTCATACAAGGAATCATGTTTAAATTCTTGTAATAAGTTTTCTCTATGAGCAAAAAGAATTTGCTGTTCCTCAAGGGTAAGTGTTGGAATTTTATAGTGAGGATTAGCATAGAGTTTTGCTTTTTCCAGTGGCCCTATTTGTGAAACAATTTTTCCCCAATCTTTTCCCTCAAGTTGTTTCATATCGACTTGTTTTAGGTAAGGGGCCCTAAGTCTAGTCATAACAGAAAAAAAACAAAGGGCCCTGATGCTATGGCGAGCAAAACGACAACGTTCCTTGAGATCCTCTATTTGTTCTTCATAAATTTTTTCTTCTTCTTGTACATTTAAAAGATACGGAACACGAATAAAATGAATTCGTCCTTTGAAGGAAGCAAAATCTGGGTGTTGTCTGAAGGCCGTTAAGTGTAATTCATTGGCCGTTCCTGTAAAAATAACATCAAGATCAATAGGGATTCCGCTTAAGTTTACTTGAGAATTTTCAGTCGTAGAGAGTAAATATTTAAAGGCATCTAGAGGTCTTTTTAAAAGATCAGAAAATTCTAAAATTCCTCGATTTGCCCAAGGCAATTCGCCTGTGAATGTAAAAAGATTAAGAGATTGTAAACTAGAAGGGAGGCCTTGAATTTTTCTATCAGCGGTAATTTGTTGCAAGCGTGCATCAACATGCATTTGTGGCTCAATACTGACGGCCCCTGAGGTATAGCGTTTGCTAATATAAAATCGCTCTATCCTTACATGTTTTAAAACTTCTAAGTGATTACCTTTATAATTTTTTAAAAGGGCCTCATAAATGGCCTTATTTCTTGCAGAAAGATCCCCTTTTAAAAAATAAGATTTAAATAAAGAATCTAGCTTGGAAGGGTTGTTTTTAAAAAAATCTTCCACAAAACTTGTTCTTTGTTGAGAGGAAAATAAAAGTAAAGGCGAATCCTTCAAGTCAGAAGGAACAACGCCAGCAAGATCCTTATCCTCTAAAAAGGCAAAACTCCCCATTGTTTTACCTTTTCCCAAAGAATGAGTTGCAAGTCCTAAATTTCCCCTGACATAACTTTCTAAAGGAAAAACCCAACTAAAAGTAAATAAGGCCCCTTCTTCTGTTTGAGAGTATTCTTCCATGGCCTTAATAATTTTTTTGATGAAACTAGATTTAGCAGAACCATTAGGGCCTACTAACAAAAGTAGCTTATGACTGATTCCTTCTTCTTCAAAATCTTTGAGATATTGCATGAATTGATCAAGGACTTCCCTTTGCCCAAAAACTGCTGGAGAAAGGGGGGAGTGAGTAGAAAAGAAAAGATCCTTGCCCACAAATTCAAGGGCCTCTAAAAGATAGCTAAAGCTTGGCCGAAAGTGACGTTCTGGATTTTCTTGTACTAAATTCCAATAATCACTCATACTTAAAAAGCCTTGTAATCCTTGGGTTTCTTCCTGAAAATCAAAAAGAGTTTCAAGGCCTTTCAAGGGTTTAAGTGAGGAGTCGTTTGGTGAAACTAATTTCATGAATAATCTTCCTTCTTTGTTCTATTGTGGCCTTTGTTGGTTGTGTTCTCAAGGGGCGTTTTTTAAGACTCACATTAAAGTTGAAAGAAATACTCAGGATTAACTGAGAAATAAAATAAAATACAAATTTTAAAAAAAAGAAAGAATAGTAAAGCAAAATAATTTCTATTTTGCCATTACTTATTATTTTAAAAAAATATGACAGATTTTTTTCTTTATTTTAGATCTTTGGCATGCAATTTTTAATGCTTTTTTATGATTCAGAGTTCCTTGAAAAGAGCTACATTGAAACATCTTTTTAGATTGATCTTTGTCGACACTTTTTTTAAGTATCTCTCTAAGTTCAAAAGGTTTTATATTAGGCAATATATGTTGTGTAATTAGTGCTGCAATTAATGTTGTTTTTGGTGAAGCAAATGAGGTTCCTTCGTTAGGTCGATTCTCAAAAGAACAATCATCTCCAAGAGTAACATAAGAGGAATGACATCTAGAAAAATCAGCATTACAACCAATATTAAAATAGGAAGGGATCTGAAGATTATAGGCCTTTATCTCTGGAAAATCTAAAAATTTTTTTTTAGGTGTATATGTTGCTTTGTCATTGCCTGAAGCTTGAAAAATATATAAGGAAGGGCTTTTTAAAAGCATGTCCATTATCATTTTTTTATAAAAATTTTGGTGATAGATATTGATATTTTGGTGGAAAGGATTATCTGGTGAGATTCCCAGACTCACATTGAGTATAGATATATTATTTTTTTGTAAAACAGATGTTAGATCATAGGGCCTTATTTTTTTATAAAGAAGATTAGTGATGTTTGACTTAAATAAAGTGAAAAAAGACTCAAAGCTCTTGAAAGAAATTAAAGTATCTCTATAAATATTATGATCATCTGGGGTATCTATGGCAGGAATAGGAGCGATACATATTAAATTTTCGTTTTCTATACCAAGACTTTTTTCTAAGTCGAAAATTGTTTTTGCAACGGAGTTTCCGTGTTGTTCTTCTTCTTCGTTGATCGATAACATAGAAGAGAATTTAGGTTCAGAATCAATGAAAATACTGTTTTTTTCTTCTGTTAAAGAAAAATCTTTCATTGAGCAAATCTTGTTGCGAGGTAGTTTTTCCAAATCAAAAGAATCTAAAATTCCAATTTTAATTCTTGGGTCCTCTTTTCCTTTTGGGAAAAACGTTGCTCTCGGTTTTTTGAGCTTGGTCTTAAATATTATGTGTTTTTTTCGTGTGATTTTTGTGAATGGATGCTCAGGAATGTGTAGGGAATTTATTGCTAGTGTAATCTCGTTTTCTTTGTGTTTGATTTTACGGGCGTATGAAATTAATTGTTCTTTACAAAAAAGTGAATAAATCGTCTCATCTTTTATCATCTGAATACTTTGAAGAAAATAAATATTTAAGAAGGAATTTTTGTTTTTGTAAAATAATTTCTGAAAACTATACTTGAATTCTTCTCCGTTAGGTTTTTTTACAAAAACATGGAAAGGAGAGATCTTAGCATTACTATTTGGAATTTCAAGTTCGCTAAACGAGACCTTAAGGGGGGTGTTTTTAAATGACTTGTTCCAATAATCAAGAATTCTTTTTTTGTCATCCATGTGTGTACTAAAAAAGTCGCATTGCTTTTGAAGAGAGGTAAAATTATCAAAATATTCCTTTTTAAAGTTTTTTAAGGATGAATTTTTTCTAATGGCATAATTGAAGAATAGATGAATAAGGTCGCTTGATAATTTTTCTGATGATTGGGAGGCAAATATGTTATCAGAATAAAAAAACTTACTTGTTGTCGTAATAAGAATTAATAAAATAATGTTATAACGAAGGGATAAGTTCATGAAGTTGGCCTTTTCCAAAGATTCTTAAAGATTTATTTTTAGTGCATTAAATACTTCAGGGATATACTTTTAGTCAAGAAATATTTTTGTGTTAAATTATCATGATAAAACATAAGCAAAATCTGATTTTGTCCCTAATAATCCTTCTTTTTTTTAGTCTGATCTGTGTTATATGGCTTTATAAGGGGCATTATTTTAACTTTTTAACAAAAAATAAATCAGAGAACTTGAAATCACTCTCAAAATTAAAAAGAGAAGAAGAAAAACAACAACAAGCACAGGCCCTTCTTCTTAAACTTTGGCAAGAAGGTGACATAGAGGGGCTTTTTTTAAAAAATTTAAAAGAAAAAGAAGGACAACTAGGGGAATTACAACAATGGGAAAAGCTCCCTCCTCCTCTTTGGAAACATAACCCTTACTTTGTTCAAAAAGCATGGCCACTCTATGCTCAGGTCTATAATATTTTTTATGATTTAACCCCCCCTACTCAAAAAGCAAAAAAATTTTCTCTTAATTTTCACGTAGAATTTGAAGAACGAAAAAAAATTTCCTTTCAAACCCCGTACGTCTCTTTTTTGTTGCAAGAACAAAAAAAAGAGCAGGGATTTTTAACGATCCTTCCATGGCCATTATGGGAGAAACAACTTCCTCAACTTCCCTATGTGGCAAAAGCAGGAGTTTTCCCTTTATGGTTTTGGCATACAGCAGAGAGAACTATTTTTCTTGATCTTTTTTTAGTTAGAAATTTATTTTTTTGGATTTTTAAGGTTTTTTCTTTTCCAGAGTATGACATTCCTCCTTTTCCAAAAAATTTTTCGGAAATGGCCATTCCTGAGAAAAAACAAGAAGCAGTTTCTTATTGTCAAAGTCGGCATCAAAATCTAATGACAGATCTTCTTCTCATGGCCGCGTTACAATTTCAATCTCCTCAAGAAATTCAAAAAGCAGAAGAATTTTTTTCCTTACTACGTTCTACTTCATTTGAAGAAATTCCTAGCTCTACCTTGGAATCTTTTAGTCAATTTTTAGTTCCCCTTTCTTATCCTTACAGCTTGCAAAAAACATTACCAAATTGTCATTTAATCGACTCCTTAGAATGTCAAAATCAAAACCAAATAGACTCAAAAAAGCAATGGAATAAAAAAATTCCTTCTTGGGCCGGAATATATGAGTTATTGGGTGGGCCTGTAGAACTAATTGATTCTTTATTTTTTTCAGAAATAAACGTTTTTCTTTCAAGTAAATATTTTCCTCTAACGTCCTCTATCCATAAAGTAGAAACATGGGCCGAAGCATGGGGAGTATGGGATCAAAGTTCTTTGCATCCTTCTTCTTTTAAATTTGCTAATCTTGTTGCAAGTGAAGAAACGGCCTTTACTTGGCAACAACAAAGAACAATAGATCTTGGATTTCGTTGTTTTCGTTCAGCACCTTCGTCCTCTTTTTCTCCTATTTCTTCCCCTTCTTTTTCTTCTTTTAAAATTATAAAAAAATGGGAAGAAATTTTGGCCTTAAAAAAAACAATTCAAAATTTACCACAATTATGGGCCGAAGAAATTCACCAAGAATTTAAAGAATCTGGCCCTAAATCAATAACTTTTTTTAAAAAAATTTGTCATTACTATGTGGAGGAAAAAGTTCTTTCTTTGTCTTCAACTACACTAGAATCAAAAGAGGAAAATTTGCCTTCCTGTCAGGATCTTTTTATAAAAAAAGGAACAACAGAAGTAGAAGAGTTGCGACAAGAATATTCTTCTTTTTCTGATCAAAAATTATTTATTCAAAAGTTTAAAGTTGAAAAAATACAAGGCCCTTTTGAATACTTTCCTTTTGAAAAAAATCTTCCACCCTCCTTTCTTCGGCCTTGTAAAAAAATCAATAAGTTTTGTCAACAAGAAGGAAGGGATACTTGTCAACAATGTCCTTATTCTCTTGTGGAGGTTTTAGACTACACTTGTAGCGACTCTTCTTGGTGGTGTGTCGGCCAAGGAGAAAGTGACTGTGGCCAGAAAAATCGCCCAGCTTGTATTCGCGGTAAAAAACTTTCTCAATTTAAAGATGTTCGTTCCTATTGTGATTTATCGGAAGAGGAATGGGAGCATTACGCTTTTTGTAATGAGACCAATGAGATTACTTGTCATCCAGAGTATAAAATCTTGTGGTGTGATTAAGATAAATTAGAATTTACATTTTTTGGAATTAGTTCCAAAAACTTCAAAACATGTGACACGATAATAAACTTTAAATATTTTATTTATAATATTTTTAATTTCTTGAGTATTTCTTTTTCCATTTAACAGAACTTCAGTTTCATTTAAAGAAAAATGCAAATGATTTTGATTTAAAAGGGTATTGAGTGCAAGGATATAATTATTAAAAAGTTTTCTCTCATAACAAGAAAGAGGGTCTTTATTCTTTACTTTAGGGAGTACTTCAGGAGATTGAAGCGGGGCAAAACCATAATAAATATATCCATGAGAATCAACTCTTTCTATCATTTTTGACATTGCTAATAAATTAACAATTGGAGAGTAAAAAGCCGTTTTTTTGTGTAAATTTTCCTTTAAGGTTTGGTAAAGAAAAGGAAATTTTTTACTATCAAATTGGAAGGCCTTGATCTGTATGGAAGAAAGACAGAAAAAAAGAATGAATAATAATTTATAAAACATAAAAAATTCTTAATTAAAATAAAAAATACAAAATCAGTTTAATTTAGTCTTTTAAAGTAAGAAGATGTTATAAAGCTACTACTCAATCATTACTTTTTTTCTTGGATTTTATTGGGAGCACCTTCTTCGGCAATGGCCCTTTGGGATTGTCTCAATCTTTCTTCATAAAATTGTTTTCGTTGCTCATAAAAAGCAATTGCCTTAGGTTTTGTCACACTTCCTGCTGTACTAATTGCCCCTGGAATTGAAAGCATTCCACTCGAAACATTCGGGAGTTGTCCATTTCCAGTTTTTCCGTAAACAATACTGTAGTGAATTTCTTCATATGTAAGATGAGGGTAGAGGCATTTTAAAAGAGCGGCCGTTCCAGTGACGTAAGGAGTTGCTTGCGAAGTTCCTGTTAAAAAAGCATTAAAATTACTGACATGGGCACTGTTGATTAAATCTCCTGGAGCAGAAATATCCACTGTTCGCATTCCTCTATTTGAGGAGGTTGTGGGAAGTCCATCTTTTCGATGCCCCATAACAGAAAGAATACTAGGTAGAGTGTAGCTAGCAGGAAAAAAGCCTTGCCCAGGAAGATCTAGGTTGGCCCCAGCGTTGCCTGCTGCCGCGACTACTAGAACCTTTTTTTCTGTTAATTTTTCTAGGAGTACTTTTTCTTCTAATGACTGTTGAGGGCCTCCACCAGAATAATTGATGATGTCTATATCATTTCTACTAGCTAAAAATTCTAAGGATTTAATCGTATATTGAAGATTTGCCTCTCCAGAGGCCTTTGGATTGTAATATTTTAAAATTAAAAGTTTTACTGCTGGAAAAACTTTAGTGATTAGACAGGCCACATGTGTTCCATGTCCGTGAAAATCATAGGGATAGTAAGAGGGAGATCCTATTCCTTGAGAAAAATCAACACCAAAAGGTTTGAGGGTATTAGTTGAAAAAGTAGGAGGAGTAGAGCTAACAATAAGGTCTTGAGGAAAATAAAGATTATCTCTTACACAAGGGTGTTGTGGGTCAATACCAGTATCAATAACGGCCACCACAACAGGTCTTGTCATTGTTTTTTTCATGCTTTTGACAACTGTATGGGCCTCTTTTAATCCAACATCAACGCCAGACCTCACACCCATTTCTAATTGTGGATTGATTCCCCAGCAAGCATAGCGAGAATTAAAAAGAGACTCTTCCATTCCAAAGGCACATGAAACAGGGGGATTGGCAGAGGCACCCTGCTCTACAGACAAAGAAAAAACACTATAGACAAAAAAAACAATAAAAATTCGAAACAAAAAACTCATTTGCTTCTAGTGTGCCAAATTTTTCTCTTTTTTTTAGAACAGGAAATTTTGTTCGTTTTCTTGTAATAAGAACATTAGTCATCACAATAAAGATGATGATTCCAACGAAACCCTTGTATAAAATGAGAATGACCGGCCCTATTAAGAGGGTCTTCATCCAAATGAGAATCAACAATACCCAAGAGTCGTTTATTATAATTATTAGTCTCTAAAGGATTAAGCAAGGAAGGCCATGGGATGAAATATCCAAAGGCCCCGCCAAATCTGACTCTATTTGTAGAGCAATATTGGGCCCCTAATACTTTTAATTTTGTATAAACAGAATCAATGTATTTTGGCTCCCCTGTAAGATCAATAAAATCTTCTGTTTTTAATTCTTCTCCCTCATTACTGACATACCGATTAAAATAAACATGAAGATTTGTTCGAGGAGGAAGACTACAAATATGTTTTTGATTTTTAAGAACAGTATATCCACTACAACATTCTCTCTTATCAGTAGATTCTTTTCCTAATTTTCTGCAACATTTAAAAACAGAATCTGAAAAGATCGTATTCTTTTTAGGAAGATCCCCTGTAAAAAAAATATTAGTACCATTATAAGTATGAGAACTCACAGCTGTGTCAAAAGGATCTTCTATAAGTTTTGTATTGTCTTGTGTTTGATAAATTTCAGGAATAAAAATTTGAGGAATTCCTAATAATTCTAAGCGTCCTAAACGAGTAAGGGAGTATAAAGGGTTTCCGGAAATTTTTTTAGAAGGGTCTGTTGGGTTGCTAACTTTTAATTTATCTAACAAAGGGTTAAAAGTGAAAATGATACCAGCATAATGGCCTTCATTTGGGTCGGCCTTTGCAGTCAAAACCTCGAAATTCTCGGCCACTGTTTCAAAACAGTATTGGTTGATGGTTAAAGAAGAGCAGTCATTATTAAAAACAAGTGTTATCTTATTATTTTTATTCCCACTATCACTGTAATATTGAAAAAAAAGATTTCCAATAATATTAGCTTTTGTTCCTACATATAAAGGTAAAATTAAAAAAACTTTATCACTTCTATCTTTACTATATTCCTTGTGAAAATAGTTAAGAGGAGGATAAGCAGCAGTATAATTTGTTTCCTTGTAGGCCACTGGAGGATAAGGGGCATAAAAAGAAACTTTTTGATCTAAAATTGCCGTGGCACTTGTTGGAGGAGAAAGAGGGGAGGTATCTACCTCATAAGGCCCTGCTGTAAAAATAGTGTCTTTGGGTTCTAACTCTGTTCCTCCTTGTACTTGTTGAAAAGGAACTTGCATACACCCTCTTAAAAAACTACTTCCGGTTTGCATTTTATGGGAATGATCGCAGAGTTTAAAAAGTTCTTTTTGATAGACATTTTTTAAGGAAGAAGTTGTAAGCTGAGAATCTTGTTCTGATAAAGATAAAAGATCACTGACATAGTTAAGGGAAGAAAATTTTTTGGTATCAAAGGTTTGTTTTGAATAAAAAAAGCAGCGCCTGCACAACATCGGTTTGCGGCTCTGCGTCAAATTGCTTTCATTTGCACACCCTGTCCGGGCCGAAGAAAACTCCGTTGGTATGCCTCAATCCGATCATCCTTTGCCTGCCGAATCTCAATTTGCACCTGAAACCCTCAGCGGCGCCGCTTTGCGCTGGTTGAACGTGCTTCCCGCTGTCGAGGAACACGTTGACTTGTACGCCCTCAACGACGACGATTTTGCCGTTAAAAGCATACGGTCGCTATTGGAAAACAAACCTTTTGAGCTGCCTGTGGCCACTGGTCACCATGCCGGCGCCTGGTTCAACCACTTTTATTTCGAATCGCGCAACCGCGAAAAAATATTCGGCGCCAAAAACCTCGGCATCGGTTACCCGCTGCTGGTGGGCCGCGTCGGGGAGCAAAACATCGCCGCACCGCTGTTTGTATGGTCGTTCCAGCTGGAACCCCATGCCCAACATGCCGACCACTGGCTGGCGCAAAAAAACCAGCAACAGGGCATCCGTCCGAACTACCCGCTGTTTCAACTGCTCGACAATCATTTCGGCACCGCTTTTACCACACAGGTACAAGCTATGGCCGAAAAAAACAATTTTGATACCAAAGCGCTCACCGACCTGAGCCACCGCATCAGCCAGCAAACCGGTTTCCGCGAGGAAGGTTTGCCCATGAGCGTTCAACCTTGTCCGACCGACGCCTCCCTCGAACACCATCTGCGGCAGGGAACTTTATTATGGTCCGCCGTTGCCGGTATTTATCCTACCCTGCCACGCACGGCCCTGGCTGCCCCTTCGGAAGCCCAGGAATTGCCGGCCAACAACGACTGGAAACACGGCTTTACCCTGCTTCCCCTCGATCCTTCGCAACGCGCCGTGTTGAACGCCATGCCGCGCAACACACTTTTGAGCATCGAAGGCGCTTCGGGTTCGGGCAAAACCTACCTGATCT
>Ga0138256_10005256_pt1 | contig 13717 bp, 9 predicted proteins | sample KNB2016incub_MG_FD_105486 | JGI IMG/M metagenome (GOLD analysis project Ga0138256, IMG submission 105486) | Active sludge microbial communities from wastewater in Klosterneuburg, Austria - KNB2014incub_MG | ecosystem: Engineered > WWTP > Activated sludge > Unclassified | place: Austria...
AAATACAATTTAAATGGCACAATGGTATATCCTTTTTCTGTAACCCTTCTTTCCAGTTTTTTTAATTCTGATTTGTGCAATAAAAGTCTTCTGTCTCTCCTGGCGTCATGATTGTAAATAGTCCCATGGTCGTACTCTGCAATAAACATATTTTTTACTACCAGATTTCCATTGTCAAACAGACAATATGCATCATTCAGATTGGCCAGTCCTTGTCTTAGCGCTTTGACTTCTGTACCGGAAAGTACTAAACCAGCTTCATACTGTTGTATAAAACTAAACTCAAATTTTGTTTTTCTATTTACAATCTCCTTTGTAACTAACTTTACACCCATCTCATTTTCTGTAAGGTTGGCAAAGATACAAATTTTATAAAGGTTTTGATGAAAAAAGACTAAATTTGACACTTTAAAATCCATTGTTAAAAAGTATAATTATCAGTGAAAATCAGACAAAAAACAATTATTTGCTTAATAATAGGAATAACCTTTATTGCCTGTGTACCGGATACAGGAAATGAAATAACGGATATTTCGATTTCTATGTCAGATCCTGAAATTCAGAAAATTATTGATTTGCAGGACAAACACGAAATGAAAAGTCTTTACAGTTATTTTCACAATGAAAATCCTGCTTATCGGTATCAGGCTGTTATTTCATTTGCTTCCATCAAAAACAAGGAAGCCAATGACTCACTTATAAGGATGCTCCAGGATCCTGTAACCCAGGTCCGAGCAGCTGCTGCATACGCCCTGGGTCAGATTGGAGACAATAAAATCACTGATAGGCTGATCTCTTCGTTCAGAGGCAAGGATACATTGAATGTCAACAATATATTCAATGCTAATATCCTGGAAGCCGTGGGAAAAACGGGAAATATTTCCGATCTGAAAGCAATTGCGACAGTCAAAACATATAGAAGCACAGACACATTGCTATTGCTTGGTCAGGCGAGGGCTATCTTCAGAATGGCGTTGAGAAACATTGTAAATGATGAGGGAACCTCTCGAATGGTTGATTTACTCTATCAGGATGCCGTACCTAAAGCTGTCAAAATAATAGCTGCGCAATACTTCGCAAGAGCAAAAGATATCAATCTTAGCCTTTCTAAAGTTCGACTTACAGACTTATTTACCAAAGAAAGAAACCCGGATATTCGTATGGCTCTGGCCACTGCTTTTGGTAAAAGCAAGGACTCCGACTTCCTCCCGTCCTTAAAAGCTGCTATGCAGACTGAAACTGATTACAGGGTAAAATGCAACATCGTGCGTGCGCTGGCTAGTTTTCCTTATGCAGAAATAAGAGAAGTACTGCTAAATAACTTAAAAAACGAAAATCTTCATATTGCCTCCACCGCTGCCGGTGTGCTTATGTCAAATGGTTTTATTGAAGATGTACCTGAATACATGAAATATGACACAGTGACTATACCATGGCAGGTGAGAGCAAAAATGAATGGCGCAGTACTTGCCCATACTGCCCTTTATTTTACAAAAAGTAAAATCTCATTTTCTGAGCGAATCCTGAAAAATCTGAGAGAAAATGATAATCCATACGCCAAAGCTTCTTATGTTGATGCCTTGAGCAGAGATCCTTTCAATTATCTGATATTGAACCGGTTATATAGTGAGGAAAAGAATCAGATTGTAAAAATTGCTGCCATTGAAGGCATCGGGAACATATTGAAAAACCCGTTATTTTTTAAAGCTTTTGGATACGGATTTGGAAAAATAAAGGCTGAAATGCTCAATACTCTGGTTACGGCAATTACCAGTGGGGATATAGGTCAGACTTCTGCTGCTTCGGGGATATTGAAAGAGCCCTCATTACAATGGAAAGAGTGGTTAAAAGATCTCACCTTTATGAGAGAAGTTCTGACCAAACTCAAATTACCAAAAGATACAGAAACATACAATGAACTAAAATCCTGTATCGCATTTCTCGAAGGATCAGAATACAAACAGGAAAAACCTGTGTTTAATCACCCCATTGACTGGACACTGCTTCAGACTGTTGGTGATTCCAGTATTGCAGCAATTAAAACGACCCAGGGCCTAATCAGAGTTAAATTATTCAAAAGAAATGCCCCCGGCACTGTATCAAATTTTGTACAACTTATCAATGATAAATTTTATAATGGCAAGATTTTCCACCGTGTGGTACCCAATTTTGTCATACAAACAGGTTGTCCTAGAGGAGACGGATATGGGTCTCTTGACTATACCATAAGGTCAGAGTTGCCTCAGATATATTACGATGGTGAAGGGTATATCGGAATGGCATCTGCAGGAAATCATACAGAAGGCACTCAGTGGTTTATCACACATTCAGCTACACCTCATCTGGACGGCAATTATACTATATTTGGCAAAGTGATAGAAGGCATGGATGTCGTGCATAAAATTCAGTTGGGAGATAAAATCAATGAAATTATTTTTGTGAAGTAAAAATTATTTAAGATACTTTAATATCAGTGCGGGTAGTAATAACAAATCACATATAACTGCACTAATCAGGGTTACTGATATCAAAATACCAACCGTAAAAGTCGGTGGATTGACTGAAAAAATCATAATAAAAAAACCAAAAAACAAAATAATGCTGGTAAAAATGATGGCCTTCCCCGTTTCTTGAATGGTTTGTTTTACTGCCAGGCTCACCGGCATACCTTCGTCTTTGCACAATTTATATCTGGTGAGAAAATGAATTGTATCATCCACAGCTATGCCAAAAATAATGGTAAACATGATAGCTACACCTGCTTCCAGCTCTATATCAAAATATCCCAGCATAGCAGCAGCAAACAGTAATGGAAGCAAATTTGGAATCAAAGCAACAATCAACATTTTAAAAGACCTGAATAGGAATCCCATAAGTACAGATATAATTACTAATGAAAGTCCAAGACCCTGAATTAAGTTTAGGGTCACATATTCTGAGTTTTTATCCAGAATCAATCCTGTTCCTGTTCTTTTTACTGAAACAAGGCTGGTATCTAAATTGGTGTTGACCCACTCATCCAGTTCCTTACCCAGCAATTTTATTTTGTCCGCACCAATATCTGTGATACGGGATGAGATTCTGGTTTTATCCCTTCCCTCACTGACTAGTATATTTGTTTCTTCTTTTAAGGCTTTTTCAATCAGATTTTTAGATGCATAAAAATCTTCTTCATTATCAGGAAAAAGGTAAGCAGAATCGTTGTTGGCATGATTCATTTTATTCATACTGCGATAAATAGTCGCTAATGAGACAGAAGATTTAATTACACCTGTGGATTTTATTTTTTCTTCCAGTTTGTCTACTTCTTTGAGGATTTTAAAATCATCTGCCTTGTCATCAGTTTTGGAGGTGATTGCAAACTCCAATGGACGGAAACCTGCATAATATTTTTCAAAAAATTTAAAATCACGTGTAACCTTTGCTCCTTTTGGTAAATTATTTTCAATACTATAGTTGGTACTTATCTGCAATATCCCTATAAAAAACAGGATTATCATTCCGAATGTGCATACATAAATAAGTCTTTGTTTTGTCGCGTTTACAATGTAAATTTTTTCCAACAAAGACTTCCAGCTGGATTGATGATAATTTTGTCTTATGATCTGGTCCTTTTCAAAAAGGGAAAGAACTGATGTAGTAAAAAATAAAACAGTTATGTAAGCGATCATTACTCCAATGGCAGCATTCCACCCAAACTCACTGATGGTTTGCAATCTGGAGGTCATCAGAGAAGCAAACCCAATAGCTGTAGTAAAAGATGTCATAAATGTGGCTAATCCGATTTCTCTGATGGTTATTCTCATGGCCTCGGTTTTCTCTTTTCCTGCATTTAGTTCATCCACATACTTTGAAAAAATATGAATCACATCTGATGATCCGACTATCAGCATGATGACCGGAAAAAGAGCAGAAACTGCATTTAATTCAATGCCCATAATACCAAGATAACCCAAAAAAAGAAGTAACCCTAATGCAATACTACCCAAAGAAATAATAATCCCAATGGGTTTTCGATATATCAAAACAAGAATAATGGTAACAAGAATGATGGAAGCCAGGAATGCCATCAACATTTCCCGTTTCTGAAAATCTATCAATTCTCTTTGAAAATATGCCCTTCCAAGAATATAGGTTCTTTCCTGAAGCCCATAATTATTTATTAAAGAATCTATGGCATCTGTTAGTTTTCTGGATTCACCTATACCAAGGTTTTCTTTTGTTTTGGCCGCAATGACAAGTGAAGTTGCTGAACTGTCGATCAGATTGTAAACAAATCTTTCATCTTTAAGAATGGCCGTTCTGTCAGACTGATAGAGCCACGGACTTTCCAGGTGTATCAAGGGTATCATAGTATAACCAAAAGGTGTCCTGACCGGATACTCAACCTGGGTAAGTGACTGAACTTTGGTAATCAGTGGAATGTCCCGCAGCTGTAGACTTAGAGTATGGAATTCAGAAAGAAAGGCAGAATCAAAAACGGTAGGATGATGCTTCACAGCAATTAGTAAAAAATTATCATCTGCTTCAAAATCTTTGGTAAAGTTTTTATAAAATTCAAGATCAGGATCACCTTTGGGAAAAAACTGTTCAAAGGAAAAACTAAACTTGAGTTGTGTGGAAAAATAGGTGCTAACTATAGCAAGAACAAAAAACAATGAAATTATGACACTTCTATACTTCAAAAACATACTCAACCATATGATAAGCTTACGAAATACAAAATGGCAGATATTGTTTTTTAAAACTTAACCATATTTGATTGTGTTCTGAATATTTCTGCCAAAATAACATCGTAGGAGTTAAATACTATGCAATCCAATCCTTCCATGCATTTATTAAACCATTGGTGGATGTGTCAAATAAGGATGTATGATTTTTGGTAGTCAGCTCCGGCATAATATTGCCGGCCAGTTGTTTTCCCAGTTCCACACCCCATTGGTCAAAACTGTAAATATTCCAGATCACACCTTGTACAAATATTTTGTGCTCATATAAAGCGATAAGTTGGCCAAGCGTTTCAGGATCTATTATTTTTACCAGGATCGAATTGGTTGGCTTGTTGCCATCAAAGACCTTAAAAGGCACAAGAGGCATATATTCTTCTGGTTTCTTTCCTGATTTTTCAAACTCTGCTATTACCTCTTCAGAAGATTTTCCCTTCATCAAAGCCTGTGTTTGAGCAAAAAAATTGGACAAAAGTATTTTGTGATGATTTCCGGTTGGATTATGAGAAATGGCCGGAGCTATAAAATCACATGGAATTAACCTTGTACCCTGATGTATCAGTTGGTAAAAAGCATGTTGGCCATTGGTACCGGGCTCTCCCCATATAACAGGACCGGTTTCATATTCGACTCTATGCCCGTTTCTGTCTATGCTTTTACCGTTGCTTTCCATATTGCCTTGCTGAAAATAGGCTGCAAACCTATGCAGATACTGGTCATATGGCAAGATGGCCTCTGTTTCTGAACCAAAAAAATTGATATACCAAATGCTTATCATTGCCATTAAAACAGGAATGTTTTTTTCAAATGGTGTTTTGGCAAAATGCCTGTCCATTTTGTAAAATCCGGTCAAAAGTCTTTCAAAATGATCATATCCAATGGAAAGTGCAATGGAAAGTCCAATGGCAGATGTCAATGAATAGCGTCCACCAACCCAATCCCAGAATTCAAACATATTTTCAGGGTCAATACCAAATTTTATAACTTCTGCTTTATTGGTTGACAATGCCACAAAGTGTTTTTTGATCTGGTTTTCATCCTGACAGATATCTAAAAACATTTGTCGTGCTGTATATGCATTGGTCATGGTTTCCTGCGTAGTAAATGTCTTGGAAGCTATCAAAAACAGCGTTCTGCTCATATCAAGTTCTCGGGTTACTTCTGATATATGGGTAGCATCCACATTAGAAATGAAGTGTACATTTAGCCTCGTTTTGTATGGTATTAGTGCTTCAGTCACCATGACTGGACCCAGATCCGATCCGCCTATCCCAATATTTACTATATCCGTTATAATTTCTCCGGTATATCCTCTCCATTTTCCAGAGATAATCTGGTCGCACAACATTTTCATTTTTGCTTTCACCGCTTTTATCTCCGGCATTACATTTTTACCATCGGTAAAAACAGGTTGTCCGGATTTATTTCTTAATGCAGTATGAAGTACTGCTCTGCCTTCTGTTGCATTTATTTTTTCGCCGGTATACATAGATTTAATGGCATCTTTTAATCTGCAGTTTTTTGCCAATCCAACCAGCAATGAAATGGTCTCTTTACTGATAATATTTTTAGAATAATCTACCAGCATATTTTCAAAACGAATCGAAAATGAATCAAATCTTGTACTTTCCTGTTCAAATAGCGATTGAATGGTCACATTCTTCATCGTTTTGTGATGTTTCACTAATTTGCGCCAGGAAGGAGTATTGATCGGATTGATATTGTGTAACATTTTAACTGATAAAAATTAAACAGCAAAGTTAATACTCTGCTATAAATATTAGAGTATGTTTAAATTTTCATGTTTGTTCGAAAGCAAGGAAATTTAATTTTAGACAAGGCGTATTTTGCAGTCGTAGCCGGAAGCTACGATGAAAAATATAACGATGTATAAAATAAAATTTGCAGCTTGCAGTCAAATGATGGAATTTTAAACATACTCTTAATGCGGTAACAAAATATACTCTTGATAAAAAAGTAATGTAAAATATATTAGTTGAGCGAAAAACTGGGAAATTTAGTGATCATCTCATGAAACAGTACCTGATAATAATTGTAGTCAAGATACTTTGTCATGGGTAGTTTTTCAATCAGGTTAATGAGTTCTGCTTCAGAATGACACACAAAAATAGCCCAAAGTTTACTTCGGTCTGCAGAAAGGGTATATGAAAGTAATTTGCCGTTGTAAAAATAAGTATCTACTTTTTCTCGCTGTGCAGGAATGGTTTGAGACATTTCATGTGTAAAATCATCAGGAATTGTAAACTCCACCATATATCTGATATTTCCACCGTTGTCACTCATTTCATTTCCTGTTTTAATTAAAATACAGCATATCCGAATTCAATTTGTGCTCTGATATTTGATGTGGTAAAGTTCCTTAAATTTAATCTGACTTCCAAATCTATAAACTCTTCTGATAATATATCTTTAAGCTGGGTTGTACTGCTGAGCATTTTGAGTTGGGTACCTGTTGTTAAAGGCACAAAGTCCAGATAATACATTTCCCTCTTTTTATTCGGATCTTTTCGAGAAACTGCATAAATGGATATTCTGTCTACAAAATCAAATTCAATGTCCTGAAATTTGGACTTAATAAGCCCCCTTGAAGCAGCAACATTAACAATAGAGGCAGTATCAATTCCTTTAATGTCAGCGTTTTGTTTGTAAAATGTAGGGACATTTCTTAGGATAAAATAATGTGTTTCTACAGTGTTCAGACCCGTGGGAATATCAAATTCGGCATCAATACTGACTTCATACCTAACCACTGTCTCCTTGTCGCAAGACGTTAATAAAGACAATCCTAATATCAAAATCAAATAATATTGGTTCAATGGTATAAAATTTGCATTCATGTATAACAACGAACATAATACCTAAATTGTTAGTCTAAGCGTTTAATTTTAAAAAAAACATCTTTAATTTTATAAATTATAATGATGGTTCATATATTGCAGTTTAAAATTGATGTCTTCGGATTATTAATTCGAATGTGTAATAGTTTTGCATTTTTCCACACCATTTTTTCAAATATCAGTTAAAAATCGACATACAACAAATAATATGGGAGAGCAGAAAGTATCGCTTGTAAATGACCAGAAACAAATGCAGAAATTTGTCAAGTCACTGTTGAATGATGTCAGTGCGCTTGAACATATGCTTGAAAATAATTGGTTTGAGTCGGATGTTATACGTATTGGAGCTGAGCAGGAGATGGTTATGGTCGATAAAGCAACCTTTAAACCTTCTCTTGTGGCTATGGAAGCATTGGAGAAAATGCAACATTACCCATGGGTAGAAACAGAACTGGCAAAATTTAACCTGGAAACCAATATTGAACCAAGGGTTTTTGAAAAAGATTGTTTTGCGCTGCTGGAAAATGAAAACTCTGACAAACTCAATAAAATCCAGGAAGTTCTGGATGAAATGAACACATCCATAGTTCTCACAGGTATACTGCCTACTTTGCGCAAATACCACCTTGAAATGGAAAATCTGACTCCAAAGAAAAGGTATTTTGCGCTGATGGAAGCACTAAATAAACAACTTATAGGTCAGTCCTATGAATTAAGAATTGTAGGTATCGATGAGCTTTTGGTAAAACATAGTTCGCCGTTGCTTGAAGCGAGTAATACCAGTTTTCAGGTTCACCTTCAGGTTGCACCAGATGATTTTGTAAAAATGTATAACATTGCACAGGCTCTTGCCGGACCTATGATGGCCATTGCCGCCAATAGTCCAATAGTTTTTGGTAAAAGACTTTGGCATGAGACAAGAATTGCTTTATTCCAGCAATCGCTTGACACGCGCACATCACATGACCATATGCGTGAAAGAAGCCCCAGGGTTAGTTTTGGCAGAGACTGGCTACATGATTCAATATTAGAGATTTACAGAGAAGATATAGCCCGGTTCAGAGTTTTACTGAGTAGTGATATCGAAGAGGATTCGTTGGCCATGATAAAATCAGGTCAGGTTCCAAAATTGAGAGCACTTCAGGTCCACAACAGTACAGTATACAGATGGAACAGACCTTGCTACGGAATAAGTGAAAACGGCAAACCACATTTGAGAATAGAAAACAGGATTCTTCCTTCCGGGCCTTCTGTGCTGGATGAAGTGGCTAATGCCTGTTTTTGGTTGGGGTGTATGATAGGTATGGCTCAGGAAGTAGATGACATCAAAACGAAAATGTCTTTTGTGGATGCCCGTGATAATTTCGGAAAAGCAGCGAAATTCGGCATTGATTCTAAGTTTACCTGGTTTCATGATGAAAAAATAGCTGCAGAAGATCTTATCCTCCAATTGCTTCCTATAGCACGAAAAGGACTGGAATCCAGAAATGTGGACAAAGCAGATATTGATAAGTATCTGAATGTGATACAAATGAGAGCCGAAAAACACATGACAGGCGCAAGATGGATGTTGAGGGCGTTTACCAAGTTGCACGAAAACTCAAATACGGACGAAGCATTGAGTGTACTGACTGCCACTATGATCAATAATCAAAAATCTAATAAACCTGTTCATGAATGGGAAATGCCAAGTATTGACGATTTGCAAATGTATCGTCCATCACATCTCATAGTATCTGAATTTATGCTGACAGATCTCTATACTGTTCAAAAGGATGACATTGTAGATCTTGTAGCAGAGTTGATGGATTGGAACACTATCCGTTATACTCCCGTAGAAGACACTAAAGGAAAACTAGTAGGACTGGTAACTGCCAGATTGTTGTTGCGCAATTATATTAAAAACAAAAACAGTCCTAAAAAAACAACACTTGTGTCTGAAATTATGATCCAAAATCCAATTACGGTTACACAGGAGACCAATATTCTGGATGCCATGAAACTCATGAAAGACAATAAAATAGGCTGTCTGCCGGTAGTAAACGGTGATGAACTGGTAGGACTTATCTCTGAAACTGAGTTTCTAAGAATTACTGCCCGGTTATTAAACAGGTTATAGGTTTTTGTATTGGAAAATGTTTAAACTTTTTGTTGCACTTTTTAATGTGTCTGTATTATATATCCGACTATTTCAATATCTGTCATGCACCTGAAATGACCTTTTGGACAACGGTCAAATCCTAATTTTGAACAGGGTCTGCAAGGCAGATTATTTACCTGAAGGTCTGTATGCCGATCTTCATTTTTATATCCGTAGTAGGGATACATTCCAAATTCCGGAATCGTATTCCCCCATAAAACAATGATTTCTTTTTGAAGTGCTGCCGCGATATGCATCAATCCTGTATCACCTGATATTACTTTTTTTGCATGTTTTATTATACCGGCACTCACTCCAAGGCCTATCTTACCGCAAAAATTTAAAACCTTTGCAGGAAAAAGATCTGCCAGCTCATTAGCTAGTTCACTAACATCTTTGCCCCCAAGTACTACAGTATGTTTATCTGAAAGGGCAATTATTTCTTCACATTTTTCTTTAGGAATTCTTTTGGTATAATATGTAGCTCCAAGCACCAATACCTGATATCGTATTCCATTTACCAAACCCTGAGCATCATATTCATCTTCCGGCATTATAAAATAATCAAGCCCTAATCCATCATCATGAATTCCGATATCATTGAGTGCATCAAAATATCTATCAATCAGGTGTTTTTCAGACGGCAACCGATTAATTTTAAGATTTACAGCCATCCATTTGCTGATATTCAATTTATCAAATCTGATGGTTTTGCATCCTAAAGCGGAGCATATACGATAGGTTCTGAAATTTTTTTGCAGATCAATAATAAGATCAAAAGACTCATTTTTTAGTAAGGAAATGGTATCATTGATATTTTCCTTAAAGTGGTGGATTTGATCAATGTATTGATTTTCGTGGATTACATGTGCAAAATCCTGTTTGATAAGATAGTGCACTTCTGCATTGAGTTGTTTTTTTATACATCTAACTATGGGTGTGGTTAATACTACGTCACCGATAGAACTAAAGCGGATAACTAATATTTTATTAAATGGCATAATGCACTATTTACACAAAAATAGCCTTTTTTAGTGACAAAAACGTAAACCCCTTACATGATATTAATCAAGTCTCTCTATAATGCCTGCTATTCCCTGGCCGCCTCCTACACAGGCCGTTACCATTCCGTATTTTTGATTTCTTCTTCTCAGTTCATTAATGATTTGTATAGTCAGCTTGGCCCCGGTGCAACCCAAAGGGTGTCCAAGAGCTATGGCACCGCCGTTGACATTAACGATATCCTGATTGAGCCCTGATTCTTTGATCACTGCAAGTGCCTGAACTGCAAAAGCTTCATTAAGTTCTATCAGTTCAATATCATTCAGTGAGAGACCGGCTTGCTTTAAAGCTTTAGGTATAGCCACTACTGGCCCTATTCCCATGTACAAAGGATCCACTCCACCAACAGCACATGAAGCCAATCTTGCTATTGGCGACAGTCCAAGACGTTTGACCATTTCTTCGCTCATAACGATAACAAAAGCAGCACCATCCGATGTCTGGGAAGAATTTCCGGCCGTTACAATTCCTCCGATTTTAAAGGCTGCCTTTAGTTTCGATAGTCCCTCTATGGATGTATCGGCTCTCACACCTTCATCTGTGTCTACTACAAATTCCTTTTCTACTCTCTTATTGTTTTCTACAATCACCTCTTTGACAGTCACTGGTACTATTTCATCTTTAAATTTACCTTCACGAATAGCCGCAGCTGCCAGTTTATGTGACCTAACAGAAAACTCATCTGCCTGTTCTCTGGTGATATGATATTTATCTGCCACCGCTTCGGCAGTATGTCCCATGCTCACATGATAATTTATATTGTCCATAGCCGCGTTGTAGCTTGGCGCAAGCTTGTACCCAGTCATTGGTAAAAGTGACATCGATTCCGTTCCTCCCGCTACATAACAATGTCCCATTCCTGCATTAATTTTGGAAGCAGCTATTGCGATAGCTTCAAGGCCTGAAGCACAATATCGGTTTATCGTCATACCGGGCACTTCCTGTCCCAGCGCACGAGCTGCAATAAGTCTGCCAACCTGAAGACCTTGTTCTCCTTCAGGATTTGCGCATCCTACTATCACATCATCTATTTCTTTCGGGTCCAGTTGTGGTACCTGAGAAGCAAGATAAGTTAAAATGTCTACGGCCAAATCATCAGATCGATAATTACGAAAACCACCTCTTTTGGCTTTACCTACTGCCGATCTGAATCCTTTTATTATGTATGCATTCATTTAATTACATTTGATGTTAAATATTAAAATTTAATTTCGCAGTGGTTTATTGTTCATAAGAAGATATTGAATTCTGTCCAGGGTTTTCTGATTGCCCAATAACTGGAGAAATGCTTCCCGCTCTATATCCAACAGATATTGCTCAGATACTTTTTGCTGTCCTGTGAGGTCACCACCACACAATACATAGGCTACTTTTTTAGCAATTTCGAGATCATAAGCAGACATATATTTCCCGAGATAAAATTCATTTAGTGCAGTATAAAGAGTGCCGAGTCCACCTCTACCCAACACAGTGGCTTCCTTTTGCACAGGGGCTGTATAGTTTCTGGCCAACTCTAATACTTTGGACTTTGCTGTACTAAGTACCTTACTCAGATTTATTTCCACTACATCTCTGTTATGCTGAAGATAGCCATGATTAAATCCTTCATATGCTGATGTTGATACTGTAGCTGTTGCGATTACTTTTAGTTTTTCAACCAATGTAGGAATCTGAACATCTCCTTCAAAAAATGATTCTGACGCTCTCAGTGCAAATTCTTTGGTTCCTCCTCCTCCCGGTATCAATCCTACTCCGACTTCGACCAGACCTATATATGACTCTGCATGACACACTGCCGCATCGGTATGCATCAATATTTCACATCCACCACCAAATACATAACCCTGAGTGGCCGTTACTACCGGCACGGAAGCATACCTTAGGGCCATATTGACTTGTTGAAATCCATTTACCATTTGCTCAAGTTTTTCAAAATCTTTTTGCATGGCTACCATGGCCACACCCATGAGATTTGCGCCTACTGTAAAGTTTTTCGCATTATTTCCAATGACAATCCCTGCCCAATCTCCGTTTTGAGCTATATTCAGGGCTTCAATGGCTCCCTCTCCTATTCCTTCACCGATAGCATTTGATTTGGTGGTAAACTCAAAACACAACACACCATCTCCTATGTCATGAAGTATACATTCTGAGTTTTTATAAACGGGTGCATTATTTCTGAAGTTATCCAGATGAATATTAAGTTCGGTACCCGGAATAACCTGGTAAGTGCCTGAAGATAAATCATAATATTTTCTTTTCCCGTTTTCAGAAATATAAAATGACTCAATTCCTTTGTCAATCATGGTTTGAATCCAGGCAGGGACCATCTCTCCAAGTGAAGTGGCCAGTTTGGCGGTTTCTTTTATACCCAGCATATCCCAATACTCAAAAGGGCCATAACTCCAGGCATAACCCGCTTTCATGGCATTATCAATACTGTATATATTCTCACTGATTTCAGGTACTCTGTTGGCCGCATAGACCATCATACCACAGAGCAAATCCCTCACGAAATAGCCTGAATTTTCATCTGAAGATACCATTTCTTTTAGTCTCCTGTCCATGATTTCAATCTTTTTGGCGATTCCTACTATTGGAATCATGGATTTTTGAGCCGGCTTATATTCCAATGTATGCAGATCGAGAGCAAGTATGATTCTTCCACCTTTTTCATCTCTCTGTTCTGTTTTTCTATAAAAACCCTGACCTGATTTATCTCCCAGAAAGTTATTGTCAAGCAAAAACTGTGTGGCTTTTGGAATAGGCCGTTCTTTAAGTTTTTTAACGAATTCGTCCTCAGGACAATTATCGATAACTCCTTTAGTTACTTTTACAGACGTATCCAGACCAACCAGATCCAGAAGTCTATAACTACCTGTACTGGGCCAACCGATAGGTTCGGCTGTTATTTTATCTACCTCTTCTAT
>Ga0138256_10005259_pt1 | contig 13712 bp, 14 predicted proteins | sample KNB2016incub_MG_FD_105486 | JGI IMG/M metagenome (GOLD analysis project Ga0138256, IMG submission 105486) | Active sludge microbial communities from wastewater in Klosterneuburg, Austria - KNB2014incub_MG | ecosystem: Engineered > WWTP > Activated sludge > Unclassified | place: Austria...
GCCCCATACGACCCGGGTCCGCGGCCGGTGGTGAGCCATGCAATCTTCATCGAGCGTTCACTCGTCCGCCTCGTAACCTGCCTCGACTTCCCTCAACTGGAATTCGTCTTCGTCCATGCGTCCTTGGAGGGTTCTTACCTGCAGTTCCGCTTTCTCGAGGATGACCCGCAGTTGGTCCACCAGCTTTGCACCCTCTTCGTACAGCTTGAGCGATGCCTCGAAGGGCAGGTTCCCCTGTTCGAGCTTGCGGGCCTTCTCTTCGAGGGCTGCGTAGAGGGCTTCGAATGTTGGTTCGGGCATGGGGTCAACTCACCTCAGCCCAGAATGCGCCATCCGCCACCGATACGGAAAGCCGGTCGCCGGGCTTCACCTTGCGCGCGCTGTTGACCACCGGCTTCTTCCCTGACAGTTCCTTCTGGACGATGGCGAAGCCGCGGGCGAGCGTGGCCATCGGATTCAGCGAATCGATCCGGGCGGCCACGTTCTCGAAGCGCGCACGGTCTGCGGCACAGCGCCGCTCGAGGCCGGCCTGCATGTCCCGAACCAGCGAGCGCACGTTGATTGCCAGGCCCACTGGGTCCGGCGCCGCGTATTGGATGCGCCGGAGCTGGGATTCCACCCGGCCCGCCTGCTCCGCGAGCGCTCCGCGAGCAACAGAAGCCATCTGGCGGTCGATTGACCGCAGCGCCTGCTCCATCTGGGCTGCATCTGGTACCGCACGTTCGGCGGCGGCGCTGGGCGTCGGCGCGCGCAGGTCAGCAACAAGGTCCGCGATCGTGACGTCGGTCTCGTGGCCAACGCCCAGGACGACCGGGACCGGGAACCCGTAGATCGCCCGCGCTACGCGTTCGTCGTTGAAAGCCGAGAGGTCTTCGGCGCTGCCGCCGCCACGCGCGACGATTGCCAGGTCGAGGGCTGGTTCCTTCGCCAGGCGCCTCAACGCCGCCGTGACCTGCCCGGCGGCCTGTTCGCCCTGCACCAGCGCGGGCGACAGCAGGATCGTCGCGAGGGGCCACCGCCGGGCGAGCACATTGCGGATGTCCTGCAACGCAGCGCCGGTCGGAGAAGTGACGAGGCCGATGGTGCGCGGAAAGCGCGGAACTGGCCGTTTGCGCGCCGGGTCAAACAGTCCTTCGGCCTCCAGGCGTAGCCGCAGTTCTTCGAACTTCGCCGCGAGAATGCCCACACCCTCCGGCCGCACGAAGTCTGCGACGAACTGGAGTTCCCCCCGCTGCGGATAGATGGTGATGCGCCCATGGGCGATCACTCTCTCGCCGTCCTTCAACTGGAAACCGGACATGTTGTCGCGAAAGAGGACCGTGCGCAGCGCAGCGTTCGCGTCCTTCAGCGAAAAGTAGCGGTGCCCCACCTGCGAGCGCGAGTAGTTCGAGACCTCTCCCTGGATCCAGAGGTCGCTGAAGAACTCGTTGGCTTCGAGGACCTCTCGAAGGAACGAGACGACGGCGGAAACGGAGAGGGCGGAAGGAGGGTTCATACGCGATTGCTCGGTGTCCGGTGCTGGAATGCACAGGTTAAACGCAGAGGCGCGAAGAGCGCAGGTACGGGACACACTACTGATCGAACGCGAGCCGGAGTTCCCCGGCGACGGCAGCGAGCTGCCGGTCGAGCGTCCAAAGGCGTGTGTCGCCTGCAAGGGCGGCCGAAGCAAGAAGATGGACATCGATGTAGCCGACGCCCCTCCCCATCAACGCCCGGGCTTCGATGAATTGGAGCGCTTCCCGGCCAGTCGCCACCGGAACCGACGGGAGGTCCCCGAGAAGCGCCAACACCTCTGCGCGGTTCTTCAGGTTGCCGCATGCAAGTTCGCCGATGACGAACGGATGAACCGTGACGATGCCGTCCTCAAGCATCGATGCGAGCTGTTTGTGGCCGGCCCGCAAGTACTCGATCCAGACCGACGAATCGACGAGGATCACTCCGGGGCGCGGCGCCGCGGGATGTCCTCCAGTTGCGGCTCCGTTCCGCCCAGCCGGGCCAGCCGCCGGGCACTCTCCCGTTCCACGAGCGCGACCAGCGCGAGGCGCAAGAGGGAACTCCGCTCAGTCATGCCCGTCAGTTGCTGGGCTACCCTGAGCAGTTCTTCGTCCAAAGTGACTGTCGTCCGCACGGTTCACCTTCCCGCATCAAATGATGCGGTTTTCGATGCACGATTTCAAATGCTCGCCCCCGCGAGCCCCCAGCCCCTCCGCGCATTCACCGATCTTGGTCTCCCGCACGCCCCCCGAGACTGGCGGCTCCCGGCCCTATTGGACCCGCTCGATGTAGCTCCCGGAATCGGTGTTCACCTTGATCCGGGCGCCTTCCTCCAGGAAGAGGGGCACCTGCACAACGAGGCCGGTTTCCAGCGTCGCCGGCTTTGTACCGCCGGTGGCGGTGTCGCCCTTGAACCCCGGGTCCGTCCGCGTGATCGTCAGCTCAACCGAAATAGGGAGCTCGATGCCGATCACTTCATCGCCATAGAGGACGACTTCGCAGGTGTCGTTCTCTTTCAGGTACTTGTTGGCGTCGCCGACCTTCTCCGCTCCGACCGGGATCTGCTCGTAGTTCTCGGTATTCATGAAGTAGTGGAACTGGTCGTCGGCGTACAGGTATTGCATCTCGCGCCGTTCGACGCGGGCACGATTGAACTTGGTCCCGGACTGGACGGTGTGCTCGATGATCGAGCCGCTGCGGACATCTCGCAGCTTGATCTTGACCTGGGCCGAGCCGCGGCCGGTCTTGATGTGGCTGTAGTCCATGATCGACCAGAGCTTGCCATCCATCTCGATGGTGGCGCCCTTCTTCAGTTCGGCGGTGGAAATCAAATCGAGACTCCTGTAGGGGAGAGTTTGTTGGCTTTGCTGAGCACCCGGGCCCGGCCATTCTCGAGGGCGACCACGTCCTCGATGCGCACGCCGCCCCAACCGGGGAGATAGATGCCCGGTTCAATGGTAAACACCATTCCTTCTTCCAAGGTATCCGCGCCGCTCTTGCCCAGGTAGGGGTCTTCGTGGACGGCGAGGCCGACACCGTGTCCCAGCCCGTGTCCGAAGCGATCGCCGTAGCCCGCCCTGTCGATAACGTCCTGCGCCAGCATGTGGGCGGCGGTGGTCTTCATTCCCACCTCAACGCCCTCGATCGCGGCCCTCTGAGCCTCGAACACGACCTCGTAGATCTCGCGAAACTTCGCGTCTCGCTTGCCGAGGACAATGGTGCGCGTGAGGTCACTGCAATAGCCGCCGGACTTAGCGCCCATATCGATGACGATCGGCCGGTCCGCGCCGACCGCCGCCGCGGTCGGGTGCGCATGGGGCATGGCGCCGTTCGGTCCGCCGGCCACGATCGTCTCGAAAGAGATGTCGTCCCCACCTTCGGCCTTTACGTTCGCCGCAAACATCTCAGCGGCCCGAACTTCGGTGGTCTCCGGTGTGAGGTCGCGTTCGAGCCGTTCGAAGGCGGCATCTGAGATGTCGATTGCCCGCTGGAGGAGGACGAGTTCCCCCGCGTCCTTCACCTTCCGGAGTCGCCCGATAATGTCCTGCGCCGGCAGCCACTTCGGCCGGTCGGCCGCGGGAAGGGCGCGTGAGAGCGCCGTCAGGGAGAGCCGGCCGGCGTACGTCGTGTCATGCGTTGCCAATCCGACGCGCTTCCCCGCGATCCCCGCTTCACCGGCAAACTTCGCGAACCATTCCTTGCGCCCGCCGAGTGCCGGGAAGACCTCGAAGCCGCGCGGGACGCACTCGCGCTCCGCCTGCTCGGTGTAGCGAAAGTCGGCAGCGATGATCGCCCGTTCCCGCGTGACGAGGACAACGCCCGCCGATCCCGTGAAGCCACTGGTGTAGTACCGCGATGCCATCCCCAGGTTCTCTTCTCCCGGGGAGGAGATCATCAGGGCATCGAGCTTCGCCTCATCCAGTGCCTCCCGGATCCGTTCGAGCCGAGCGTTTGGGCTATTCTTTTTCGCCAACCCGTTCTCCTTGGGTCTTCAAACCGGCCTGCCAGGCCGCCACGCGAGAAGGTCGTCAGCCGAAGTCTCCTGCGTCCTGGCTCTTCCTGTCCGGAACCGTGCTACGCCCCCAGGTGGTCCAGCAGGAGGTTCGTCGCGAGAGTGTACCCATCGCGTCCGAGGCCGGTCACCTGCCCGAGGCAGACCGGCGAGATGAGCGACCGGTGCCGGAAGCCCTCTCTCGCGTGAGTATTCGAGATGTGGACCTCGACGACCGGGATCTGGATCGCTTCGATGGCGTCTCGCAGCGCGACCGACGTATGGGTGTACGCGCCGGCGTTGATGACGACGCCCTGGGCGAGTTTGCGGTTCTCGTGGAGGAAATCGATAAGCGAACCTTCGTGATTGCTCTGGAAGCACAGGACCGCGGCTCCTCGCGATCCGGCGGCGGCCGCCACGTCGGTCTCGATGTCGAGGAGCGTCGTCCGGCCGTAGATCTCCGGCTTCCGCTCGCCGAGGAGGTTCAGGTTTGGGCCATGGACCAGGAGCAGGTTCACGATTCACGATCCACGATGTGCTGCGCAGGCGCCCTTGAATTGTCAGTTGGCGACCGGTGCTTGTCGATTGGATGGGGGAGACCCCTGCGCGAACGCGCCCGGACTCATCCGGCCCTGCGCTTGCGCCGCGGTCCTTCCAACGCCTGCTCCGCCACTTTCTCCCAGGCTTCCGCACTGACCTTCGCCTGGCGCGCCTGCGAAACGTGGGTATAGATCTGCGTCGTGTTCGCCGAGCTGTGGCCGAGGAGGTCCTGGACGATGCGCAAGTCGGCGCCGCCGTCGAGCAAGTGGGTCGCGAACGAGTGCCGCAAGAGGTGGGGATGCACGTCAGCCGCGATCCCGGCCGCCACCGCATGCCGCTTGATGAGCGTTTGCACCGAGCGCGCGGTGAGGCGGCCGCCGAAGCGGTTGAGAAACAGCGCTCCCCCGGCCCTGACCTGCCCGGGCGAGGGAGTCGTCTGATCGGCCAGTAGGTGGGGGCGTCCGGCTTCGAGGTAGCGTTCGAGAGCCTGCATCGCCGGTTCACCGAACAGTGCGACACGCTCCTTCGCGCCCTTGCCGTGGATGATCGCGCTGCCTTCTCCCAGGTCGACCTGCTTCACATCCAGGCCCACGAGCTCTGATATCCGGAGGCCGCCCCCGTAGAGGAGTTCGAGCATCGCCCGGTCGCGGAGGCCGGCGGGCTTCTCCGGGTCCGGCGCCGAAAGCAGCGCGTCGAGCACCGCCGGGTCGAGCACCTTCGGCAGGCGCTTGGGCCGCTTCGGGAGGGCGACGCCATAAAGGAGGTCGCGTTCAGTAGCACCCTCCTGGAGAAGGTACTTGTAGAAGCCGTGGACGGTGCTCGTCCGGCGCGTGATCGAAGCGGGGACCATCCCCCCGTCCTTGAGTTCGCCGAGGTACTCGCGGAACGTGCCGCGATTGGTCTCCAGCGGCTCGAGCTTTCGCTCCCGGCACCATGCCAGGAAGCTGCCGATGTCTGTCCGGTAGTTCCGGATCGTATAGGCGGAACGGTTGCCCACAGCCGAAAGCTCCCGCAGGTAGGCATCGAGGAAGGCTTCCGCCGTCTTGTGGGCAGGCGACCCGCTTGGCATAACGAGATTGTGGTGTGTTAAGGGTCTAGGGGCGACCTTGGCGCACGAACAATCGCTTTGGTCACAGTTCATTGACAAATCGCTGGCACGAGATACGGTAGCGCAATGTCGGGCGAAATGTTTGAGCGGCTCTCGCCGCGAGAGCGACAGGTTGCCGCCTTGATCGCGAGAGGATTCAGTACGAAGGAAATCGCGGCTGGCCTCGATCCACCGGTTTCGTTCGAAACCGCGAAGGGTTATGTTTCGAGCTTGCTCCACAAACTCGATTCCCCGAACCGCGCACGTATCGCCAGCATGTACACCGAGTACTTGGTCCGAACGCCCCCCCCCCCGAAATAGGGGATTTCGATCCGTGTAGCGGCTAGTCATCCTCAATCAATCTGGAAGAGGGGCAAAAAAATCATGCAGTCGCTACATCTCGCTCCGCTCCTTCGCGCATGCGGGTTCGCGGCCGTACCGATCGCGCTCGCCGTGATGGCCCTCGTTTCCAACCCGAAGGATGCCCAAGCCTACACTTGGTGCGGTGTCACTAACGATTCGGGCGGATCCGGGTCATACGGGTGGCAGCATTGGATCGTCCGTTGGTCCGACCAGTGGTTCTGTTCGGGCGATACCGGGCAGCGGGGACAGGCCTATGACATCTGGGGAGATTCCACTCCGACCTCGACGATCGATATGATCGATGTGATCTACATGAGATACTGGTACTGCGGGTCACTCGCTGGCACGTATGCTCCCTCTCCATACTACAACTCACCAGGTGACGGTTATTTCTTCGGATATACGGCTCTCAATAATTGTGGGTGGCAAGCTGACAGTTACGTTGAGTTTTATGAGGCAGGACACTTCGATGATCTTTCGTACATCGATGATCCGTAGCGAGGAATCTCGTATCCACCAACCCGTCGGTAGAGGAAGGCAGGTGCCGAAATGCGTTCGATAAACATCGCTTCCGCCGCGAGCGCGGCGATTGGATTGTCGCTGATTGCCGCCGCACTGTTCTTCGGCGCAACAGTTCAGGACGTCGCAGGTGTACTCCCCAGGATTCCCTTCGGCAGCAGTGCTGAGGCCGAGGAATTCCGGCTCTCTGATAGCGAGGCGCTAGCCCGCGCGTCTTCAGCCGCCCAGGAGCAGCTCGACCAGACCGTCGGGCGGGATCGAGAGGTGGGCGGCACCAGAGTCCCTGCGGTTCGAGTGAGAGTGGAAGAGATGCGCCTCGTCGACCAGACCTTCCGCGGGCACGCCTCAAGCTTCACCTCTATTGCCGGATCCCACGACTTGGGCGGCGGTGCCGATGTCTGGACCTTCGAGTGGGAGTTGCGCGGACTCAGCGTGCCAGAATTGCAGATGCCTGACGCCGTTCTGAGAGTGGTGATCGCGATTGAGGACGGAACCGGAAAGGTTCGGATGGCGCGCGTCTCGACCGTTAACGCCATCTATGCCGCCCGGTGACGCCGAGGGCCACCGTCAGATGGTTGAGGGTCTAACGGCGAGCGAACCGGTCGGTCGCCGCCACGATTGCCTCGGCCATCGCTGCATCCGACGACAGGTGTCCTGAATCGACCACGAGGAGCTCCGAACCTGGCCATGCGTGATGCAATTCCTCGGCGGTTCCCAACGGGCTCGTCAGGTCGTGCCGTCCATGGATCAGCACCCCGGGGATGCCTGCCAGCGTGCCGGCGTCGCGGATGAGTTGGCCTTCCTCCAGCCAGGCTCTGTGGCGGAAGTAGTGCGTGACAATCCGCGCGAACGCCATCCGGAAGCGCCTGTCCGCGTAGCGGGGGTTAGGCGCATCCGAGGCGGAGCGCTTCACGATGGCGTCCTCCCACCCGCACCAGGCTTGCGCCGCCCGCTCCCGGCTGTCTGCGTCCAGGCTGGTCAATAGCCTGGAGTACGCCTCGACGAGGTCCCCGTCGCGCTCGCCCTCCGGCAGGGCGCCCCGGAGCTGCTCCCACTCCCCCGGAAAGTACTCCCGGAGGCCGTGGTACAACCAGTCGATCTCCGAGGGACGCGTCGTGGTTACCGCTGCCAGCACCATCTCGGTGACACGGCGGGGGTGCCGTTCGGCATAGGCCAGCGCCAACGTCGAACCCCACGAGTTGCCGTAGACGAGCCATCGTTCGATGCGGAGGTGGGACCGGATCCGTTCGATATCCGCCACCAGGCGACTCGTCGTGTTCGTCTCAAGGTTGGTCCCAGGGTCACTCGCGTGGGGCATACTTCGGCCGCAGTTCCGCTGGTCGAACAGCACAACGCGGTACGCCGCGGGGTCGAAGAGGCGCCGGTGCCCGGGCGTACAACCGGAACCGGGGCCCCCGTGGAGCACCACTGCCGGCTTCCCGTGCGGGTTGCCGCATGCCTCCCAGTACAGCGCGTGGCCGTCGCCGGCAGGGAGTCTGTCGGCCTGGTAGGGCTCGATGTGTGGGTAGAGTCCAAACATGAGGAGTGCATGGTAGTCGCTTGGCGCCGGGGTGCGGCGTACGCTGCCGAGCGATGGGCGAACTGCGAGACGTTAGGCCAACCGAAGCCATCAGGGCCTTGCTCGCCGCCGGCGGCATCCGCAAGCCCGGGAAGGGCGACCACGTGAACATCAAGATGCCCAACGGTCAGATAGTCACCCTCTCCGGCGTTCGAGAACCCATCAAGATCGGTATACTGAAGTCGATGTTGCGGAAGGCTGGATTGGATGAGGCGGAATTCGTTCGGCTTCTTGGGAGGCGCCGACCGTGAAGTACTCAATTGTTGTTCACGAAGCCGAAGAGGGTGGCTTCTGGGCGGAGGTGCCCGCACTCGGCGCCTGCTACGCTCAAGGCGAGACGGTTGAGGAAACGCTCGCTGAGGCGAGAGGGGCGATTGAGAGTCACCTCATCGCCTTGATTGCGGACGGACAAGAGATCCCGAGGGACGCGGAGCTTCGGGTGGAGACAGTGACAGTCGAGGTCCCTTCGGCGGCCTGAGTTCCATCGCGATAGCAAGGCGACCGGTGTCCATCTGGACTTGCGGTCGCCACTGGGTGTTCATCGCCAGATTGGCGAGTCCGGCAACACCGTTCCCACGTATCGCATCGGATTTGTCTTTCCTTAGCTCGCCTTCCGGGCGCGGATAGCGGTGCCTGCTTTGCGTTTCGCGAATGCCGCTTTCCCTCGCGCGCTCCGCTCGAGCAATTTCCGGTTCGCCTCTTCGCGCTCCGGCAGCGGCCGCGCCGGAGCGAGCTTCTCGAGGCTGTTGGTCGTGTAGCTGCAGTTCGGGTAGTTCCAGCAGCCCCAGAACTTCCCCCGCTTGGTCTGCTTCTCCACGAGTTGGCCGGAGTCTGGCTCCTCCGGGCAGGCGATGCCCACCGGGACGCCGCCGCGGAAATCGCAGGTGCCCTTCTCACGGTTCACGCAGTCGACGTACGCCCCGTAAGGGCCGTTCTTCTGCACAAGCGCGCCGCCGTCCTTTGGACATTTGAAATCCGTCTCCGTCGGCGGAGCGACGAGCATCGGATTCCCGTCCTTGCCCATGGGAAGCGAGTTGGTGCACTCCGGATAACGGGGGCAGGCGAAGAACTTACCGTTGCGACCCCACTTGATCACGAGGTTCGCCTGGTCGCAGACGTTGCAGCGGATGTCGGTCGTTTCCTGCTGCTTCTCGGCCGAGGCTTCGCCTTCATCGAGTTCCTTCTTGAATCCCGGCCAGAACTCACGCAGCACGGTGTCATAGTCGCGCTCGCCGGCCGCGACCTCATCGAGTTCTTTCTCCATCTCACCGGTGAAGGGCACATCGACATACTTCTTCATGTGTTGTTCCAGAAGGTCGTGCACGATGAAGCCCAGTTCCTGGGGCACGAGCGCACGGCCCTGGCGTTCCACGTAGTCCCGCTTCATCACTGTCTGGACGATGCTGGCGTAGGTGCTCGGCCGGCCGATGCCTTCTTCTTCGAGTGCGCGCACGAGCGACGCTTCGGTGTAGCGAGGCGGCGGCTCGGTCTGGTGGCGGCGGGAGTCGACGGCCTTGCGCGTCAGGATGTCGCCCTGTGCAAGCTCCGGGAGTGCCGTTACCACCCCTTCTTCGTCTTCTTCGGCCTGCCGGTCGTTCACATCGGCGCCATAGGCCTTCAGATGGCCCTCGAAGACAAGTGCACTGGCGCTGGCGCGAAAGGTGCCGGCCAGGGCCCCGTTGTCGCGGGCCTCGATTTCGACAGCCATGGTGGCATACCGGGCATCGGTCATCTGGCTCGCGGTGAACCGCTGCCAGATGAGCGTGTATACCCGCAACTGGTCGGCACTCAAGACGCGCCGAAGGCTCTCCGGCATCGCCGAGGGGTCGGTTGGCCGGATGGCCTCGTGCGCTTCCTGGGCGCCTTTGCTCCGGGTCGCGTAGACGCGTTCTTTGTCCGGGATGAACTGGCTTCCCCATGCGCCGGAGATCCAATCGCGTGCCTGCCGTCGCGCGATTGGGGAAATGCTCACCGAGTCGGTGCGCATGTAGGTGATGAGTCCGGATTGACCGTTGACTCCCTCGTAGAGCTCCTGGGCGATGCCCATCGCCCGCGCGGCGCTCATGCCGAGGCGGTTCACCGCAGCCTGCTGGAAGGTGCTGGTCGTGAAGGGCGGCACCGGTCCGCGGCGCTTCTCGCCCTTCGTCACCGAAGCGACGCTGAACTCTGAACGGTTGAACGTCGTAGCAAGGCTGTTCGCCGCTGATTCGTCGGGGATGGCCGGGCCGGCGGCCCGGAATGGCGGCCGCATCGAGGCCCCCTTCGTCATCTCCGGGAAGTTCGCGAGTTCGGCTTCGAACCCACGCCCGGCCTTCTCCAGGCCGGCGTGAATCGACCAGTACTCGACCGCGCGGAAGCTCTGGATTTCCTTCTCTCGCTTCACAATGAGACCGAGGGCAACGCTCTGGACGCGGCCCGCGCTGGCGCCCCGGCTAACTTTCTTTTGGACGAACCATGTGAGCGGGAAACCGATCAGCCGGTCCAGGACGCGGCGCGCCTGCTGGGCGTCCACGAGGTCCATGTCGATTTTGCCGGGCGTCCTGCGGCCGTGATCCGCAGCGCCATCGACGTGCCCACCGGTAGCCTCGGCGAAGGCGGCTTCGATCGCTGGCTTGGTGATCTCGTGGAAGACCACGCGCGTCACCTTGTCGTCCGGGATCTCGGCCGCTTCTTTGATGTGCCAGGCGATGGCCTCGCCCTCGCGGTCGGGGTCCGTCGAGAGGAAGACGCGGGTGGCATGCTTCGCCGCCTTGGCGATGTCCGCGACGACATCCGACTTATCGACGCCGCGGCGCTTGTCCTTCACGACGACGTACTTGGGCGTGAAGTCGAGCTTCTCCACGCTCTCCACCCCATAGCCGTAGGGTGGCAGGTCGCGGACGTGGCCAACCGAAGCGATGACCTCGTAGTCATCGCCCAGGATGTTCTTCACCGTACGAGCCTTCGTGGGCGATTCCACGACGACGAGGTTGCGTGCACGATTGCCGCGCGGACGGGTCTCCGGCGTTGGGGTCACGGGTTCCCGGCGGGCACGGGGCGCCGCCGAACTGCGGGCTTTCGGGGCCGGCGTAGTCCGAGCCTTGCCCTTCCGGGTTGGGGTTTCTGTTGCCAAGACTTGTACCTTTCGCCGGTGTAGATCGACCGGCGCGTTTTCCGAGAGTAGAGAGCCGCTTCACGCTATGTCTAGAGGGAGCCGCCCCCGGACTTTCGGAATCCATACGCCGCATCAGGCGATGGCATACGTCATCGGGCCTGCCGGACGGACCCGGCCCTCGAGTTCGAGGATCTGCAGCGCCCCGCTCACCTCGGCGATCGGCATCCCGGCGTTCCGGGCGATCTCGTCAATGTGGAGCGGCCCTGCGGCGAGCCATTTCAGGAGCGGGTGGTCGTTCCTGGGGCCGGCGGAAGGGCGTTTCGGGGCGGCCGTCGGGGCCGATTCGAAGAACGCCGGCTGGGCATCCGATTGGACGGACGGCCCGAGACCTACTCCGGTGGCGATGAGGTTCAGTTCCTCGCAAAGCTGTTCGGGCGTAGCGACGAGTTTCGCGGTGTTTTCCCGGATCAACTGGTTTGTGCCGTAACTCTGGCGCGAGAAGATGCTGCCCGGGATCGCAAAGACATCTCGCCCCTGTTCGAACGCCCAGTTCGCCGTGTGCAGCGCCCCGCTGCCCTCACCCGCCTCCACCAAAAGCGCGGCCTTCGCCAGCCCCGAAAGGATCCGGTTCCGCCGGGGGAAGTAGTCGCGCCGCGCCGGGATCCCCACCGGGTACTCGCTGACCAGACACCCCTGCTCGACGATTCGCTCCGCCAGTCCGGCATTCTCGCGTGGGTAGACCTGGTCGATCCCTCCGGCCAGGACTGCGACGGTGGGGGCGCCGTTCTCAAGCGCGACGCGGTGCGCAATCGCGTCCACGCCGCGTGCGAGGCCGCTGATGATGGTGACTCCGCTACGGGCGAGGACGGTGCAGAAGTGCTCTGCCGCCTGGCGACCATAAGGGGTGACATGGCGGGTCCCAACGACGGCGACCGCCTGTTCGAACTGCGGCCCCAACACCCCACGGACGAATATCACTGGCGGGCTCTGGGGGATGTCGCGGAGGCTCTGGGGGTAGCTTTCGTCCAGCCACGTCAGGGCGTGGGCGCCGTGCTTCATCATCAGCTCGATCTCGTGCTCGGCATCGAAAGTCTGCTTTGCTTTCGAGACCGCCCGGAGGTACTGCGCGTCGAGACCGGCCGAGGCGAGGCGTTCGTTGGATGCGGCCCACGCGGATTCGATGTTCCCGAAACGGGCCAGGAGCAAGGCGAAATTCGTGCTGCCGAGGCCCGCCCTGCGCAATGCCAGCCAATACGCCAGTTCCGGGTGTTGCTCCACGGGCGGCACTCTACAACTTAGTGCGCGCCTGCGCCTTCCGGTTCGCGTTCCCGCACCTTCGCCACGCGCAGCCGGCGAATTCGGCGGCCAGACATGCTCAGCACGCGCAGGTTTAGGCCATCAACCTCGACTTCGTCCCCAACTGAGGGCAGCCGCCCTAGCCGGTGAATCACAAAGCCGCCGACCGTATCGAAGTCTTCCGACTCGATTTCGTAGTCGAACAGATCCTTCAGCACGTCGGTCGTCGTGCCGGCATCGAGGACGACCTCGTCTTCCGAGATGATTTCCATCGCGGGCCGGGCCACGTCGTATTCGTCTTCGATCTCGCCGACGATCTCCTCGAGGAGGTCTTCGATCGTGACGAGTCCGGCCGTCCCGCCGTATTCGTCCACCACGATCGCCATGTGGATTCGCCGGGATTGCATCTCCTGGAGCAATTCGTCGAGTCGTTTCGACTCGGGGATGAAGAACGGTTCGCGCAGGATTTCCGCAAGCAGGCGATCGCGCCCGCCGTTGGTCATCGCCCGGAGTAATTCCTTTGCGTAAAGGATCCCGACGATGTCATCGATGTTCTCACGAAACACGGGCACCCGGCTGAAACCGCGTTCGGTCACAATCGTCGCGACTTCTTCGATGCGGTCCTCAATATCCGCGACAGCCATATCGATGCGCGGGACCATGATTTCTCGTGCCGATTTGTCTTCGAGCGCGATGATGCCCCGGATCATCCGTCGTTCCTGTTCCTCCACGCCCCCGGCGGCCTCTTCTCGTTCTACCAGCGTGAGGATGTCGGTGTCCGGGTCGCGCGAAACGGTGATGATCGAACGCGCCACGACACGCGACGGCAGCCCGAGAACAAACGCGGGCGCCGCGAACACATAGCTCGCCGCCCGGGCTACGCCGCTCAACTGCAGCGCCGCCAGCTCCGGGGATCGTGCCACCACGAGACCGACGGTCATCTGAATGAAGGCGACGTAAACGCCGCCAAGGAGCCCAAATCCAACGACGCTGAGGAAGTCCGCATCGCCCCGGGCGCCGAGGTAGGCGAACATGCCGACGATCGCGGCGCTGGAGAGCACCCGTGCGGTCGTTAGGGCCCCGAGGAAGCGCCCCGGCTGATCGAGATCGCCGGCGATGCGCCGGGCCTGGCGGTTCCCCCGGGCTGCGAGCGCCTGGATACGGACATCGTTGGCTCGTTCGAGGGCGGCCTCGGCGGCTGCCACCGCCCCCAGGACGAGCGAGCACCCGGCAATCGCGCCAACCGTAA
>Ga0138256_10005260_pt1 | contig 13709 bp, 14 predicted proteins | sample KNB2016incub_MG_FD_105486 | JGI IMG/M metagenome (GOLD analysis project Ga0138256, IMG submission 105486) | Active sludge microbial communities from wastewater in Klosterneuburg, Austria - KNB2014incub_MG | ecosystem: Engineered > WWTP > Activated sludge > Unclassified | place: Austria...
CAATTCACGCATATTGAAGAGCATGAAACGTCCTGCGAATGCGGAAAATAATTTGCTACGAATTCAGCGTTGGCGAGAGATATGCCCTGATATCACATTACGTAGTACGTTTATCGTAGGATTCCCGGGTGAAACTGAAGAAGATTTCGAAGAGTTACTTGAATTCTTACAAGAAGCGCAACTAGATCGCGTCGGCTGTTTTGCCTATTCTCCAGTGGAAGGTGCAGCAGCGAATGCACTGCCAGATGCGGTGCCAGATGAGATTAAAGAGGAGCGTCGTAGGCGGTTTATGCAGGTGCAAGAAGCAATCAGTCGTAAGCGGTTGATTGCTAAAATAGGTACAAAGGTGACCGTGATGATTGATAACGTGATAGATGGGCAAATCATTGCTAGAAGCAGTGCAGATGCACCAGAAATTGATGGCGTGGTATATGTTCAGCAAAAAAACTTTGGTCAATTAGGAGATTTGATTACTGTTAAGATCACGAATTCTGACGCACACGATCTTTTTGCAACGCTTGTTGAAAAGTAACTTTTCAAGCGTGCGGTGAACATTCTTACTCATTTCATGCATGCGTCGTCATTGGGATATATTTTGCACCGTCATCGATAATTTTGGCGATATTGGTGTGTGTTGGCGCTTGAGTCGGCAGCTTACACATGAATATGGGCAATTGGTTCGATTGTGGGTAGATAATTTACATAGACTTTCTTGTTTGGAACCAGCTGTCAATGATGAACTGCAGTGTCAAGTGATTCAGGGCATCGAAGTTTGGTATTGGCAAAAGAACTCTGAGGTGTTTGAGCAAATTGAGCCGGCAGAAGTTGTCATTGAAGCTTTTGCTTGCGAATTACCTGGAAACTATTTGCGCAAAATGCTTCAGCGAAATATTCAGACCGTTTGGATTAATTTAGAGTATCTAAGCGCTGAACCTTGGGTGAAAAATTATCATGCGATGCCTTCTCCACATCCCCGTTCAGGATTGATCAAGACATGCTTTTTCCCCGGTTTTGAGCCAGATACGGGTGGCTTGATTCGCGAGAAAGATTATGAATTGCAGCAAGTCAATTGTAATAAACAAGCTATTTTACAACAATTAGAAATTCCTTTTGACCGATACGATGCAATCAGAATTTCATTGTTTTGTTATGACAGCGCACCTATCGAAAGTTTAATGGAATTGCTATATGAGCTGGGAACGCCTATTTTACTCATTGTTCCTCAAGGTAAAGTTGCACAACGCATTATTGCTTTGTTCGGATATTCTCGATATGAAGCCAAAATACACATGCAGTTTCAGCAATTGACGGTGTTGGTTATCCCATTTCTCGAACAAAGGGGCTACGACCGATTACTTTGGAGTTGTGATATCAATTTTGTCCGCGGTGAAGATTCTTTTGTACGTGCTCAGTATGCAGCTAAACCTTTTATCTGGAATATTTATCAGCAAGCGGAGCAGGTGCATTGGCAAAAGCTAGATGCGTTTCTTGATCTCTATACAGTTAGTATGCCATTGCAAATGAAGGATACTGTACAAGAATTATGGCACGGTTGGAACGGTCAAGGCTCAATGAATAGAAATGCTTTATTAAAATTTATCTCTCTTGCTGAACCCTTAGAGCAATACAATCGAGCATGGTTTGAGCAATTGGCAAAGCAAAATGATTTGGCGTCTAATCTGGTGCAATTTGTTGAGAATCGGCTATAATCTAGCGCTTTTTGGCATGATGTTAAATCTTTAAACCGCAAAGTTATAGAAGAAGTGGCATCAATAGATCCTTTTATTTTGGAATTGAAACTATGAAGACTGCAATGGAACTACGCTCAGGTAATGTGGTAATGGTTGGTAATGATCCTATGGTGGTATTAAGGGCAGAATTTACCAAATCTGGCCGTAATGCATCAGTAGTCAAAATGAAATTGAAAAATTTGTTTTCTAGTTCTACTGTTGAAACGGTTTATAAAGCTGATGAAAAATTCGATTTGGTTGTCTTGGATAAAAAAGAATGTACCTATAGTTATTTTGCCGATCCACTTTACGTTTTTATGGACTCGGATTACAACCCGATAGAAGTTGAAGCGGAAAACATGGCAGATGTGATTAACTATCTTATTGATGGCATGGAAGATATTTGCCAAGTTACTTTTTATGGTGACAAAGCCATTTCTGTTGAACTACCAAATACCATTGTTCGTGAAGTGGAATATACTGAGCCTGCGGTAAGAGGAGATACAACGGGAAAAATCATGAAGCCGGCACGACTTCTTGGCACAAATTTTGAAATTCAAGTGCCAGCATTTGTGGAAATCGGCGATAAGATTGAGATTGATCCAGAAAACAATGAATTTAGAAAACGTATTTAGCGTTACAGGATTATCGAGCTCAAACGGCAACTACTTGTATATCGGGCTCGAGAGTCTTTAGCATATTTTCAATACCCCTGAGCGTGCCTGATATTGAGCTTGGGCAAGTTCCACAGGCGCCTTGGTAGTGGATGCGAAGGATATTTCCCTCAAGTGCTAGAATATGAAGATCTCCGCCATCGTGTTGCAAATAAGGGCGTACCTCTTCATTCAATAAAATATTTATTTTTTCCAAGCGTAATTGATCTTCCGGACTTAAATTAGCCAATGCACCGTTGGCTGCAGCAACAGTTTCTGCGGATTGCGCCGAAGCAGCAGGCGCTGCGCGGATAGGATCAGCAATTTCTCTAGCCAAGTCCTGCCAATTGGCGTTACCGTCCTGAGTTACAGTAATCCAATGGTCAATATAAAATACGTTGGTGACATGATCGATATCAAATAGGGCAGAGGCGAGTGGATCATCTTTTGCTGATTCAGCATTGTCGTAGGATCGTGCAATACCCCATGTGAGTGGTTCTTTAAGAATGAATTTCAGTGCATTCTTATTGGGTGTTCCTTCAATGTCGGCAATTTTAGGCATTTGAATAATTTGTTTTGCTGTGTTCTCAATTTAATGAAAAAATCAGTACCAGGAATTTATGCGGGGTTGCTATTCGCAGAGGTAGTAGAGTTTTTGTTCGTTTCAGTAGATACAGCTGCAATAGAGTTTAATGCAGCATGCAAGGTGTGCCAGGGCAAAATGGCACACTTCACACGGGTGGGTAAATCGCGAATGCCAGAGAAAACAGTCAACCGGCCCAGTTGATGTGGATTGTTGATATCTAACTTGCCGGTAGCTAGCTCGCGAAATTCATGGATAAGTATCTCGGCCTGTGAAGGGGATTTGCCTTTAACGGCCGTCGTCATCAGTGAAGCAGAGGCTTTGCAAATTGCGCAAGATTCACCTTGGAATGCAATGGCGTTGATTTGGTCATCATGGATATGCAAAGTGATATCTAAGCGGTCTCCACATAATGGATTATGTCCCGTTGCTTGATGGCTGGGTTGTTCCAGTTTGCCATAGTTACGAGGTTTTTTGTTGTGATCCAGTATGACTTCCTGGTATAGAGAATTTGTATGTGTCATTGAAAAACCTTTTGCACGGTTCTGATACCAGCAGCTAAAGCGTCAATTTCAGTTTTTTTATTATAAAATGCAAACGATGCACGGGATGTGGCTGGCACACTAAAATACTGCATTACCGGTTGAGCACAGTGATGACCGGTCCGAACTGCGATACCTTCTTGATTCAAAATTGTACCGATATCATGTGGATGGATTCCGTCAACGGTAAAAGACAATACTGCTGTTTTATGTTTTGCCGTACCAATGATTTTTACGCCGGGAATTGCGCTGACCAATTCGGTAGCATAATTGAGTAACTCAGATTCATAATTGCCAATACGATCAATCCCAATTGATGTCAAATAGTCAATAGCGGCACCAAAGCCGATAGCGGCAGCAATAGGTGGCGTTCCGGCTTCAAATTTGTGCGGAATTTCGTTGTAAATTGTTTCTTCAAAAGTGACGGATGTGATCATATCGCCACCGCCCTTGAATGGTTGCATAGCTTCCAGTAAATTGGCTTTGCCATACAAAATACCGATTCCAGTAGGCCCGCACATTTTATGGCCCGAGAAGGTATAAAAATCACAATCCAGTTCTTGAACATTAATAACCATATGGAGTGCAGCTTGCGCACCGTCAATCAAGACAGGAACATTATGTTGATGGGCAAAATCAATCATTTCTTTAATGGGATTGATTGTACCAAGTGCATTGGAGACATGTATGAGACCGACAAATTTAGTGTGGCTGTTAAACAATTTTTTGTAAATATCAAGTTCCAATTCACCTCGGTCATTGATTGGTACCACACGGATTTTTATGCCTTTTTCTGCGGCGAGCATTTGCCAAGGTACGATATTAGAGTGGTGCTCCAACGTAGTTAAGATGATTTCATCGCCTGCTTGCAAGAATTTTCGGCCATATCCGTGCATGACTAGGTTGATGGCATCCGTCGTACCGCTGGTAAATATCACTTCTCGTTCTTCCCGCGCATGAATGAATTGCTGAAGCATGCAGCGGGCTTGATGATATTCTCGGGTAGCCACCTCAGATAAATAATGAACGGCGCGGTGAATATTTGCGTGCTGTTCAGTTTGGTATTTCACTAGGCGGTTAATGACAGTTTGAGGCATTTGACTGGATGCGGCGTTATCCAGATAGATCAGAGGGTTGTCACCTACTTTGATATTCAAGATAGGAAAATCAGCGCGAATCTTATCGACATCAAGAGCAGATGAAATTTGGGGTTGTAATGAAACAGTGGCTGAACGCATCATTAAATACCTTGCGTTTGATTGAGAACGATTTGTTCCAATTGTTGTTTAAGTGAAGCAACCGGAATGCGATTAATAACATCAGCAGCAAATGCATAGGTCAGTAAATTGCGTGCGGTGGTTTTTGACAAGCCGCGGCTTTCCAAGTAAAAAATTTCTTCAGAATCCAATTGTCCCACTGTTGCGCCATGTGCGCATTTAACATCATCCGCAAAAATTTCTAACTGTGGCTTGGTATCTACTTTAGCGGTATTACTCAGTAATAAATTGCGGCTAGATTGGGATGAATTCGTTTGCTGGGCTTGTGGTCGTACTTTAATCTTGCCATTAAACACCGCATGCGCTGTACCATCAACAATACACTTGTGTTGTTGACGGCTAGTGCAATTGGGTTTTACATGATCGATGCTGGTATGCGTATCAGATAATTGCTGACCGGAAATCAAAGTTAATCCATCGATTGTGCAATTACTATTTTCACCGGTTAATTGCACTTCCAAGTTATAACGTGAGATTCGCGCTCCTAGCGAAACACAGATCGATTGATATTGACTGGAATCTGCTAGTGAAACCGCACAGTTTGCCAAATGATGTGCTTGTTTGCTATCACGTTGAACACGAATGTGTTCGACTTGTGCATGGGCAGCTAAGCGAATCTCTGTCACCGTATTGGTAATATAGGATGATTGATTGATCGATACATAGTCTTCGATAAGTGTCACTTTACTATCGGGGCCACTGACCACTAGGGAACGTGGATAGCTACTGACTTCTTGTTGTGACGCAATGAATAACAAATGTATCGGTTCTGTAATGCATGTTTTTGCAGGTACGATAATCAATGCGCTGTCATGAAGAAAAGCTGTATTCAGAGCAGTAAAGATATCATGATCAAATTTCGCGTAATGGCCGAGATGAGACTCAATCGTCGATGCATGGGATGACATCAGCGAATGTAAATTGCCAAGGATTTGTATTTGAGAATCGGCAACGTTCGATAAATCTGGCGAATAATGATTATCTACAAAGACCAACCGGTTGGTCGTATTTTGTAAACAAAATTTATCAATATCGCTAAACTGTAATCTCGATTGCTGTTGTGAAGGTGGGTAAGTTAGGCGTGTCAATGGTGAGATATCGGTAAAACGCCATTCTTCATCGTGCTTGTTGGGTAATCTTTGTGTGCCAACAGAATCAATCGCACTTGCGCGTAATTGATTTAATCCAGTTAGTTCACTAGCTGATTTTGCCGACCAAGATTTAAGCAAGTATTGAAGATAATCGTTACTATTTGTTACGCTGTTACTCATGCATTGACTCCTGTGGCCAAACGTTGATCGGCATTGATCCAATCGTAGCCACGAGTTTCTAATTCCATCGCTAATTTTTTATCGCCAGTCATTACAATGCGGCCGGCTTGCATAACATGCACAAAATCAGGAACGATATGATCTAATAAACGCTGATAATGTGTCACCAATATGATGGCATTATCCTTGTGAGCGATTTGATTTACACCATTGGCAACGATTTTCAATGCATCAATATCAAGACCCGAATCGGTTTCATCCAGAATGCTAAGCTTAGGTTCAAGTAATGCCATCTGTAGAATTTCATTACGTTTTTTTTCGCCACCTGAGAAACCTTCGTTAACGCTACGGTCAAGGAAATCTGGTTTCATATCGAGTAACTTCATTTTTTCACGTACAAAATCATCAAATTCAAGTGGATCGAGTTCATCTTTTCCGCGTTGTGCTTGTATCGTATTGTAAGCCAGTCGGAGAAATTGTGTATTCGCGACACCTGGTATTTCTATGGGATACTGAAACCCTAAAAACAAACCTGCTCGAGCACGTTCTTCCGGGGGCAATGCCAAAAGATCTTTGCCCTCAAATTCTATGGTTCCTGCTGTAACTTCATAGGCTGAATGACCTGCGAGTACTTTTGCTAGAGTGCTTTTTCCAGATCCATTTAAGCCCATGATGGCATGGATTTCACCGCTTTTAACGGTTAAATTGATACCGTTGAGAATCTCTGTAGTGTTAATGCTGGCATGCAAATTTTTGATCGAAAGTAATGTTGTGCTATTTTTGTCGATCATCCGACACTCCCTTCTAATTTAAAACTCAATAACTTGGTGGCTTCTACCGCAAATTCCATCGGCAATTGTTGAAACACTTCCTTGCAAAAACCGTTGATGATCATCGAAACTGCTTCTTCTGCGCCAATACCACGTTGTGATAAGTAGAACAGTTGATCTTCACCAATCTTTGATGTAGAGGCTTCGTGTTCCACTTTTGCAGTGTTATTCTGTACTTGAATATAGGGGAAAGTATGTGCGCCACATTGATCGCCAATGAGCATCGAATCACACTGTGAATAATTTCGGGCGCCATCGGCTGTCGGTGTAATACGTACCAAGCCACGGTAGCTACTATTTGAGTGCCCTGCTGATATGCCTTTGCTAATGATGGTGCTTCGAGTATTTTTACCAATATGAATCATTTTGGTACCAGTGTCTGCTTGCTGAAAATTGTTCGTTACAGCAACGGAATAGAATTCACCTACAGAGTTATCACCCCGTAAAATACAGGAAGGATATTTCCAGGTGATTGCGGCGCCAGTTTCTATTTGAGTCCAGGAGATGCGAGAGTTAACACCTTTTGCTAAACCACGTTTGGTTACGAAATTGTAAATGCCACCAATGCCATTTTCATCTCCGGCATACCAGTTTTGCACGGTTGAATATTTGATGTTTGCGTTATCCAATGCAATTAATTCAACCACGGCAGCATGTAATTGGTTGGTGTCAAATTGGGGGGCTGTGCATCCTTCCAGATAAGAAACTGATGCTCCTTCTTCAGCGATCACTAGTGTGCGTTCAAATTGACCCGATCCTTCGGTATTGATGCGGAAGTAAGTGGATAAATCCATGGGGCATTTCACGCCTTTAGGGATAAAGCAAAAAGAACCATCGGTAAATACTGCTGAATTTAAGGCGGCAAAAAAGTTATCACCAACGGGAACCACTGATCCAAGATATTTTTTAACTAATTCAGGGTGATTATGCACTGCTTCAGAAATGGAGCAGAAAATAATACCGACCTCGGCTAGCTTTTGTTTGTAAGTTGTGGCTACAGACACGCTATCAAAAATAACATCAACTGCTACACCAGCTAGCGCGGCGCGTTCATGCATCGGTACACCGAGTTTCTCAAAAGTGCGCAATAATTCAGGATCAACTTCATCCATACTGGCTAACTTATTCTTTGGCTTGGGTGCTGAATAATAGCTGATGTCCTGATAATCTATTTTAGAATAGTGAACATTCTGCCAGTCGGGTTCGGACATGGTTACCCATTTCCGATATGCGTCCAAACGGAATGACAGAAGCCATTCGGGTTCATTCTTTTTTGCCGAGATTAATCGGATAGTGTCTTCATTGAGCCCTTTGGGAGCGACATCCGATTCAATATCTGTTACGAAGCCATGCTTGTATGGCTGATTAACCAAGCTTTGCAGTACCGCGCTCATTTGGTTTCTTCCTTTTTCTTAATGTACGATACAAAGCAAGAAAATTTATTTTTATGTTTTATTGTCTTGCTTTTTTGAATTATTTAATAATAAACATTTCGATAAAACTGAACATAAGATCTAAATCTAATTATGTTCAATCACTTTTTCTTTGACACTAAAGCTATCACCGCAACCGCACGTGTTATCAGCATTCGGATTACTAATTTTAAGTGTGTTATTGAGTCCATCTTTTACGAGATCTACTTCAGATCCAACCAGAAAAGATAAAACATCTGAAGCAATCGCAACTTTAATATTCTGAGATTCAAATATTTGATCGTTTATCTGAGTATCTTCAGTATAATCAATAACATAAGAATTTCCAGAGCATCCAGATTTTTTGATTCCTATACGCAGCACAGTACCTTGCTTCATTTTTGCGAGCTGCTGTTGGATGTGTTTTCCAGCATTTTCCGTTAATGTAATAGACATGTATGCAATCGAGTGAATTATTTGTTTTCAGGCTACGGTTGTTTCACGCATATCGATCAAAGGAGCGATATTTCCAGATTTTTGATTTTTCTGATTGTCAACAAGTTCCTTTAGGGTGACAGCGCCAAGATAATCAAAAATAATTTCATTGAGTTTTGCCCATAGATCATGGGTCATGCATTTACTGTCATTATGGCAATTTTCTTTGCCACCGCATTGCGTAGCATCGATCGGTTCGTCAACTGCAAGAATGATATCCGCGATAGAAACTTCACCGAGATCTTTGGCTAAACAATAACCCCCCCCAGGTCCTCTTACACTATCGACTAATTCAGATTGACGAAGTTTTGCAAATAACTGCTCTAAGTAAGAGAGTGAAATTTTTTGACGTTGACTAATATCGGCTAAAGTTACTGGATTGCTACTTTGCTGCAGAGCAAGATCAAGTAATGCTGTTACTGCGAACCTGCCTTTCGTTGTGAGTCTCATAGAATAAATGCTCCTGTTTAAATGAATTAAAAGTAGTGCTTAATTGAAATTTTCGCTAGCCTGATTTTAATAACCTATCATTTTAGTCGACTATACAATACCTGATTGATTCAGTCAACTATAGGGTAAATTTGCATAGCGAAAGGTTTCTGTGAAGATGCTTAAAATCGAATTAGAATTATGTACTCTGGTAAATTCTTTGTATCGAATAACTCATGCAGCGCTATACTGTTGTAGTCATCAATGAATTAAAATGACACACAAAACAAAAAAACAGATCATTTTTGAAGATGGATTTTCTATGGCGATAAAATGAGATAAATTACCAAGCTATGCCGAATCATTGTTGATAAACATAAATGCTTGAAGGGGAAATAAGTGCAACCAATTACTGTAATGGTTGTTGAAACTGGTCAGAGTCAAGCTATATCGATACAAGATCTTGAAAGAAACAGTAACATTAGACTCTTGGATGAAAGTAAATTGAATGACTATAACACAGACACAGTTGGGTCATTATTACAAGAACAAGAAGGTACTGTTGATTTTATCGAGAGCACATTAGACAAGATAGATCGCCTAAATCCTAAAACGGTTCTAATCAATGCTAATCAAACTATTCAAGAGTACTGTGATTTACTGGTTGCTATGCACTATCAGCAACCGCATATTCAGGCCATTTTGGTTATTAATGATTCAATCTCAGAAGATTATATTCTTAAAGCTTTATCCTGCGGAGCTCAAGGTTTTATAACGAATAAATTAAGCGCGCTTGATTTTATAAAAGTTGTCAATGCGATTGATCAGGGTGAAATTTGGGTGTCACGTAAAATTCTTACGAAAGCGATGGATCAAGTACTTTTTTCTTAACAATTTGACTTCTTAGGGATCGGTTTTGATCGTCCTCGCTAGCATCAATAAGGAAACTTTACTGTGTTGGAAATCTGTGTTGTCGAAAACAGCCTTTTTGAGCTCGTGTGATACTTTCTCTGCGCTTAAGAAAAATCTACAGCAACTAAATCCTCAATTGATTTTGATTGATTACGAATTGCCTGGATTTATAGGTTATCAATCCATTCAAGAATTATTGGCTATTAGTAAGCAAATCAAAATTGTGCTTTTCGGACCCAATTTATCAGATGAAACGGAATGGGATTTTTTTAAAGCAGGCATCAAAGGGTATTGCCCAGACAAAGCCTCTGCTGAGCAAATTAATAAAGTTATTAATGCTATTTTGCAAGGAGAGTTGTGGATACGCCGCACATTAACACACCGTATCTTGGATGAGTTAATTAAAACAACGCACGAAAAAAAACGTATAAAGCAGTCTATTCAAGACGCGATAGCAAGTCTGACTCATCGCGAAAACGAGATAGCACTGTTAGTAGCCCAAGGAGAAAGTAATAAAAATATCGCACACCAGCTAGCGATTACTGAGCGTACCGTGAAAGCACATTTAACAGAAATCTTCAAAAAAATGCGGGTTACGGATCGCGTTAAAGTCGCACTTATAATTAAAGATGTCATTCAGTCACGATAATTTCTTAGAAATACTCATAACAATAAGGAGATAACATGATTAAACAAATTATTAAAACCACAAAGGCACCTCAAGCCATCGGTACTTATTCACAAGCTATACGAGTTCGGACTGGTGGCGATACCGTTTATTTATCGGGACAAATTGGGCTAGATCCAGACACGATGCAAATGATCGATGGTATCGATGCACAAATTCGTCAGGTTTTTAATAACTTGCAGGCGGTAGCAACAGCCAGTGGTGGTGATCTTGGTGATATAGTCAAGTTAAATATTTTTTTAACCGATTTGGATGATTTTGCACTGGTGAATGAAATTATGGCAAGTTATTTTGTGCAACCTTATCCAGCGCGCGCAGCAGTAGGGGTTAAAGCGCTTCCGCGTGGTGCATTAATAGAAATGGATGCAATTATGATCGTTCAAGGCTAAACGACAGTTACTGGTATTCCGTTCCATATCATCCATCTGGAATGTATCAACTATCCAGAATCATAATGACTATTAATAGTGGTATTCGAGAGAAGCTATCTCGATTAGGCATTAGAGACACACTAGATTTGATTTTGCACTTACCCATTCGTTATGAAGATGAAACGCGCTTGCTCCCAATAGGGGATTTGTTGCTCGGACAAACTGCTCAGATTGAGGGAACCATTACTCATAATGAAGTGATTATGCGTCCTAGAAGGCAATTGTTGTGCCAAGTTGAAGATAGTAGTGGTTCTTTAGTAATGCGTTTTTTGCATTTCTATGCTGGTCAAATCAAGACCTATGCGGTGGGTAAGCGAGTCAGGTTGTTGGGTGAAGTGCGCAATGGATTTTTGGGTGTTGAAATGGTGCACCCCAAGTGCCGGATAGTTCAACAGCAGGGAGAGGTACTTGCAAACGCATTGACGCCTATATATGCCACTACAGTGGGTTTAAGTCAAAAAATATTAGGTAAATTAATTGCGCAGGCCTTGCGCGATGCCGAGCAATCGCGGATTTTGATCGAAACTTTGCCTGAGTTTGTCATTAAGAAACATGATCTAACAGGTTTATGGGAAAGCATTTCAACTCTGCACTATCCGCCGCCTGATGTTTCACTTGAAGCGTTGCATTCGCATTCACATCCTGCTTGGCGTCGCATCAAATTTGATGAATTGTTGGCGCATCAATTGTCGATGCGCCAACACTATCGCAAGCGGCGATCCAACTCTGCTCCTGTATTATCAGAGAAAAACCACCTACTCCCACAATTTATTGAGGGGTTGCCATTTGCACTAACGTCGGCACAGCGTAAAGTCATTGCAGAAATCAGTCAAGATTTATCGGTAGCATATCCTATGCATCGGATGTTGCAAGGTGATGTTGGTAGTGGTAAGACCATTGTTGCAGCAGTAGCGGCATTGCAAACCATTGAAAATGATTATCAAGTAGCAATTATGGCGCCAACTGAGATTCTTGCTGAGCAGCATTTTGAAAAATTATCAGCTTGGCTAGTTCCATTTGGAATCCATGTAGTTCGGCTGTCTGGTAGTCAGAGCAAGAAGCAAAAACAGCAGGTGCTAGATGAAATTGCACAAAAAACCGGGTTGCTTGTAGTTGGTACACATGCATTATTTCAAGATCGCATAGTGTTCTGTCAACTTGGCTTAGTTATCATCGATGAGCAGCATCGTTTTGGCGTACAGCAGCGCTTGGCGCTACAACTTAAAGGTACGCAATCCAATGCAGTGCCTCACCAATTGATGATGACGGCGACCCCCATTCCACGCACGCTCTCAATGAGCTATTACGCGGATCTCGATGTGTCAATCATCGATCAATTACCACCTGGTCGTGCACCGTTAGTTACTAAATTAATTGCAGACAATCGCCGCGATGAGATTATTGAGCGGATACAATATGTGTGCCAGCAAGGTAAGCAAGCTTATTGGGTATGTCCTTTGATTGAAGAATCCGAAGTATTGCAGCTGCAAACAGCGTTGGAAACATATAACAATCTAAGCAAATTATTGCCTGAGTTTACAATAGGCTTGGTGCATGGGCGTTTATCGTCTCAAGAAAAGAACGAAGTAGTAAACGCTTTTAAGCAAGGTTGTATTCAATTATTGGTAGCAACCACAGTGATTGAGGTTGGTGTGGATATTCCCAACGCTTCTTTGATGGTGATTGAAAATGCTGAACGTATGGGGTTATCGCAATTACATCAACTGCGTGGCAGAGTAGGGCGTGGATCGGAAACGAGTATCTGCATTCTAATGTATCGTCAACCACTATCGAAAATTGCTCGGGAGCGACTCAAAATCATTTTTGAAACTACGGATGGTTTTGAAATTGCGCGACAAGATTTGCATCTTAGAGGACCGGGGGAATACCTCGGCGCACGCCAAAGCGGCATGCCAATGTTGCGATTTGCCGATTTAGAGCAAGATTACGATCTGTTGACAGCAGCTCAATCGGTAGTTGACGAGTTGCTGAATCACTATCCTGATCTTGCAGAAAAACATATTGATCGTTGGTTGGGAGACAGAATGGCGTTTTTGCGAGTATAAATTAGATATTTTTGCATTTAAAATTGTTGGTGTTACGGATCTGGTAGTTAAAGCTTGCAAAATAATTTGGAATTCAGAAGCTTTGGAGTAATTCAAATATAACCATTTGAATTACTTTATTAGAAAAATCAATGGGCTGTAGTAGATCAGATTAAATCTTAGTCCAAAGTTTGAGTGTTTTTAGTTGTTGTTTAGGTGTTCCATAATTAAATCTGAATTCACATTCTTTGAGAAATAATGGAAATGATTCTTTAAGGATGCCATTGTATTTTCTTAAGACGCGCTTAGCCTGATTCCAGAAGTTTTCAATTCCATTGATGTGATTCTTACTTTGAACAAATAGTGTGGAATGATTGATCCGTTCATGGTAAAAATGATTCACATCTAGTA
>Ga0138256_10005261_pt1 | contig 13709 bp, 2 predicted proteins | sample KNB2016incub_MG_FD_105486 | JGI IMG/M metagenome (GOLD analysis project Ga0138256, IMG submission 105486) | Active sludge microbial communities from wastewater in Klosterneuburg, Austria - KNB2014incub_MG | ecosystem: Engineered > WWTP > Activated sludge > Unclassified | place: Austria...
CGGCGGAACCGTGGTGTCCGGAAGCATCATCACTACCAGTTTCAACCTGATTGACGCCACGCCGCCAACGGTTGTTTCAGCCGTACTGCGTGTGGCGGCTGACCCCCGTGGCCGCACCCTGCGGCTAACTTTCAACGAGCCGCTGCGGGCCAGTTCGACCATCGCGCTGACGAATTACACCCTCAGTTTTGGGGGTTTGCACCCTGTCAGCACTTCCCTGCCAACCACCTCCAGCATCGACCTGGTGTTTGGAGACTACGCCGTGGCAGGTGTTGACACCCTTGCCATTACCGCAGTGCAAGACGCGGCCAACAACCCGATGCTCGCAGTGGCCACGCAGGCGATTACTTCGCCTGATGCCGCAGCGCCAACACTTGTTTCCATTACCTACAATGACAGCGATGGCTCCAGCACGCCTTCGCCTGGTGATCAGTATCTGTTTACGTTCAGTGAGGCCATGAACGACCGCGTTTTCAGCGGCGCGACTTCAGCGAATTCAATTCTGAGCGCCGGCGGGCTAAGCTATGGCACACCCAATAATGTGAGCTTTGGCGACGATCAGGGGTTAGCCACGGACTCACGGGTTGTCATTGTCACGCTGGTAGGGGGATTAACCATCACGGGCAGCGAGGGCATTGTCTTCTCGCCCACGCTGACCGATGTCTCAGGCAACCCGGTCAGTGCAAGCCCCCTGACTCTTACGGTGGTTGACAACATCAGTCCACGTCTGTTGCTCACACGCCTGGATGACCGCGACAACAACGGCAACGCCAGCCTGGGTGACCTGCTGCACGTGTACTTCAGTGAGTCAGTGAATTCCGCGACGATTCCGCTGATCAACACCGCGGGCCAGTTGAATCTGGAATTGGGTCTCAGCGGCGGAACATTTGGGACGGACGCTACGGCAGTGCTGGTTGCCGGCAACAAGGAAGTCCTGGTTACGCTGGGCACGAACTCCCCAACGATCATCGGGCAGACTCTGAACCCCCCGGCAACGGTCACTGACCCGGCGGGCAACCCTGACGCCACGTCCCCCGCAGCGGCTCTCGGTACCGGCGTTACAGATATTTTTGCACCAACGTTCTCGATTTCCTATTCGGCCGCTAATCCTGCAGCAGTGCCGGCCGGCAATTTGCGCATCATTGTGACCTTCACGGATACCCAAACCACCACGCCTACGCTGGCCATCAGCCAGCCCGGTATCAACGATCTGCCTCCGACCAACATGGTGTCTGTGGCGGGTTCCACGCGAGTGTGGCAGTACGACTGGCCCGTGAGCTTTTCAGACGGCACGATCAACATCGACGGCCTGAACGTCCTTGGTGTTACGGGGCGCCCCACAGACCTGCGTGGAAACGTGCTGGTTCCTGCCGGCAACAACACGTTCACGACCGACACAACCACGCCGATTTTTGGCAGCGTCACAATTTCGGACCCGGACAACTACTACCGCGCGGGCGACACGATCTCGATCCTTGCCAGCCTTGGTGAACCCGGGCTCACCGTTACGGCCAACCTGAGTGTTGTTGACAGCGCGCTAGGGACTCAAGTTGCCTTTACAGACAACGGCAACGGCACCTATGGCCTGACTTCGTCGACCCTCTCGGTCGCGACGCTGATCGAGGCACTGAACCTGCCGATTTCCGTTCGCGCCCGCGACACCGCATTGAACAGCTCTACGTTCCCGGTCCTGGTGAACATTGACAACACGCCGCCGTCAGCCGCGCTGCTCTATGACCAGCCAAGCGTTGCTGTTGGCGCTGGGAACCTGACCATCACGCTCTCATTGAGCGAACCCTGCCCCACGGTTCCGACTATTGCCATCAGCGGCCTCGTGGGTACGCCGGCTGTATTGGCCACCGCGATGACCGGTAGCGCCGGTTCAAGCAGCTTCACATTTGTGCTCAACGTGATTGCGCCCACCACAGGCACCGCAACCGTAATAATCAGTAACGTAACTGACCTGGCATCCAACCCGCCTCCATCGGTGGCCAACAGCAGCTTCACCGTGGACACGCAAAACACCCCGCTGGTCGCCAATGCAGGCCCAGACCAGAACCTCACGCGTCCGCAACAGGTGGCGCTGAATGCGAGCGGCTCGACGGGCCTTGGCCGCACCTATGCCTGGACCCAGGATTCCGGCTCTCCCGTTGTCCTTTCGGGAGTGACTACCGCCCGTCCCACGTTCTTCGTGCAGAGCGCGGGTGCCTATGTGTTCCGCGTCACCGTTTCATCGGGTGCCTCCTCGGCCGATGATACGGTCACGATCAATCTGGCGAACTCGCTGCCTGATGTCGAGGCGGGTGAACGTATCACTCTGGATCGCAATGATGTCAGTGCGGGTCTGGCCGCTGTTTCGCTCCTGGGTACTGCACTTGATGTCAACGGCGACACGTTGTTTGTTCAGTGGACGCGGACGGCAAGCCCTGCCTCGGGCAACTTGGATGTACTGACCCCGACTTCACTGGCGACGCCGCTGGCCGTGGTCGGCGGGGCCCCGATTGTTCCCGGGGTTTACACGTTCCAGTTGCGGGTTTTTGATCCCATCGGACTGGGCGCTTCAACGCCGTCGCTGGATCATGTTGACGTCGTGGTTGTCGCGCCGGGCACGATTCCGCCTTCGGCCGACGCCGGCCCCGATTTCACCGCCAATGTCACGCAGCTTGTGACACTCAGCAGCCTGGCCTGTTCCGACTCCGACGGCACCATCGTCGCTTATCAATGGCGGCCGATTTCACGGCCCGCTGGCTCGCTGTCTCTGCCAAACGGCGCGGCATCTGCCGCAGCGTCGTTCACTCCTGATAAAGCGGGCATCTATGTGTTTGGCCTGCGCGTCACTGACGATGACAACCTGACTTCGGCCGAAAGCACGGTGAGTGTGATCGTCAATGACCTGCGGCAAGCCTCGATTAATCGCGTGCCGCGCGCCGTGATTCAGGTCAATCTGGCTGATACCAGCGCCAACGGATTTGCAAACGTTGGCGAGACTTTCACGCTGACGTCTTCTGGCAGCGTGGACGCCGATGCGGATGTGCTGACCAGAGACTGGCGCCAGACAGCCGGGCCCGAAGCACTGCGAATACTGGACCCGCGGGCAGTGCAGATCAATTTTGCGCCCACGCTGCCTGGAGTGTACCGGATTGCTCTCGCAATCTCGGACCCCACGTCGTCAGGTATTGCCGCAAGTGTCGAACTGGTCGTGGCCGCCGCCGCGGCAACCGCTCCAGTGGCCGTAGTGAGTCTTGCAGCCACCGATGATTCCAACAGTGATCGCCGTGTGCAGTTCATTCCGGGCGTGGGAGTCGAGAACTCCGCCGGTAACCCGACCATTGACCTGGATGGCACAGCCAGCACGGGCCTGGGGGCCACGTTCCAGTGGCGGCAGCTTCGAGGGCCAACGATCGCGTTGACAAGTGCAACGGCGGCATTGGCCTCGTTTGTCCCTGCGCTGGCGGGTGTCTACGAGTTTGAATTGCGCGTGACGGACAGCTTCGGGTTGGCATCCACGAAACGGTTGCGTTTGGTTGTGGATACCTATGACATTGCCGCTAATCCCATGGGAAATGCCGTTGCACAGGCGAATGCCGGCAGCGACGTGACAACTCTGGGCAATGTGATTGCGGTGCTGACCGCAACGGCCACGGATTCCAATACGCTTGCCGCTGGCCTGAAGTTTCATTGGCTGCAAATCGGAGGACCGCCGGTTTCGCTGGATGTGTCGGTGCCAGACAAGCCGCAGTTCTCTGCGCCTGTAACGGGCGTTTACGTCTTCGAGCTCTATGTTGATGACGGTTTCACTTACAGCTTGCCCGACACCGTTACCGTGACGCACACCGCAGTTGCACCAAGCGGATCAGGCAGCGACGGCGCAAGCTGCAGCACAGGCGAGTCCACGAGGGCTAGCCTGGCGTGGATTGGTCTGTTTCTGGCGGTGTTGCTCGCACGAACCGTGAACCTGGCTTGGCCGTCGTTCAGAAATCGGAGACGTTGATGCGGCGTGGCCTTCTGCTGTTGCTTTGTGTTCTTCCCAGCGTTTACCTGATGGGCTGTGGCCCCATTGCACTCGCCATTGAGGCTGGTACCGCGGGCGGGGTTCTGGGTTTTGCGGAGAAGAAAAAGGAAAAAAAGTCCAACGGTGTTCCGTTGGTGGTGCTCACTTCGGTGACACGCGAAGAGTCGCCGGCAACGATAACCTACTCGATCTTTGACCCCGAGAGCAACCCCTGCACTCTCAGCGTTCAGTATCGCGTCGGCAGCGGCGCCTGGGGCAACTGCGCACCCGGTTCAGGAGGCGATGGCGCAAACGGCCTGGCTTCCAGCCCCGCCGGCGTGCCGCACACGTTTTCGTGGGACTTCGTGTCCGACCTGGGCGCGACGTCGCTGCAAAACAACATCAGTGTTCGCGTTGCCGCCAATGATGGTGGGCAAGGTGGTTCCGCCTCCCTGACTGGGTTGAGCATCGGCAACGATCCACCCTCTGTCGGCACGATATTGAGTAGCGAGAGCGCGGGGCTTTTCCTGATCACTTTTGAGCTGGCGGATAGCTCCTCAGATATCGGGTCCATGGATGTTTCCTTCTCAATTGACCAGGCCCAAACCTGGATTCTGCTCAACCCGGCGGGCAACGATTACTTCGGAAACCCGCCGGTGAACCTGCTCACCAACCCAGGCGGTCTCCCCGGGCAGTTCATCTGGAACAGTCCCTCCGCCTTGCCCAATTTCGACGGCGACGTGTTTCTGCGCCTGGTGCCCAAGGACCAGCCTCCGGGGTATTCGACCGTCACGGAAGGAGCCGCCGTGGTCGTGGGGCCCATCCGCGTGTCCAATACGGCGAACACTCCTCCCCGTTTGAAAGTTCTCACGGCTCTCACGGGTTCCGTTGAGGTCGGGCGTGTTCGAGTCGAATACACGCTCGCTGATGAGCAGTCCAATCCGGCCGAGGTGCTCGTTGAGTGGTCGCTGAACGGCTCGTCGTACAACACGGCCACGCTTTCAAACCAGACGCTGCCTGGCGTGTCTGGCCCATTCGTGACTGGGCCAACGCCGTCGCGATTCGAATTCGTGTGGGAGGCCCTGGTCGATTTTCAGGCCGTGGCACCCAACAGCGTTTTTCTGCGCCTCACGCCAGGAGATATCGCCGCGGGCGTGCCGCAGGTGTTTGGCCCACTGACGGTGTTTGGCAACCGTGCTCCCGAAGTGCAGGCCATTTCGGTGTCGGGTAACAGCGGAAACCTGCAGGTGACATTGAACCTGACCGACGGTTCAGCCGATCGCGTCAGCGCAGCCTTTGAAATGGTGATTGGTGGTACGCCAACGGCACTCACAAGCGCGGATTTTGGCGGCGCCGACCTGACCAATCTCCGCGCCTCGAGAACCGGCGAAGACAACATTCTGGTTTGGAACACAACGCTGAAGATTCCGGCAGCCAACCAGGCTGCTGTGACGCTGCGAGTGACGCCGACCGATTTGCCTTCCGCATTACCGTCAGCCGCGTTAACCGGGCGAGTGTTCACGAGTGCGCCGTTTGCGGTGCTCAACACAGGCGGCGTAACCCCCGCGCAGGTTGTAGTTGGTGCCTCGCTGGCCAGCGTGAACTTCGCGGGAGTGCTGCTGTTCAACTATTCTGTACTGCCAGCCGCTTCCAGTCAGGCCGTAATTTTCAGTGTGGTGGAAGGCCCGGCCTATGGATCGATTACGCCACTTGCGCCTGGCTTGGCACAGTTCATCGCGCCTGGGGTTGCGCCACTGGCGTTCAGGCCCTATGTAACCCTGCGGGTGGCGAGCACGGTCAGTCCGTTTCATGTGGGCAGCTTACGGGTGTTCTGGGGAACTGCCCCAACTTCAGTGGCTGTAACGCCTGTCGCGCAAACGGTTCTGTTGGGCGACAGCTTGAACTTCAGCGCTGCGGTTGGGCCGGCTGGCGCGCCGACTACCGTGTCCTGGAAAGTTGTTGAAGGGCCTGGCTCGGGCAGTATCGGAACAGACGGGATCTTCCATGCCCCGCTGATAATGCCGGTATCGCCAACGGTCACGATCCGTGCCACGGCGGTCAATGGAGTGCTTGGCAACACCACCCTGACTTTGGCCCAACGGCCCAATCGGGTGGTGCTTACTGCCGCCGGCAGCGCAACCTCTTTGGCGCTTGACGCTTCATTGCAACTCAGCGCTCAGGTAAATCCCTTCTTGGAAACACCTCAGGGCGTGCGCTGGCGGGTTGTGTTTGACGGAGAAGACCGTGGTTCGGGTGATTCGATCGTTGGCCGAGTCAGCACCACGGGCCTGTATACCGCGCCCCATTTCCTGCCCCGACCGATCAAGGTTCAGGTTGAAGCCAGCAGCTCGGCGCTGCCTGCGATCTCCGGGCGCTACACACTTACACTCAACGCGCCGTTGCCTCTCAGTCTGGACATCACGCCTTCGGCCGTCACTTTAACCGCGGGCGGCCGCGGTCAGCAATTCGCGCTGACCAACCTGACGCCCAACAACGCCAGCGCCGCCGTGGTCTGGACTCGATCGCCGGCTCTGGGAACCGTCGATACCGAAGGGCGCTACACCCCGCCCGCTACGCTTGGCGCCCAGACAATTGTGCTTCTGACGGCCACCAGCGCTGTGTCAGGCGCGATCACCGACACCGTTACCGTAACACTGGTTCCTCCCACGGCAGACATTCCGACAGGCGTAACCATTTTGCCCAATACAAAGAGTGTGCCCTCTGGCGGCACACCGGTGCTTTTCCACGCCACGGTCGCACCTGCGGGCGCTCCCCAAGTAGTCACCTGGCGGGTGGTCAGCGGCGCGGGGAGCATTGATGCGTTCAGTGGCCTTTACACTCCCCCGGTTATTGCCTTGGACACCCAGGTGACGTTGCGGGCAACCAGCGATGCCAATGGTTCAGCCTTTGCAGACTATGTCCTCTGCGTGACGGGTTCGGGTTCGTCATGGACCGAAATCGCCACACAGGCAATGGGCCGCGACCAGCCCAGCGGCTTTTACGACAGCACCAACAACTACTTCTGGATTATTGGAGGCAAGAGCGAGTCCAGCGGCACGGTGCATGACACGCTGGCCATGGCCTACGACCTCGGCACTAATACCTGGGTGCGTCTGGCCTCGGTTGGAGACGGCCTGCTGCACAACACGCTGATGGCGGTTCTGGATGCCACCAACAACCGCATCATAGCGGTCGTGGGCGACGGTAATTCGCCTGTGCAGCTCTTTTCGCTGGATCTGGGTTCCGTGGTCAGTGGTTGGACCCCGCTTCCGGCGGGTTCAGCCGCAAACGCGCCCGCACTGCCTGAAAACTACCGCTACCTGGTGTTCATGGACGCTGCGGCCCAGCGGCTGGTGATCATCAAGGATGGTTTGCTTTCGCACTCGGTTTATCAGCTCTCGACCGCTGCGGCCGCCGAGACCTGGCTGGCTCCCACATCTGTTGCGGCAACGAGCGGTCCTGCCGCGCCGCGCGATTGCGCCTACGTTTTCAATTCAACCGCCAATCGACACTATGTGATTGGCGAGCCCGGCGAATTGGGCGCGGCTACAGGCATCAACGTCTGGCAGTTCAACGTCGGCGGCGCGACCTTCACGCCGCAGGCTCAAACCGGCTCTATTCCTTCAGGATTCCTGAAGAAGGCTCAGGTTGCCTTTGACAGCGTACGCAATCTGGCGCTTGTTTTTGGCGGTGATCGCGGCACCCAGGGGTTTGACAATCGGTTCTGGACGCTCAATCTCAGTACAGCCGGTCAGGCGGTCTGGTCGCTCATTGCCACCACAGGCGAAGTGGCCGCGCGCCGAGCCTGTGGAGCGATGATGGTTACCTCACAGCGCGCATTGCTATATGGCGGCCTTGACGGGAGGGGTGCCTACGGCGACCTGTGGGACTTCAACCTGACAAATCTGGTCGGCCTGGGTACCGTCGCGTCAACGGCGCTTTCCCCTGTGGGTTTTGCACCCCAGGGCCGGCGCTGGGCTGCCGGTGTCTGGGTCAGTTCCACCAACGAGGGCTATTTCTATGGCGGCCTGACTGCCCATGGTGAATCCAACGAGATGTGGGTCTTGACCTATGATGCTGCCCTGGCCACGACGTCCTGGTTGCGTGTACCTCCGGCGGGCGTGCAGCCGCCCGCGCTTGCCGGGGCCAGCCTGGTACTGGACGCGCCTCGCAACAGGCTCGTGCTGTTTGGCGGATTCAACGTTACGGCTGTTTCCAGCGCGACCTACGCGTTTGACCTGAATACAAGGCAGTGGTCACTGCTGACACCCACTGGAGTCGTGCCCAGCGCCCGGTGGTTTACGGCCGCGATCGCCAATCCGGCTCAGAACCGGATCATTTACTACGGCGGCAAACAAAACCTCGACAGTTTGGACTTCACGACCGGCCTGGCGGGGGACCTTCGAATTCTGGACTTCAGCGGCAATCCTAACGGCGCTTGGGTTGCGCCAGCTGTTGTTCCCGCGACCCTGCCTGACTCCCGCATGGGCGCGACTCTGGGGCTTGATGCGTCAGGGAAGCTCTGGATGCATGGCGGTTTCAGCGCCGCGTCTCAGGCTAACGGGCAGATCTATGCCTTCGATTTCGGGAGCGGCATCTGGTCGGTCCCCGGCGTCGCCAATGCCGCCAATCAGGCGGGCGCTTTTGATTGCGGAACGGTGTTCATGACCAACTGCGAACGGTTTGTCAGCGCGCCGGCGGGTGCGGCGGGGACCCAGGCCCTGGTGCTTTCAACGCCGAAAGCGAATTGGCAGGTGCTGCAACCTGTTAACTCATTCCATGCGTCGGGCGCCAGCGCTGTCTTTGATGACGTAAACAGCCGGTTCATCGTGGCCTTTGGAAATGCCCGCCAGTATGGCGTGGACGGCGGGACCAATAGCGTCAATGTCATTGAGTTCAAGTAGACCATGAGCGAGCGCACCAAACTTGATGAGCTGTTCATGGCCCAGGCACTGGGTCGAGGCCTGCTGTCGTCAGTGCAGATCCACCGCTTGATGGAAGAGGTCAAGCGCCGACGTGCCACACGCCCCAGTATTTTTGCGCACGACGTGGCCGTAGATCTCAAGTTGCTGACGCTCGACGTGGCGCTTTCGTTGCTGCGTTCAGAACCTGTCCAGCAGACGCTGATTGGCTCGGGCCCGGAACTCGAAGCAGTGCGCACGTTGATAGCCGCGCCGCGAAAACCCGAGGCCGCCAAGCCAGCGGGAGCGCCGATTCAGGTGTTACCGCCCCAGCGCGACGTCCCGCGCCCTGTGGACGCCAAGCCGCTGGTCACGCCGCAGCGCGAAGTGCCACGTCCAGAGCCGGCGTCGCCGCTAACCTGGGACGGCTCAACCTTGCCCAAGGCTCCCCCCGCTGAGCCACCTCGCCCGTTGAAACCGGCGCCGGGCAACGAGCGTATGCCCTCGCTGTTTGAACCCGCGCGCCCGGCTTCACCTTCGCTGGTTTATCCGGCGGTATCTCCCCGCGCCGGGGCGGCACAACCCCTGGAGCCAACGCTCGAACCCGTTGTTGATGAACTGCAGAACCCGGCGGCCCTGTCGCCGTCCCTGGCTCCTCTGGATCCCGAGACAGTCGAGGACTCGCTGATTCCTACCATGCTGGAAGCCCCCGGCCCTCGGCGCGTTCCACCCTCGGTGTCGTCACAAACTTCACGTGAAACTCCCGTCCCCATCGCTCCGACGTTGCTTGAGCCCGTGCACCCCAGCCCTGTGGAAAAGCACACGGCAAAGGTCCCGCAGCCTGCGCCCTTGCCCACGATGCTTGAACCCGCTCGACTTGGGGCGGCCCGCAAAGCCAGCGCATCTGACACCGAGCGCGTTCAACGGCTCGAGCCCACCATGCTGGAATCCCCGGTGAGTCTGAAACAGGATCAGAAGGTTCCTGTGCGTTCCAGCATGCCCGAAACGCCGGTCCTCAAGGCCGAGCTGGCAAGGAGTGCCCAGCCCCAGCGCCCGCCGTCGATGGTTGAGCCCATGGCAAAAACGGAGCCTCCCAAGGCTCCCGCCAAATCCGCTGACAGCACCGCCGGAACGGGTCCCGGCTCGGGCGCTGATTTGCGCGCGGGCCTGGGCTCAGGCTCAAAGCTTGGCATTGAATCCGACGTCACAGACGCCGACCACTTCCAGGACACGAAGCCCGAGAAGGACAGCGAGAACACGGACATTTTCGGCGCAGAAATGACGATCGCGCAGCTGCGCGAAAAGAAGGGCCTGGGAGACGGCATCCAGCTGGATGACCGTGCTGAACGCCTGAAGAACGCCACCCGTGCGCGTTTTGGCGACGTGGCCCACCGCCGCTACAAAGTGCTGCGCGAGATAGCGCGTGGCGGCATGGGCAAGGTTCTGGAAGTCATTGACGCCGATTTGCGGCGTCCGGTGGCGCTCAAGGTTCTGCGCAGCGAGATGCTGGAGAACAAGGACATCGTCGAACGCTTCCTTGAAGAAGCGCAGATCACGGGCCAGCTGGAACACCCCAACATAGTGCCCGTGCACGAAATCGGCGTTGACGCCCGCAAGAACCTGTATTTCACAATGAAGCTGGTCGAGGGCATGGACCTGGCCACGATTTTTCAGAAGCTCTCGGCCAATGATCCCGAGACGGTCAAGACCTACACGCTTTCCAAGTTGCTCGACATTTTCATCAAAGTCTGCGAAGGCGTTCATTTCGCGCACTCCAAGGGCGTGATACACCGTGACTTGAAGCCGCCAAACATCATGGTCGGGCGCTTTGGCGAAGTGCAGATCATGGACTGGGGCATTGCCCGAATTGTCGGCAGCCGCGCCGGCATGGAAAGCCGCCGCACCGTCATGACGGATCGTCGAGAAGACGAGACTGGCCAGACCATGGTGGGCACGATCGTGGGCACCCCCACGCACATGTCGCCAGAACAGGCGCGAGGCGAGACCGTAACGCTCAAACCCAGCTCGGACATTTTCAGTCTGGGCGTGATTTTGTACGAGATGCTGACGCTCAAATTGCCGTGGGCCGGCCGGCAGGTGAAACTGGTGCTGGACCAGATCCTGAACCTGAACCCGCAAAGCCCGATGCAGGCGGCTCCGGAGAAGAACGTTCCGCCAGAGCTTGATGCGCTGTGCATGAAGTGCCTGGTCAAGGATCCTGAAAATCGAATTCAGACACCCAAGGAGCTGATCGACAACCTGCGTACCTACATCGAGGGCGGCACCATGGCCGCAGTGCAGTACTCGTTTGCGCAGTTGTTCAGCAAATGGCTGGCCCGCAACAAGACACGGGTCATTACGGCGGCCCTCATTCTCGTGGCCCTGATTGGCAGCGGAAGCGGAGTGTGGTGGGTGATTCGTGAACAGGAACGCAGCCAGATTCCTGTGTTCCTGGATCGCGGGCAACAAGCCGCAACCGAAGCCTCCGCCAACCTGGACAGGCACGAGTTCTCACCGGCGCGTGAAAAGGCCGCTGAGGCTTTCAGCAACTTCACTCGTGTGCTCGAAATTGACAACGACGACGCTGCCGCCAAGAAGGGCGCAGAGGAAATGAGCGTCCTGCGGGGCAAGATTGCCTCTGAAGAAGAAAGCTGGGCCCGCACCGAGCAGGATCGCCGCAAAAAGGAACAGGACGACCGGGATAAAGCCGAGCGCGAACGCAAACTCAATGCCGGACTGGAAATCGCTCGCGCCCGCCTGAAGGAAGCTGACGCGGCATTCAATGGCGATCAGTACACCAAGGAAGTGCGCAAAGCCTACGACAGCGCACGCGATGCTTACAAAGATGTTCAGCGCGTTGATGAGACCAATAAGGAAGCGCTTGACCGCGTGGTACGCATTGACGCCTGGATGGCGAATTACGACAAGCAGATCAAGATTACCGAGCAGCTCAGCGAAATCCGGCGGCTGCTTGAAGGGTCCAGGGAGGTGCTGGAGAAGGCGATCGCGCTCGAAGGCTTCAAGGACGCCCGTCCGCTGCTGCAGGATGCAATTCGCCGGTGTGATGGCGCGCTGGGAATCGGCAACGACCTGGACGAGGCTGCGCCGCTGCACAAACAGGTCGCTGACGTCAAGGCACGCGCAACGTTGGACTTTGCCCGGCGTGCCCTTCAGATTCCGCAATTCGAGTTCTGCGCCTACATGCTGGACCAGGCGGCAGACACGCACGAACGCCAGTCGGAGGTTAAGGCGCTGCGCGAAAAGCTGGAGTTCGAACTCAAGCGCGCCAGTGACTTCAGCAAGCTGTACACCTCCGCTGAGGCCGCTTTCAACGAGGCCCAGGCCGCAGCAGACGTCAAGAAGTGGGAGGTGGCGCTGCAAAAAGTCCGCGAGGCCGATGCGGAGTCGAGCGCCAGCCGCTACGCAACGGATACTGAAAAGGTGCGGCTGTCGCAGTGGCTTCAAATCTGCCAGTTGGAACCCGTCGGTTTGCGCGACACAAAGGCTGCAAACGTCGACGACATGACCAGCGTTGAGGCCGAGTACGCGGCTTTGCTGGCCGGCGTCCTCAAGGATGACGATTACAGGGCGCGCGCCATCGCCCAGCGGCTGGATCTTCGCAATCGTCTTTTGAACGCGCTGCGGGCCGAAGCTGCCAGGTCTCGGGGCCAGCAAGCCCGCGAATTCCTGAGGCGTGCAATGGGCTATGTGGCGGACGAGAACCAAAAGCGCGAGCTGGACATGCTTCTGGAGGACGTCGCCGCGCGCGAGGCCATTGGAGAACTGGATGCCAAGATGGCACTGCTTCCACGCGGGAGTTTCCTGCTGGGTTCCACGCGTGAGAGTGACGGCAATCCCCAGCGCCTCTTCGAACACAAGTCCCTGGTCTTTGTAGACAAATACCTTGTAACCAATGCCGACTACAAAGCTTTCATGGACGCTGGCGCCTATGAGAGTATCGAAGGCTGGGAGGATACGCCGCGCGACCTGCTGGCGGCCTTTGTCGACAGCACCGGCAAACCCGGCCCTTCGGGCTGGTCCGACGGCGGGTTCGATGCCACCTTGGCCAACATGCCCGTAACCGGGATTTCCTGGTACGAAGCCCGTGCATTTGCCGTCTGGGCCGGTAAGCGGCTTCCCACGATCGAAGAGTGGGAGATAGCCGCCGGAGCTCCGCGAACCGACAAGGACGAAGTAACCGAATTCCCCTTTGGCTCGCGCGACGACGCGATCAAAACCGGCGGTGTCAAATCCCTGCGCGAAGTGGGAACGGCAGAGTGGGACAAGAACCTGTTGAGCGTGCGCGACCTGGGTTGCAACGGAGCTGAGTGGACTGGGTCCATGCATTCAAACGGGCGGGCGCTGTTCAAGGGCAGCGAGCCGGGTCTGAAAATTGAGCTGTTTCTCCGCTTCGCTCGGCGGGTGAAGAACAGCTCGGCTCCGCTTGCTGACCGTTCGAGCGGTCGCGGTTTCCGTTGTGTACGTGACTTCAAATTCCAGTAACAAGTGGAGCGGTGGATGGCAGCCAAGAAACAACTCAGTCTGGTGGTGCTTTGCGCCTTGGCCGTGTTTTTCACAGGTTGCAGCGGATTTACCGTCCCCGATTTTGACGAAGCGGTGCAGCAGGAGCAGATCATTCCAGCAGACTGGAAGCCCGTGAAACTTCGCGTAGGTCTTGCGCCGTTTTCGAGCGACCTCGAACTTGATTCCAAAAAACTGAATGTTGAAGACACCGAGCGTTGGGTGCTCACGCCCGACGAAGCCCGATTGAACACCGGCGAGAACAGCCTGCACTCGCAGTTTCTGCAGACGCTCTC
>Ga0138256_10005262_pt1 | contig 13709 bp, 9 predicted proteins | sample KNB2016incub_MG_FD_105486 | JGI IMG/M metagenome (GOLD analysis project Ga0138256, IMG submission 105486) | Active sludge microbial communities from wastewater in Klosterneuburg, Austria - KNB2014incub_MG | ecosystem: Engineered > WWTP > Activated sludge > Unclassified | place: Austria...
AGATCGTTATCACTCATTACCGCACGCAAAGATCTGAAAAACGCCACGGATTGCTCCGCGCTGAAATTGCCGATATTCGAGCCGAGAAAGAGTAGCACCTTGCGGCGACCGTTCCCGGTTTTTAGCGATTCGAGGATCTTAAAATAATCTCCATTCATCGCATTCATTCGCAACGTAGGGAACTCACGCTCAAATTTTTCGGTCAGGGCATCAAGAGCCTCTTGCGAAATATCGATCGGCGAATACGAGATATCGGCGTTTTGTTTTAAAAAATGATCAACCAACACCGCTGTCTTAGTACCATCGCCCGCCCCAAGCTCGATCAGATCAAACGCATTATCACCATTGGCAAACGCCCGGTGTATCTCGCTCGTCTGCGCCGAAAATATCTCATTCTCACAGCCGGTCAGGTAATACTCCGGCAGCTTCATGATTTCCTGAAAAAGCCGCGAACCTTCGTCGTCGTAGAAATATTTGGACGACAGCTCCTTTGGCGTGGACAAAAGCGCGGGAAGGACATCGTCGGCAAATTGTGAGAGTTCGGTTGAAGTTGAAGAATCCATTTAAGTTATTTCAAACAGGATGCACAGGAAAGTCAGGATTATTGCTTGGATGAAGTCTATAATATTCCAGTTTTGGGTTAGCAAAATTAACTAATAAACCGACTTTGATGCCAGTTGCATTTAAATAATTGATCGCCTGAGCTTTGTGTTCAGCAAGAATTCGATTTACCGTTTTCAATTCGATCAATACGTTTCCATTGACGATTAGATCTGCGTAGAAATCTCCGACAATTACATTTCTAAATTTTACTTTGAGTGCGGTCTGGGCGATTACCTCCAATCATTTTTGTGACAATGCAACGACCAAAGCTTTCTCATAAACCGACTCTAAAAATCCTGCCCCTAACTCATTCGAAACCTCGAAACAGCACTCTAAGATCGCTGATGTCAGTTCTTCGTGTTTCATCCTGCCTATCCTGTTTATCCTGTTAAATTCTTACTTAGCCAGTCTGATCCCTGTGAATTGCCATCTTAGATGAGGATTGAAAAAGTTTCTGTATGATGGGCGACAATGGCCGGCGGGCGTGACGACTGAGGCCCCGCGCAAAACCATTTGGTTGATCATAAATTTGCCGTTATACTCGCCGACTGCTCCGGCGGCTTTTTTGAAGCCGGGATACGGCAGGTACGCGCTGTTCGTCCATTCCCAGCGTTTGCCCCATTCGAATTGCGACGACGCGATCTCCCATTCAAACTCAGTCGGCAAGCGACAGCCTTTCCACTCCGCAAAAGCGGCAGCCTCGTAATAAGAAACGTGAGTAACCGGAGCATCGAGGGGCAGATCGCGAAGCCCCGCGAGCGTGTAATGCGACCAACCATCTGAAATTGCACGCTCGTTATCACCCGCGTTTCCGCCCGATCCGTGCCAATACAAGGGCGACGTAACCTCGCCTTGCTTTACCCATTCCCATCCGTCCGAATGCCAAAGCATCGGGTCGTCGTAGCCGCCGGCATCAATAAATTGGATAAACTCGCCGTTTGTGACCAATTTGTCGGAGATCGCGAAATCCTCAAGATAGACCTTGTGGCGGGAAAGCTCGTTGTCAAAACAAAACCCTTCACCGGCATAGCCAATCTCGTGGATGCCGCCTTTAACTTCGATGAACTTGCCCGTTCCGGATGCACTTTCGTCAAAAGCAAAATCCGGGTGATAAGCCGGGAACAGCGGATTGAGGCTAAAGGTATATTTGAGATCAGTCAGGAAAAGCTCCTGATGCTGTTGCTCGTGGTTGAGGCCGAGGATCACGAGATCGCTAACATCTACCGACAAATGACCGCCTAACAAATCGAGCATTTTTGTGTCGACGTATTTGCGATATTCAAAAACCTCTTTGACCGTCGGTCGGCTCAAGCTGCGGTGGTCCCGCTGTGTGCGGTCGCCGATCGAATTATAATAGCTGTTGAATAAAAAACTGAAATTTTCGTTAAAGACCTGATAGTCCGGTACGAATTTTTTGAGGATCATCTCCTCAAAGAACCATGTCGTATGGGCGATATTCCATTTTGGCGGCGAGGCATCGATGACGGGCTGTGGGATATAATCTTCCGTTTCGAGCGGCTCGCACAGCTTTTCGGTGTATGAGCGGACTGATGTATACAACGCGCGTAGAGTCATCGCAGGATCTTGTTTCGGAGTAGCTTGCATTTTTACAATTAAACCAAATCCAGCGGAAAAGGTGAAGATTTTATTGCAGCTGGCCGAGCTTAATTAAAGCCTCTTTGCAGATCTCGGCGAGATAATTGTCGGGGGAACTGAGATACAGACGGAGAGCGGCTGCGGAGGAAGGATCGCCGATGGAGCCGAGTGCAAAGGCGGATTCCCGGCGGGTGTCCTCAGCTTCCTTCTGATTTTTTAGCACAGACATCAGCACGCCGACCGCGCTCCGGAAAGTCGGATCCGACGGAACATTTGTTCCAGGTTCTTTATATTTTGATGGAAGAAAGTTTTGCGGCGTAACGGCTGAAAGATTCCCAGACCTCGCGAAATTTGCGATCTGGCCAATAGCCTTCGCGGTGGAGCGACGGAGAAATTCGTCATCCTCTGAAGGTTTTTTCTTTAGAACGACGATTAGAGCATCGAGTGCTGAAATATCGCCGATCTTTCCTAGAGCGACAGCGGCTGCGGAGCGGACTTCATCAGCACGGTCTTTTTGGAGCGAGCGGACAAGGGGAGCAGCGGCGTAACGGTCGGCGACGGTTCCAAGGGCGAAAGCTGCCTCTGCCCGAACGAATGGAGCCTTATCATTTAATAGCGGAATAAGCGCGGCCGAGGCTTCGGGCTTTGGCAAATAGATCACCGCCGATGCGGCTGTTGCTCGGACGATCTCGTCGGCGTCCGACAATCGAGGCAAGGCCAGACGTGATGCGGCCTCGGTGCGAATGACCTTGATCTGATGTAGTGCGTTACGTTTAAGCTCGGTATTGCCGGAAGTAAGGTTGGCTTTAATTAGATCAAGATCTTGAGAATAAGAATTGCCCACGAAAAACACGAAACATACGAAAAAAAAAAGGCAAAAGCGGGAGCGAATAGTTCGGCTCCGTGTATCGTTTTCTGGTGTCCGCTTGTTCCCACCCATTAATTTGTCTGGTGCAACTGTCTGCCGCCCATTCGTTCCCATTCGGTTACCTGACGGGCACGGCGATTTTCGTGGGCGTTTGCGAGATACGCTATGACCTCATCTGCAAACACCGTGTCGGCCGATCGGTTAGTTGAATTTTTTGCGATATAGCTGCGTGTTGCGGCCGCGTTGGCTGGGGTTAATTTGTCGATCTCACGAGCGGCAGTTGTATCTATTTGATTGACCATCTTATTGCCTCCAATTTTCGGGGCAGACGGTCGAACCTAGCGGGTTACACTTTACGTCCTTAACGTCTGCAAAATTATTGTTTTTATCATTAAGTTCGTGTGCTCCGAAACACCAGTCTCAAAGGTTTTGTCAGAATATCACGGTTTTTTCACCGTGAAAAGAAAAAATTCGCTAAACTTAAACTTTTTACATAAACAGATGGACGAGAAATATTTTCCAAAAAAGGTTGAGCAGAAATGGCAGCAGAAATGGGCCGAAAGCGGTGCATTTGAGACCGAAGCTGAGAGCGTCGATGATCGCCCAAAGTTTTATCAGCTTGAGATGCTGCCGTACCCATCGGGCAATCTGCATATGGGGCACGTGCGAAATTATTCGGCTGGCGACGCGATGGCATGGTACAAGCGGCTTAAGGGCTTTAATGTAATGCACCCGATCGGTTGGGATTCGTTTGGACAGCCGGCCGAGGATGCGGCGGTCAAACGCGGCGTCAATCCGCGCGAGTGGACCGAGGCAAATATCGACGCCATGCGCGGGCAATTGCAGCGGCTTGGCATCAGCTATGACTGGCGGCGGCAGATGTACGCCCACCGGCCCGAATACTATAAATTTGACCAGTGGTTTTTCCTGAAAATGTACGAAAAGGGCCTTGCGTACAAGCGTTTGACTCAGGTCAACTGGTGCTCGCACGATCAGGCGACGCTATCCAACGAACAGGCGAGCGGCGGGCTGTGCTGGCGCTGCGGTAACCCGGTTACCAAAAAAGATCTGGAACAGTGGTTCTTTAAAACGACGGCTTACACCGACCAATTGCTCGACGACATGGCCGAGATCGAGGGCGGTTGGCCGGCGAATGTTTTGAAACGGCAGAGCGACTGGATCGGGCGGTCAGAGGGAGCATTTGTCGATTTTGAAGTGCGAACGTCGGGCGACACTTTATTTTACTGCGACCTTGACGGTACTACGGCTAAGTCGGGCACGGTGCGGGTTTTTACGACGCGTATCGACACTATTTATGGTGTCAATGCCGTTGTACTTGCCGCCGAGCATCCCGTCATTCAGGCAAATATCGACCATTTTTCAGAGGAGGTCGCGAGCAAGATCGCATTTATCCGGGCGGAGAACACTAAGCCGACCGACCATGAAGCAGAGATCGAAAAGGACGGTATTGACACAGGTTTGCGTGCGATCAACCCGTTTAGCGGCGAAGAGTTGCCGGTTTGGGTCGGCAATTACGTGATGATGGAATACGGCACGGGAGCCGTAATGAGCGTGCCGGCGCACGATGAGCGAGATTTTGAATTTGCGAAGAAATTTGGGCTGCCTATACGTCAGGTGATCTCCGAGCCGCATCTCGTTCACGAGCATAGCACTATGCAGGCATTGGCTTTAGAGCAAGCGATGCCAGCCTATGGAATTCTGGTTCATTCGGATTATTGGAACGGCAAGACCAGCGAAAACGCGAAACAAGAAATGGCCGCATACGCTGTTAAGCACAGCTTTGGCGAAGCCGCGACGACGTATCGCCTGCGGGACTGGGGCGTCTCGCGTCAGCGGTTTTGGGGTTCGCCGATACCGATCGTTTACTGCGACGCGTGCGGCGTTGTGCCGGAAAACTTTGAGAACCTGCCTGTCAGATTGCCGGAAACGGCGCCGTTTTCGGGCACGGGCGAATCACCTCTTGCTAAGGTGCCGGAGTTTGTAAATACCAACTGCCCTACCTGCGAAGGCCCTGCAAAACGCGAGACGGATACGATGGATACATTTGTTGATTCGTCGTGGTATTACTTTCGATACACCGACGCAACGAATGAGGTCTTGCCGTTCGACCCCGAGATCGCGGCGTATTGGACGCCGGTCGATCAATACATTGGCGGCGACGATCATGCCGTGATGCATCTGATCTACGCACGATTTTGGACCAAGATGATGCGCGATCTGGGGTTGGTGACATTTAATGAACCGTTCAAGCGGCTGCTCACGCAAGGGATGGTCGTTGGCGAGACGTTTTATGATGACGCAACCGGCAAAAAGATCTATCACATGCCGGGTGATGTTACAGTCACACGCGACGCCAAGGGAAAGATCACAGGAGCGGTCGGAAAAGACGGCGGGGCTTTGAAATACGGCATCGAGCGGATGTCCAAATCAAAAGGCAACGGCGTTGACCCCGACGAAATGGTCGAGATATACGGCGCAGATGCCGCGCGGCTATTCATAATGTTTGCAGCGCCGATCGAGAACGAACTCGTCTGGAACGAAGCCGGTATCGAAGGGGGTGTTAGGTTTCTGCAGCGTGTCTGGCGGCAAGTGTATAAATGGCGAACGGCAATTGGCGAAGCGGAACGCACACCTTTGGTCAACGGCGAGGGTGTGACGCCTAAGTCGAGGAAACTCCGTCAGAAAACACATCAGACCATTAAGCGCGTGACGGATAGTTTTGAGGCCCTGCAATTTAACACGCCTGTCGCGGCATTGATGGAGCTGTCGAATGCGGTCGGCGATATTGGCGTCGAGCCGGCGAATGCGACCGAGAGCGATCTGTTTGCCGTGCGCGAAGCCTTGACGAGCCTCGTTCTGATGCTGACGCCTTTTGCCCCACATACCGCCGAAGAGCTTTATGCGGTGCTCATCGACAACGAAGACGGCATTATCGCCAATGGTGCGTGCTTTCCCGAATACAGCGAAGATTTGGCAAAGGCTGACGAGATCGAGATACCGGTTCAAATAAACGGAAAGCTGCGTTCGAGGATAATGGCCGCGCCAGGAACGTCCGACGACGAGTTGCAGCGTATGGCTTTCGCGGACGAAAAGACCCGCGAATTTACCGGCGGTAAAGATGTTGTAAAGGTAATAATTGTGCCGAACCGACTGATAAATATTGTCGTAAAAGGTTGAGCGGTTGCGTAGCAACTTCATCCTTGCTTGCAGGATGCAAAAAAACTAAAATCATTTCGTGCTTTAATAGTATTTTTGTGCCCGTTGGTTCATCAAAATCATTACGATAGTTCGAATTGAGATACTTCGTTTAAGTTCTGTGGCTAAATGAAAGAATGCCAGCTCTGTAAAAATTGTTTCTCTGATGATGTCGCGACCTGTCCACATGACGGGATGCCGACCTCGCATACCATTGCGGGCGAGCCTGTTTTGGAAGGGAAGTACCATCTCGAATGCCGCATCGGCCAAGGCGGCATGGGCGTCGTGTACAAGGCTCGGCACGCATTTCTTAAAACTCAGCTTGCGATCAAAGTCATTTTGCCCGACCTCGTCGGCAATGATCCTCAGCTTGTTACGCGGTTTAGGCAAGAGGCACTTGCTGCGGCTGCTATCCGGCACCAAAACGTGGTCGGCGTTACAGATTACGGCGTCATTGATGGCAGTTTGCCGTTTTTGGTGATGGAGTATGTCGAGGGCGAATCGCTTCACGATCTGCTCGCTCGCGAAAAAGCACTTTCACCCGAGCGAGCACTCGAACTCATAACAGCGGTCTGTGCCGGCGTGGGTGCGGCCCATCATCAGGGCATCGTCCACCGCGATCTTAAGCCGCTCAATGTGATGATCTGCAGCGACAAGCCCAATCTTTCGCAAGCGGTCAAGATACTCGATTTTGGTTTGGCAAAGATCAAATCCGGCGAACTTTTGGGTTCATTTATCCAGGCACAGACGACCGGATTGATGGGTTCGCCGTATTACATGGCGCCCGAACAATGGGCGGACGAAGAGCCCGATGCACGATCCGATGTATATTCGCTCGGCGTGATGTTCTTTCAGATGGTTGCTGGCGATGTGCCTTTTAAAGGCTCGTCGATACCGGCGATAATGAAAAAGCACATCAGCGACCCGGCTCCGACATTTGCCGACTATGGTACGCGTGTCTCGCTCGAACTCGAAAAGGCTGTCCTGCATACACTGCAAAAAGACAAAACTCAGCGAACGGCAACGGTTGAGCAGTTTGTCGAAGAGTTGACCGCCGCGATACATCCCGGAGCAGCGACGATCCACAGTTCGGTCGGTAGATCGCTGCCCGTTTCTTCGCTAAAAGTAATTACAAAACCGCCGCAATCACGGGTTTTTGTCGACAATATCTCGGTCGGCGAAACGCAAAATGACGGTGCTCTGCTGCTCGAGGGCATCCAGAGCGGCAATCACCACCTGCGGATCAGCCACAACGGCTTTAAGGATTGGTTTGGCGATGTCGTCTGTGATGGCAAGCCGCAACAGGTTGTCGCCGAACTGCAGCCGGGTGTGACTGATTCGCGCTCTGCGATACCGATGCCGGCGGATGTCACGGTCAGCGGATCGGGAAGGCTAGACGATTCTCATTTTCAAGCCACCGTCGTCAACGACGCAATGGGACAGACCGCACCGCATGTCTATGGCACCCAGTCGCTCCCGCCTAAAAAGTCCGGAAAGTCCGCCGCAATTTTGGGAATTGTGGGCGTATTAGCGCTCTTTTTGATCGTCGGTGGGGGCATTGGTGCGGCTTATTTAATGGGCGTTTTTGGAGGCAAAGTGAGCCCGGGCGGTAATAACGCCGCGACGCCGACGCCGGGCAGTTCGGTCCCGACATCTCCAAAACCGGAGATGATCCAGATTCCCGGGGGAACGTTTACGATGGGCCGGAACAAGGAAGCGTACGAGTTCGGCGAGCATACGGTGTCTGTGTCCGGTTTTGCGATCGGTAAGACTGAGGTGACAAACGCGGAGTATCTCGAATTCGTTAAGGCGACAAACCGCGTCGCTCCGACGAACTGGTCTGTGGGCCAGCCAGTCAAAGGGACCGAAAAATGGCCGGTGGCATACGTCTCGCTTGCCGACGCAAACGCATATGCCAAGTGGCGTTCGGTAGTTGATGGTGTCACCTATCGTCTTCCAACGGAGGAAGAGTGGGAATATGTCGCTCGAAATGGCTCAAAAGGGAACATTTTCCCGTGGGGCGATCAGTGGGCAGATAACAAGGCGGTCGTTGGGAAAAAGGATTCGGAACCGGCTGATGTCGGTTCTAAGCCCGAAGGGGCGAATACTTGGGGCGTGCTTGATCTGATCGGGAACGTCTGGGAATGGACGAGTAGTGAATATAAACCGTATCCGGGCACGGAGGATAAGATCGATAAGACCAATGATATCACTGGTTACATAATGATACGTGGCGGCGCGGCGGATGATCAGTCAGCGAAACTCAAGGTATCGTCAACCCGGCGAAATCCTGTCCCGCGTGATACTACCAATAAGATCCTCGGTTTCCGTCTTGTCCGTGACGGCGGCTAAGACGTGGCCGGCAAAGGCGATCATTTCTAAAATGCGCAGTTATTCGATTTACGTCAAAATTTTCGGTTTATCGTCTTTCTTATTCGTGACGGTATCGGGCTTTGGCCAGGATCTCGGGAGCAGCAATAAGCTGTTTGGCGGGACTAAGCCTACCACGACCGGCAAAACCAAAACCGTAAAGAAAGCGACGCCAAAAACGACGAATAAGAAAAAGGCCACAACAGCCAAAACCACTGCCCCCAAATCTCAGCTGGCAAAATCCAAAACGGCGAAGCCGGGGGCAAAGCCCGATAAGAGCATCACAGCCGTAAAGCCCAAAACGACGCCTAAAAGCCCCGGAGCCGATTCGAAGCCAAAAACATTTGAGGTTAGGCCATCAAAGCCCGGTGAACGCGAGGTTCCGGTAACCGCCGCTTCGAATAGGCTTTATGAAACCCTGATCCAGGACGGAAACAATGCCCGCGATGACCGCAATTATTCTGCCGCCGAGACTGCTTATCAGCGTGCCCGGGCGATCAAACCCAAAGATTCGCGTGCGGTTTACGGCCTTGGAAATTTATATAGCGATCAGCAGCGATGGGAAGAAGCTGAGACCGCGTACCGTGCAGCTTTACAGATCGATCCAAAAGAGGCGTTCACGCATATCGCGCTGAGCTATGTTTTGACACAGCCGTTGTCAGCACCCAATTTGTCTGATAGATACGAAGAGGCAGAAAAGCTTGCGCGTGTTGCGATCGAACTGGCGCCCAAAAATCAGTTGGCGTTCGATCAGCTTGGCGTGTCGATGGAATTGCGAGGTTTGATCGGTGCCGAGACAGAAAATGCGTACCGCCGTGCGATAGAGCTTGACCCGTCGTTTGCTCCGGCTTATGCCCATTTAGGCCGTCTGCTCAGGCGGCGAGGGCTTACAAAAGAATCTGCGACTGCGTATTCGAACGCCGTTCAGCGTGCGACCGATGCTGCGACGATGATCCTCGTTGCCGACGTAATGCAATCGGAACAGCGTTATGCGGAGTCGGAAAGGCTGTTAAAAAGAGCGGTCAATGAAGATCCGAAAAATCCGTCTGCGTTATTGCTCCTTGGGCGTGCGTTTATCGCGCAGGGTAATTTTGCTGAGGCCGAATCTGTCCTGCGTCGCAGTCTTGCCGTAAGTGCTAACAGCTTTATGCCCAATAGTTTACTAGGGTCGCTATACACGCGGCAGGGTAGATTTGAACAGGCTGAGGCAGCATTACAGCAAGCGGTCCGAAGCGTTCCTCTAATAGAAAAGAGACGGCTTTCGCAACAGTTTGAGGCTGTCGGTGACGGCTATCTTAAGACCGGACGGCGGATAAGCGCCCAGCGCTCGTACATGCAGGCGATATCACTGGACGGCGAAAATCCCGCCCTCGCTGCAAAGCTCAGCAGATCACAAGGGGGATAACCGTAACATCTATTTATTCAGTTTCGCCGGATCGCTGAAATCCGGCACCTATTGTCTGTATTTGATTTGAGTATCTCTGTGTTCCAGCACAAAGAAAAAAGCGGTAAAAGACACAATGACAGCCGAAGTGTATTGTCCTAAATGCGGACAGAATTTTGAAGAAGGATCACGGCGATTTTGCCCGACCGACGGCTCGCGCCTGATCTCCGACTCGGACGATCGGCCGGAAACCCCCGGCATATTCTCGAACCTGATACCAAAGGCCGCTCCAGTTGGTCGAGCAGACGAAGTTTTATCTTCAACGCCAAAGGCCATTGTGAGAGAGCCTGAGTTAGATCTTTTCGGCGATAAGAAAGAGGTAGTCGCCGACGACATGCCATTTTTTGAGCTGGATGACGTCCAGCCGGTAATCGTCGAACAACCGGAATTTGTACCACCTCCGCCCTTGCAAATTCCTGAACCAGTAACGGAGTCAAAACCCGCTGCTCGGAAAATAAACCCATACGATATACCGGCGGGACATGTCGAACTTGATGACAGTGAGCGGACGGCCAGTGTTTTTAATGATTTTGACGCCAAGGATCCGGAGGGCTTTGTCGGCCGCGTGGTCAAAGGACGGTATAAGGTCACTGAGTATCTAGGTGGTGACGAGACCGGCCTCGCATATCTGGCCGACGACAAGATCGTGGGCGACAAAATGGTCCTGGTTCGGATATTACTCGAAGCCGACGCCGACCCAATGATGGAGAGCATCCTCGCTGAGGAGCGCGTCTCGCTGTCCCATTTTAGCCATCCCAATATCGCACGGCTTGTAGATTCCGGTGCATTCACAAACGGGACGGAGTTTCTGATCAGCGAATATACCGACGCCCTATCGGTGCGGGACATCTTGAGCATCTATGGCAAATTGAATGCTGCCCGGACCGCCCGCGTAATACGTCAGGCATCGTATGCCCTGAGTGAAGCGCATCAGGAAGGGATCATTCACCGGGACATACGGCCGGAGAACATCATCCTAGCGAGCTCCGAAGCTGATTCCGAGCAGATAAAGCTCGTAAACTTTGGAGCCTCAAATGGCGACCCAAATCCGCACAACGCGGCTTATAAGGCGCCTGAGGTACTCGATGGACGTGTGTCGACGGCTGCAAGTGATACTTATTCTCTGGCTGTCGTGGCCTTTGAAATGTTGACGGGTAATGTCCCGTTTGAGGGCGAGAGCACCAAGGAACTTTTGCGTTTGCAGCACAGCGGGCTAAAGAATAGGCCGTCGCAATCTGCTCCGGCGATCTCGCCTGAGGTCGATGAGGTCTTCGACAAGGCATTTGCCTTTAAGCCGGTGGGCCGATTCACAAAAGCACGCGAATTCGGCGATGCGCTGTTTGACGCATTGAGTGACGCTCCGCAGGGTTTGTCACCTGCGGGTGTCGCCGCAAACGAGTTGGTCAAAGTATCGTCGGATGACGTTGTGCTTAATCCCAGTGCTACGTCGGCTGGGCCTAAGGTTGAAACACTAAAGCCGATCGAAACCGCACCATCTGCGAAACAGGTCGAACCGGCGTGGAAGAACCGGTCTCCCGAACCGCCGCAGGAAGAGACCTCGCGGGGGAAAATAATTGCGGTCGTCGGCATTCTCGCGCTGCTAGCGCTTTTGGTCCTCGGTTTGTACTACTTTATGGGAAGCCCAAAGCCGGTCGACCCCAATACCGTACAAAACGCAAACGCACCTGCGACGCCGACGATCACGACGGATACCGAGATGCCGCCGCAGCCGCGAAAGATCGCACAGCCGCCGAATACTGACTATTACTCAAATAATAAGCAAAACCTCAAGGGCGACCTTTTGCGTAATTTCGTAGGATTTTCGCTCTATTATCCTAAAGAGTGGAAGATCAACGGCCCGCAGGAGAGTATCACGTCTGGCACGCGCGGCAAGTTTTTAGACATCTCGCGCTCCACTCCCGAGGGCAAGCTGAAAGAGCAGATGCTCATCAGTTATTACCCGAGCAAAGGTACTTTTAACAACGACGCCGACAAATATCCGCAAATGGTCAAAGAAACCAATGAGACTTTAAAAAAGCTCCTGCCCGGGTATCAGATGGTGTCAGAGGGCGAGATCAAGCTCAACGGAGATTGGCGTGCATATGAGGTCAGATTTCAGGGTGGCGGAACGTCTGAGACGGGCGAGAAACTCATTGTATGGGGACGCAGGCTTTTTATTCCGGCATCAAGGCTTGATGCCCGCAACGGCTTTGAGATAACGATGCTGGCTACTTCTTTGGCCGACGAGGTCAAAAGCGTTGATGACGTTGGCGTAAAAGGCGAACTCGCACCGATACTCTACAGTTTTGAACCGACACAAAATTTTTAGACCCAACAACAGACTAATAAAATAGCCCGGCGAATTCTCGCCGGGCTTTTAATTTAAGGGTGTCAGAACCTGTTAGGGTTCCGGCATAAAGTCCAGACCGGTGATGTTATCAGTGATCTGGACAACCTGCGGAGCAAACGTGAACCGTCGTGACGCTACGCTTACTATGTAAGTATGGCCGGGCTCGACATCCGTAAATCGGTAGGTGCCGAGTGCCCCGGTAGTGGTTGTGCGAATGAGGCCGTTTTCGTCCGTGATACGGACCACTGCGTTTCTCACTCCACGTCCCTCCGCCGATGCGAACACACGTCCGGTAACTTCGACACCGGCCGCTGTCACCGGAGCACAAGTGCCGGCTACGCCTGCATTTGCGATCGTGACACTGTCCACAAACCAACCTGTCACTGCGACGCTACTGTCGTCGCCTTCGTGCCAACGTACTTGAACAGTATTACCTGCTAAGGATGCTAAGTTAATCTGTACCTGAGTCATTGGGCCGATCGTACCGTTACAGTAGGCTCGTTTGCCCCCAATTGGGTTGCTAAAACTGCTACTGACCGTGCCGGTGAATCCGCCTGAGATAAAGTTAGCGTCAGGCATAACAGTCCAGGTTGTGCCGCCGTTGGTGGTGTACTCTATCGTCCCGCCATCAAAACAACTGGAACTGGTCGCACTCTCAAATGCAAATGTGTGCCAGAAGCTAAGGGTGGTTGTCGCGTTCGCTCCAAAGGGTGGACTCACTAGGACTCGGTCTGAGATCGTAGTTAGGCTGGTGGACTTCCAAGAGTGGGTGGGCGACTGGGATTGCGCAGTGTCCCATGTCCAAGTGGTGGCTCCGCTTAACGCCTGATGTGTCCAGCCGACATTGTCAAAACCGCCCGCGGCCTCAAATGTCTCGGTTAGCGTACTCAGTGTGACGGGTCCCGAAGGTGTCACACTCTTTTGTACGGTGTTGGTGTCGATCGAAGAATTGCCTGTGTCCACAGCTCGCACAACGTAGTAATAGGTAACACCATTCATCAGATTGTTGATGTCGTTATACGTAGTCGAGTTTGAGGTTCCGATCAAGTTACCCGGTCCCGGAACAAAGCCCGACGTTGTCGAACGATAGACATTGTAGCTGATAGGCCCGGAGCATCCCGGAGTCGCTGCGGACCACGACAAATTTGCCTGACACGAAGCTCCTGCGGCGTTGGTTGCAGTATCGAGACCCGCAAAGGTAGGTGCGAGCACACAGGCACCAGTCGCGGTAGCTTGGCTACAAGTTGATTGTGTTGACTCGC
>Ga0138256_10005263_pt1 | contig 13708 bp, 7 predicted proteins | sample KNB2016incub_MG_FD_105486 | JGI IMG/M metagenome (GOLD analysis project Ga0138256, IMG submission 105486) | Active sludge microbial communities from wastewater in Klosterneuburg, Austria - KNB2014incub_MG | ecosystem: Engineered > WWTP > Activated sludge > Unclassified | place: Austria...
CTCAATTGCATTAGGTTCTATATTCATATCTCTGAGACGTTTAATCTCGTTATATGACTCTGTGATGTCTCTCGAAAATCTTGACCATTGGGTAAATAGTATCATATCAACCTTACCCTTGTTTTCTCTCAGGTATTTACTCAGCTGGTTATATGCAGGACGGTCAAAGCCTTTCCATGCAGAATAATCTTCCTTAAATGCCTTAACGATGTTGAATCCACTTGATTCACAATATTTCATCAGCTTTTCTTCCTGAGCGGCTAAGCTGTAGCCGTTTTCGGCTTGCTCATCAGTTGAGACCCTTGTGTAAATAATTATGTTTTTCATTTGATTTGGTTTTGAATTTTTGAAACTTGAATCTTAGCCATGAAGCATAAAAACTCCATGATTTTTTTTACTTGTTCATCGGTAACCCCTTTTTCTTTTGCATCTAAAATCTTTTTGCATTCATGTACTGACAGCATCGGTTCGCCACCCCCATTCTCATTGTTTTAACGGGGTAGAGAATTATTCTTTTAAGGTCATAGCAAGACCCATCCTTAACGATAGGTTCAAACCGATAGCACGGAATAGAACATACCGATAGCCAGGACGAACGGCTAAAATCAGAAACTTACTAATTTATTGTTTTGCGTTAATTATAAAATCATCTTTTGGAGCTCAACTAAAGATGATATTTTTTCATTAATGAAATAGAAATCGAATCTACCAATTTATTTTTCTACTTGCAACTTGAACGTGAAATTTATTTTCCGACACTATTCCGAAACTTAATGCAGACAATTCTTTCAGGGTTTTGAAAAAAAAATTTGTTTCATTAAAAATTGGCATTCATCAAGAATGCTTGGTATTTTTGTATTACAATTATTACATAATTTCTGGTCTTATCCAGACCTTACGGTATCAATAATGAAAACCCAAACAGTCCCTCGGCAGTTGGATACCGTAATTGTACATTAACTGCTGCGGTACGCATATTTCTGTTTTATACGTTTCGATTACATTGAGGCCAATTTTCTTTGGCTCTTCTCTTTTCATTTGACTTTTTGAAATGATTGATTATAATACCATCACGAAAGTATGCATATACCAACGTCTGGTTGCTCGGGAAGTAATTACCCCGAGCCTCTGCACCAGTAACAAAGCAGAGCATCACATATAAAGCAGAATACTATGAAAAAATGCCATCTACTTCTATTGCCACCATCCATCAATTTGCGTTAAATGATTTTTACCAATTCAATTATCAACCCAGTGTATTAAATGAATGCTATCATTCAACTGATTATTACTTTCTTAATAATTCACTAGAGTTAAGTTCTTCAAATCTATCATCTAAGTATCCCTTCATTAATAGTGTAGTAATATCTAGTATAGATAATAGTAAGAAAATCATTGATTATTCAAGTATTATAATAGGTAATGATGATAATATCACTGGTGATATTCATGCTAATTTTCCGCTATTTTTTGAAAAGAAGAATAAGATTCATGTACCGAGTAAAGTTGAATATGCTCTAAGAAGATTTGTACCCAAATCATTATTAAGGCAAGTCCATCCAAATTTCGAAGTGGCTATTGAATTATGTTTGTTGTTCACCACCCAACTGACGTCAACATACTTCGAAATTCAAGAGGATAGCAACTCTGAAGGGTGGAAGGCTCTGAAGGCTGAGTATTTGAGAGACTTGCTCAGCATTGACCCATTGACATATAAGAATATAAGGACAGCTTTAGAATTCAATCTAAAAAACGGCCCAATTATTCACTGTGATTATTTATCCGAACAAGGAACCAAAAGCTTTCATTATCGGTTAGGAGCCAACTACATTCGAAAAGGAATTGTCACCTATGAATTGAAGACACCAGAAGCACAGCGACTGTTGAACAAACGACTCCTCAAGTCATACGGAAAGGCTATGGAAAATCCTATTTGTAAGAACCTAACTGAATTCTATTCAAGTATTACTTTACCAACCATATCTCAAATCACAACTGAAGCAAAGCGACTCATAAAGTTGGAATATCATACAAAAAAGGGTAAACGGTTAACTTTTTTAAATAAGCATAAAAGAAGCTACTTCAGAAATCCTGAGGCATTATCATTTGTTGAAGACGGGATAAAGATTTTTCAATATTTAACTGACAATGGTCTTATGATACCAACACAAGGTTCAGATGAAAGCGGTGGTCGTGTAGTTGATTCGTTTACACTAATGCCTAGTTGGATTCGTAGACTCATTAAAGTTGACGGGGTACATCACATGGAATGCGATTATAGCTGTTTGCATCCTAATATCGCCCATAGCTTATATAGCGGAACACAAGAATACCTCACCCATGAAAAAATAGCTCAGGTGTCTGGAGTAAATACTGATTTGGTAAAGGTTGAACACCTTTCATTTTTCAACAAAACCGTATGGCAGATTAGACAATCTCCCTTATTTGAATATTATAATCAACATGAACCATCAATGATTGCCAACATTATCGAGGAGAAAAATGAAAGCAAATTAAAGCACAAAGTAACCTCAAGAAAAATGTTCGAAAAAGAGGTGAGCATAATGACAGATGTTATCACAAAACTTAATAAGGAACACATTTATGTTGGTTATGTTTATGATGCACTATTTTGCCACCCCGCTAATGCAGAAAGAATCAAAGAAGTAATGGATGAAGTTGCCTTGAAGCATGGGGTAAAGACTACAGCAAAGTTGAATAAAGCAAAAAAACACAACCCAATAATGGAAAAAATAATGGAGAAAGAATTTGATTTCAATTCTCTAATCAAATCAAGTGTTCAAATTGAAAAAAGCGAGGATAATTTACCTATTATCAAAAGCGATGATTTACGAATCGATGCAGGTGCAGTAAATTCTATCGATTGGGCCAAACAAGAGATTTTAGAATTGATTCAAAAAGGTATTATACTAGACTTCAAAGATGCGATAGTAGATTTTGGTGATGGTTCAACGCTTAAAGAAAAAGTACTTTGGTTTGAAGAAATCAATAATCCACGAGGAAAATACATAACACACAGATTTGTTTTTGGCTTATAAGTAAATCGGAAATAATTAGACATTAAATTTCTATCGAATTGATGAACATCATCAGGTTTTCAGAGGATTTGATATAAAACAATCCTATTTACCCAAATAATATGCACAGCAAATAGGTGCTAATATGGGTACAAAAAGGAACAGATAATGAGTATATAAACTAATATTTTGAACCATTTTTTACTTAAAAATATTTTTTTGAAAAAGAGGCTAGTCAAATTTTAAGTCGAAAATTCAGAAGAAAGAAAAAAAATGGAAAGGATTATACCTCTTTTTTTCCTAACCCCCAGGGATGGTAGGAAGGGGGGTAACAGAACCCTCCACGGGAGAAGGGGTGCTTTCTTATAATTAATTTAAGCTTCGAAGGGAATAAAGGAAACTCGGTTAACCACCCCCATAGAAATGGGGCTGGAATTTCCGAGTATGATAAAATTGAATTAAAGGAAATAATAAATATGCTGGTTATTCCGAAAATTCTTCTCCCCTACAAAAAATAAAAAATGTCCACAAAAGTGTACTTCTATTCCCTTGGCATCAATTATAGACCTGGCTAGACGCATTCCTGGGGCCAGGAATCTGTTTTCTTAGCTCCGACAGACAAAGCCCTCAAAAAAGGCCAAATCGTTTTAAATCGCCTAAAATGTAGCTTTTTTAATACTCCCACTCATTATGCGCTACAGGAAGTCGATTGAGTACCTCACGGTATTGCCGCCATTTGGGCATATGTTTATTCATCATTGAAACAAATCTCTCGTTGTGATTTCTCTCCAGCAGATGAATAAGCTCATGGCAAACGATAAATTCAAGACATATAGACGGCTTTTTTGCAAGCTCAAGGTTTAACCAGATTCGTTTTGAAGAATTAGTACAAGAGCCCCATTTCGTTTTCATTTGCTTTACACCCCAGCTATTACATTTCACCCCTATTACCCTCTCCCATTTTTCTATCAAAGCGGGAAGCTCTTTCTTTAACTGAGCTCGATACCATTCCTTGAGCAATTGGGCTCTGGATTCTAGAGTACTACTGGGCCTCACTTTAATCACAATATACCTAGTGCCTCCAACCTTAACCAGCTGGGGTCCATCTGCTACTAAAACCCTAAGCAAATACCTTTTCCCCCTGTAATAATGCGTTTCTCCAGGTACATATTCTCGTGGGGTTTCCCTTGGCTGCTCTTTAAAGTTCTTAATGTTTTTTTTTATCCATCCAAGCTTAGATACAGCAAAAAGTCTCACGACATCACCATCGGTTTTATAAGGTGCTGCCAGCCTAATACGTCCATAAGGTGGATACACAGCCAGATGCATGTTCTTAATATCCTTTCGGACAATCTCAATCTTAAATTGACCAACTGATATCGTGGGATTAGTACTCATTTTGGGCCTTAATTATTTTCATCATCTCTTCTGTCTTTGCTTCATCTTTTAAGACAGCCAATACCGCTAATTTTACTTTTTTCTCTCGTATACCCCCATCACGCCATCCCGCATTCTTGGTGTATTGGATAGTGCTATCCAGTACAAGGCTAAGGTTCTCATCCTCTTCAAGATTATCATACAATGCCTTTTGGGCAGGAGTTTTCAGTGAAGCTGGATAGTTTGTTGATGAACCACCATTATTTAAATTATTTGCCAGTTCAGTAATTTTTTTTAGATACTCCTGATACGCCAAGGTTTGCGCCTTGCGCTGTTGGATTAGCTCATCCAACAACTTTGACAACTTCTCGTAATACTTCGGATTAGTTTGCGACTCTTCAATGATTACTTTTCTAACATTATTCTCAATGGTTTCGGCAATAGATTGCTGCTTTTTCTTCCGCTGACTTTCTTCTGACTCTTCAACCTCTTGTCCCAGCTTCACAATAAGCTCAACCAATGATTTGTTATCGAGGTCGCTTATTTTACGGCTGCTCTTGGCATCCAGATACATATCCATCAACTGCCTCATGCCAGGTTCAAATCGTTTCAGGTCCACATAGTCACCGCTTGCTCTTTTAATAGTATCTCTGAGGTCTGAGTAATATTGAACCTGTTGCTTAATATTTTCCGTTTCTTCTTCAGTAAATCCTGCCTTATGCATCTCATTGGCAATATTGGCATATGCCCGTATCAATGCAACGACAGCTTTGTAAAGTGCTACACGTTTCTCCTCTGTAGCTTTTAAATCATCTGGATTTTCTGTGTTTCCACAGAAGTATCGGATAAAGGAAGGTTCATCCTGTGGGTGTACAGGCTCGCATATTGCTATCACCGTTTCCAGAGCTGTCTCCAAACGTTCTTTGCTGGCTTCGTATCGGTTGGTAAGCAATCCTTTTACATCATCCTCATCATATAAGTCAAATGCTCCAGAAGTATAGTCCTTGATGGATTTGGTCAGACTGTTGAACAGGTCTTTATAGTCGATGATATAGCCATATTCCTTATCCTCAGTATCCACACGGTTCACACGGCAAATAGCCTGAAACAGACCATGGTCCTGCATACTTTTGTCGATGTACAGATAGGTAGCGGATGGTGCATCAAACCCTGTGAGTAGTTTATCTACCACAATCAATAGCTTCATCTTAGCGGGTTCCTTAACAAACTTTGCCTTAGCTTCTGCCTCAAACTGCTCGGTTGTTTTACCTCCCAGCATCTTGATATAAATCTCATACTTCAACAAGTTGTCCGTTGGAGAACCCTCTCCCGTTTCCTCTCCTTTCATATCGGCATGATGCGGCTCATAACTGGTAATGATGGCGCACTCTTTTAGTCCTGCATGCTGAAATAATTCATAATACTTACAGGCTTGATATACGCTGCCCGATACCAGCATGGCATTGCCCTCACCAGTGGACAGCCTAGGTTTTACTTTGAAGTCTTTGAGTATATCAAATACAATCTTTTCCAGTCTCGATTTGCTACCCAGCACCTTTTGCATGGTGCCCCATTGCCTTTTGAGTTGGGTCTTCGCTACATCATTCAGTCCTTTTGTTTCCGCTTCGAACCATTCATCAATACTTTGCTGGTCGGTGACAAATTGCTCTACGTCTCTGGCTTCGTAAAGGAGGTCAAGCACAACACCATCTTCAACCGCTTCATCAAATTTGTAAGGATTACCGATATAAGGCCCGAATACTTCAATACTCTTCTGTTTATCTTTTTTAAGCAATGGTGTTCCTGTAAAACCAATAAACAGGGCATCAGGCAGTATGGTCTTCATCGCATCATGCAGCTTTCCTGATTGCGTGCGGTGACACTCATCCACAAAAACATAGATATCACCTTTCGCTTTGAAATCTTTACCAAGGTTACGTTTGATGTCTTCAATGAAAGTATCATAATCACCTTCCTCTGAGTTGCGGCCAAATTTGTGCACTAAGCTACATATCAACCATTCCTCTTTTACGTTAAGAGTACTTAGCAAGTCTCTTCCACTAGAGGTACGGTAAATATTCTCATCAACACCAATGAAGTTCTTTTCAATTTGGTCGTCCAGTTCTTCACGGTCAGTTATGATGAGTACTCTGGCATCTTTGATGTGTTCCCGTATCCACTTTGTAAGCCATACCATTGTAAGGCTTTTGCCGCTTCCTTGTGTATGCCAGATGATACCCCCTTGTCGGCTTCTGATTCTGCTTTGAGCGGCTTTAACACCAAAATACTGATTAGGCCTACAAAGCTTTTTGATACCCTTATCAAACACCACAAAATCATGAATGAGTTCCAGCAAGCGGTTTTTTTCACAGAGCTGTACCAGATGTTTATCCAGCAGGTATTCGTATGCTTTATCACATTCTTCCTTCCATTGCAGATAATACTTTTCGCTGGTTTCAATAGTACCATATCGTAATCCCTGCGTATCGTTACCAGCCAGTACAAACTGCATGGTGGTAAAATATTTTTGAATAAACTCAGGTTTCTGATTATCCAGATTTTGTCGGATACCCTCGGTTACACCTACCTTGCTTCGCTTTAGCTCCAGTACACCCAATGCGATGCCATTTACATACAAAACAATATCAGGTCGCTTATCAAATTTTCCTTTTACGGTTACTTCTTCGGCAACAGCAAAATGGTTATTGTGTGGTTCGCTCCAGTTGATGAACCAAACCCGTTCTGACAGCTGACCAGCCTCTTCTGTTATGGAAACGCCATAACGAAGCATGTGATAGGTTTGTTTATTGACCTCATATAATCCATTATGGATGTTGCCAGCAGCATTTACCAGCTTGTCAACGGCTTTGCGGGCCAGTGTATCAGAATAACCCTGTGATTGAGTGAGGAAACGAAACAGCAATCCTTCCTCAATGGGTTGGGTGCGCATTTCCTCCTCCCAGTTACCGAGATAGTCATAATGCAGCTCTTTTTGAAAAAGCTGGATGATGCGGTTCTGAGTAATGCGTTCTGATTTTCCGATATCTGTCAGGCTCATGGTTATTCTATTACCATAAGTTAATTAAATCTGTTGCCACTTCTTTATTCTTTCTGCCATTCCGACTAATTAACTTGAAGGTTTTTAGTTTAAAATGCTTCTTAAGATAATTAATATTCTTTCTCCTTTTATTGGAAACTTCCACATAACAGAAATTGGTTATTTGTTTGCCATTATTCCATTTTCTAATATGTATTAATGTACCAGGAGGTGAAACATACACCTGATTATTATCGTGTGTTATCTGCATCACTGTATCACCTTTTTTAGCAACAAAATTTCCAACCCATTTAAATTCGTCTAGCATATGTCGTGACATGTTTATGCGATGATTCTTCGCTTCCTTTCTTCCTTTTTCCGCTTGTTGGTTTTCCTCATCTGACCATTCTCCCACTGCTAAATTATAAACAAAAAAAGAGGGTTGTTTAGAGCCTGCTGATTTATTATTTTTCGAATTTTTGCTTTTTACTCCATTGAATTTAGGAGGACGATAGAGTTTCTGCAACCTTAGCAATTGCTCTTCGCCCATATCAATATGGCAATGACTTTCAATAAAGGCTTTGGCGTCTTCCACTGCCTGCTTATCATTTGTTTTGATGATGGCTTCCTGCAAGAATTTAGAAGAATTGCCAGATACATTTGCTGAACCTATTAGTAATGTTCTGCCTGTAACATAAATCTTGGCATGCAGATTTGCCAATGAATACACCTCTACACCTTTGTAATAGAGTTTTAATAATTCTTCTGGGCAGGTCTGTCCGCTTTTAACTGCTTTCTCACTGGCATCTACCAGTAAGATACTTCCTTTTTTGAGTGGTAGCATGGCAGCAGCCTGCTGACCAAAGTACGCAACGGCTACCATTGATTTGGATGGATGTGCTTTCACTGTTTTGGTAATGAGCTGCCAGATATTAGATGTAACCAGTTCTATAGACATAATTAAATCAAACGGGTTTTACCAGTTAATAATTCTTGCATCATGCCCTGTTTAATTTCATTCAGCTTTCTAAGCTTTAGTTTCAGCTTCTCTAACTCTTCATCCATACTCTTTAATACATCAGCAATATTTTCCTGTTCCATGAGGCTAGGAACCTTAATTATAAAGTTTTTGACAGTTTGGGCATTAAGGTTCTTTTGTGTTCCTTCACCCACATATTTCATTACGGATTGTTGCATATTAGAAAGCATATAGTACATAAATTCATTTGAATACTCTCTTTTAAATTTTAAACAAAGAACAGCTTGAGATATCGAAAGAGGTATTTGGGTAATTGATACAAATCCAACTGACGCATACATAGAATATATTATTGAGCCACTTTCTACCAACCATGAAGCGGAGTTTTCAATCCCTTCCTGAGAAATACTATTTGAAGTGTGTGTCAAATATTTACCCTGTTCAGTCATATCCCCAATTGACAAAAAAGGAATACTGCCATTGTAGTATTCTTTAATTGATGAGTTGGGGGTACCGCCACTTCGAATCAATAAGACAGTTTCTTCCAACCTTTTTTCTTGCCAAGAATTTTTCGGTATCAGCAATTGCTGCATGGCTCCCTGTTTGATGTTGCGTTTCTTGGCAATAAGCTTTTCCAGACTGCTGATAAGTGCATCTGCATCACTGAGGGCGGTGGCTATGGCGGTTTGTTCAACTTTGGTAGGGGGGAGTGGGATTTTCATTTTAAGCAAATCTCCTATCCCAACGTTATCTTGAATATTTGCGTTTACTTTATTCTTTACTTCTAATTTGAAAATACTTGATTTGAAATAGTAATATAAAAATAAATCAATCAGCTTTGAAGTATCTGGTTTTACAGTTACACATGAATATGATACAACAAAATCAAAATCAACATTCACAAACGAAACAGTTCCTATTGTTGCATAACGAGCTAATATTATATCCCCTTTTATATTTTTTACTTTTTTAGAAAGTTGTTCATAATCGCTAATGCTTATTTTCTTACAGTTGTCAAAATCTATATCACCAACAAAGTCCTTTAAGTCGCCTGTCATTACATAGGGAACGCCATACTTTTCTGTTTTAGGCATAAAATGGTCTACATCAGCTATTCCATTTAATAAATTCCCTAAAATATATACCTCCCAATCTTCAGGAATGATTCCTACTTCTGTATGCTTATATTTATCTGTTACAAACCCCATACAAACCCCATTTTAATCAGGTGAGCATTTACTTTGCCTTCCAGTTCTTTTGTGGTTTTACCCAGTGCACCCATCGTTTCATCATAGCGTTCTCCCAGTTCTTTAATACGTGTGGTTAACCGTTGAGAGATGGCATCAATTTCGGCTTGTATGCTGCTATGCAAGGTTGCCATCCATTTCTTTTCAATTACCAATTGCTTCACTTCTGCCTCACTCAGCTTTCCATATTGTTTCAATGCCAGTTCATCCAGCTCGGCGTCTTTTTCTTTTAGCTGTTTACCCAAGCTGGCTGCTTTTTCAAATAGCTGTTCCACCTTTTGCATTAGTGCATACGCTTCTTTTTCAGTGGCATCATTTTTTATTTCTTTCATGCGTTTGGTTACTGCTGCTTTGGTAAGCTTTCCATTGTCATTGGTAGCATCGGCCAGCATACCTTCTTCACCCGTATGCTCTTCTTCGTAGCTGTTTATCTCCGCCTCAATGGTTTCTTTATCTGCTTCTAATTGTTGCAGGGTGGCTTGTTTGTCGGCAAAGTATTCGTTTACGATAATACTCTTTGGCAGGAGGTCGCATGTCCAGCCCTTATCCACTTCTTTGCCCTTGTTGTTCTTTTCAATTATTCTTCTGGCTCTGGCCACCCATCCATCTTCCACCAGCATATACACATCATCTTTCATTACATCATTCCAGTAATTCATCAGGTGCTGGTAGATGTCGTAACGGTCAATCAGGGCCTTGTTGTTATATTCTGTCAACAACATTTCTGATAGCTCATGAATGAATTTTTTGGGTTTGGTATCTGCATTGATGCCTTGCAGCTGCTTCAGCACTTTTTGCTTCCATGATTCAAACACCTTACCCAGTTCTTTGCCATAATGGATAAATTCTTTATGGTTGTAGATGGTTTCTTTCACAGTGGCAGCATCAACTTTTAAGCGGCTGTATCCATCCCGTAAGGGTTCAAATAGTTCTTTCTTTAGCGATGGATAAACTGTCCAGTAATGTTGCAGACTTTCTATGTCTCTGTTGGGTATTCCGCCATTTAAATGGGCATCCAAATCCTGTATGTCTTCTTCTTCCTGTGTATCAATATAACGTGGTATGTTAAGATTGAATTCGTTTTTCTCAATCTCTTCAAATGGTACAAAATGGGCATACTTATCCGTAGGCTTCTGGTTGTTGAACACATCTACAATCAGATGAATATCCTGCTCTCTCAAACGGTTCTTATTGCCATCTTTGATAAATCCTTTACTGGCATCAATCATAAAGATGCCTGTTCGGCTTTCGGCCTTTTCTTTATCCAGTACAATAATGCAGGCTGGAATACCCGTACCGTAAAACAGGTTGGCTGGCAGGCCTATAATACCTTTAATGAGTTTGCGCTGGATGATATTCCTGCGTATATCACCTTCGGCACCGCCACGGAACAATACGCCATGTGGCAAAATAACCGCACCCTTACCTGTACTCTTCAAACTGGCAATGATGTGCAGCAGAAAGGCATAGTCGCCATTCTTCTCTGGAGGAACACCATATTCTTTGAATCGGTTGAATTCATCTTCCATTGGTTTAATACCATTGCTCCAGCTTTTGGTAGAAAATGGAGGATTGGCTACTACAAAATCAAAACGCATTAAGCGACCCTTTTCATCCTTGGTTTGAGGCTGTGCAATAGTGTTCTTGCCATAGATACGGGCCTCTGGGTTACCATGGAGCCACATGTTCATCACCGCCAAACCTTTGGTGGCGATGTCCATCTCTTGTCCGTAGATGGTAAGTCCTATTTGCGATTCTTCCACCACCTTCAACAAGAGTGAGCCTGAGCCACAGGTAGGGTCATATACAGTAAAGGAAGGCTTATCAGCTTTATGTACATCAATCACCTTGGCCAGAATTCTGGATACCTCGGCAGGAGTATAGAATTGTCCCTTGCTTTTGCCTGATTCAGTAGCGAAGTGTCGCATCAGGTATTCATAAGCATCTCCCAAAATATCGTCATCATCGGCACGGTTGTTTTTAAAGTCAAGTGCTGGGTTTTCAAAAATGGCCACCAGCTTGGAGAGGCGGTCTACTTTTTCTTTATCAGAACCCAGCTTATCATCGTCATCAAAGTCGACCAGTTCGATAGCTCCTTCCAAACCGTTGGCAGCAAAAAGAGGTTTGAGAATTTTTTTATTGATTTGCTCTCCTATATCAGATTTGCCCTTTAATGCCCCCATATCTTCAAAAGAAGCTCCATTTGGAACTTCAATAAGACTATTGATTTTATTGGCGTACTTGTCTGACACATACTTTACAAAAAGCATGGTAAGCACATAATCTTTATACTGGCTGGCATCCATGCCACCACGTAGTTCATCGCAGCTAGCCCACAGGGAACTGTATAATTCGGATTTCTTAATTGCCATTTCTCTTGTTATTCGTTTTTTTTATTTGAAACCAATAGCTTTTTCACATCAACATCCAGAATAGCTGCTATATCAAAAAGTGCCTCAATAGATGGTTGTTTCCTGTTCTAAACGTAGGAATTCACCATGTTGAAGGATTTTCCGAGTTGCTCGGCCAGCCAGGTCTGTGTATGACCCCTTTTTTCAAGGATGTATTAATATTATTCAAACTGTAAAAGGATGTTCTCAAATATAAGAAAATGTATCACAGAATGAGATATATTAGAGTAAGAATGAATTGGATAATTTAATGATTTAGTTCAGCATCAGTAGTTCGCCAAAAAAAAGGGGCGTCTACAAAAGTTAGTCAAACTAAAAGGACAATACGATTATATTACACAGGGTACATCAAAAATGAAAATAAAGGCAATAATAGTTGATGATGAACACAGCGGAAGAGCTTCCATAAGAATTCTGCTAAAGAAACATTTCACCTACCTGTTTGAAAAGATTGATATCGCTTCAACACTTAGCGAGGCTCAAAAAAAAATCAAAGAAGAATTCTATCATATTTGTTTTCTTGATATTCAGCTGGGTAATTTTTCGGGTTTCGATTTGCTGCCTTGCCTGCAAGCTAAAACGAAAGTGATTTTTGTGACAGCTTATTCGGAGCATGCAATCAGAGCAATTAAGGAGAGTGCTTTTGATTATATACTAAAGCCAATAAATCCAATTGAACTCCAACGCACAATTTTGAGATTTGAACATTTAACGCATGAACCTAATCACCACATTCTGATAAAAGAACAAGGTAAAACTATACCTGTTTCAATTGCACAAATTGAGTATTTGGAAGCAGATGGGGCTTATTCTATCATTCACCTGATAAATGATAAGAAATATACAACTTCGAAAACGCTTAAAGTTATATCAAAATCATTAGGTAAGGATTTTATAAGAATTCATAAATCTTACATGGTAAATAAAGTGATGATAAAGTCTTACAAAAAAGAGTTACTAACCACAACATTCAATAAATGTTTACCAGTATCACGACTTGGCGCAAAAGAACTCTCTTTACACTTTTAGTATCGGCAATCGTGTTGCCCTTATTTTCACAAAAGGGAGAATTACAGGCCGAAGCTGAACAGTCAACAGGTTTACATTCAAATGGGGTAAGATGCATAAAAATAGACCCAGAGGGAAGAACCTGGGTTGGAACCGACAATGGTCTTAACATTTTCTCAGCCAATTCCAACAAACAAACTGATATTATTAAATTGATTGGCAGCAATAGTGTTTGGGGCATTGAATTCTTTGATAGTTTGGTTGTTCTGGGTACAAGATTAAATGGGCTCTATATTATAAATTATTATACTGGCCGATTAAAAAAGCATTATCAGTCAGCTGAAATAAATGACATAAGAAAAATAAGGCTGGTAAATGAAAGGATATATGTAATAACAAATAACGCATCTTACCTGATGCGGGATACCATCCTTCAGAAATTATACCTTACACCTAAGCATCCAAATGATTTTATTATAGATGTTTTTTCCCTGAATAATAAAGTATATGGATTAGCTTATCCTTCCTATCGGATAATGCGTCTTGACAGCTTGATTTTTGACAAAGATGTTAGTAGTGTTTTTCTGGGTGAAGGTCCACAATTAGAACTA
>Ga0138256_10005264_pt1 | contig 13704 bp, 11 predicted proteins | sample KNB2016incub_MG_FD_105486 | JGI IMG/M metagenome (GOLD analysis project Ga0138256, IMG submission 105486) | Active sludge microbial communities from wastewater in Klosterneuburg, Austria - KNB2014incub_MG | ecosystem: Engineered > WWTP > Activated sludge > Unclassified | place: Austria...
AACGACGCGGTAGACCATGAGGACTTCCTCCAGAGCGAACGGGCACAGCGCAAAAGCACGCGATAAAAGCCGGAGACGGTCGCCCGCCCCCGGCCCCTTACCCGTAAACAGATACGGTAACAGCGATCACGGATCAGAAGAAACCAAGCTTGTTCTCGCTGTAGCTGACAAGCAGATTCTTGGTCTGCTGATAGTGGGCGAGCATGTCCTTGTGGTTCTCGCGGCCGATGCCCGACTCCTTGTAGCCACCGAAAGTGGCGTGTGCCGGGTAGGCGTGATAGCAGTTGGTCCACACCCGACCGGCCTTGATGGCACGGCCCATGCGATAGGCGACGTTGCCATTGCGGCTCCACACCCCTGCCCCCAGGCCATACAAGGTATCGTTGGCAATGGCCAGCGCCTCGGCCTCGTCCTTGAAGGTGGTCACGGCCAGGACCGGGCCGAAGATTTCCTCCTGGAAGATGCGCATCTTGTTGTGGCCCTTGAACAGGGTCGGCTGGATGTAGAAGCCGTCGGTCAGGTCGCCGTCGAGTTGCGCACGCGCGCCGCCGATCAGGCATTCGGCGCCTTCTTGGCGACCCAGTTCGAGATAGGACTCGATCTTGGTCATCTGCTCGCGCGACGCCTGGGCACCCAGCATGGTGTCGGTGTCGAGCGGGCTGCCCTGCTTGATCGCGGCGACCCGTTTGAGTACACGCGCCATGAAGCGGTCGTAGATCGACTCCTGGATCAGCGCGCGACTGGGGCAGGTGCACACCTCGCCCTGGTTGAAGGCAAACAGCACCAGCCCCTCGATGGCCTTGTCGAGGAAGGCATCATCCTGGTCCATGATGTCGGCAAAGAAAACGTTGGGCGACTTGCCACCCAGTTCCAGCGTGGCCGGAATCAGGTTGTTGGCCGCGGCCTGGGCAATGACCCGGCCGGTGGAGGTCGAACCAGTAAAGGCGATCTTGGCGATGCGCTTGCTGGTGGCAAGCGGCATGCCGGCCTCCCGGCCGAAACCGTTGACGATGTTGAGCACGCCCGGCGGCAGCAGGTCGGCAATCAACTCCACCAGGATCAGCAGGCTGATGGGCGTGGACTCGGCGGGCTTGAGCACCACGCAATTTCCGGCGCCCAGCGCAGGCGGGATCTTCCACGCGGCCATCAGGATGGGGAAGTTCCACGGGATGATCTGGCCCACGACACCCAGCGGCTCGTGGAAATGGTAGGCAACCGTATTTTCGTCGATCTGCGAAATACCACCCTCCTGCGCGCGGATGCAACCGGCAAAATAGCGGAAGTGGTCAATCGCCAGTGGAATGTCGGCGTTGAGGGTTTCGCGAATCGGCTTGCCGTTGTCCACCGTCTCGGCGTAGGCAAGCAGTTCCAGATTGGCTTCCAGGCGGTCGGCGATCCTGAGCAGCACGTTGGCACGCTCGGTCGGTGAGGTCTTGCCCCAGGCATCGGCGGCGGCGTGAGCGGCGTCGAGCGCCAGGTTCACGTCCTCTTCGGTGGAACGGGCTGCCTGGGTATAGACCTTGCCGTTGATGGGCGAGACCACATCGAAATACTGCCCCTTGACCGGCGCCACCCATTTGCCGCCGATGAAGTTGTCGTAGTGCGTCTTGAACTGAAGCTTGGCACCATCCTGCCCGGGCATTGCGTAGAGCATGTTTTGTCTCCTGATGTGGATAGAGTCGGGCGTCGATCGCCGCTGGGAACAACTAGCACTGTTCGTGCCAGATGTCCGCTCCCCCCGATTTCATAGGCTTGGCGGCGCTGACACTGGCCCGGTTCAATACGCTGTGAACCGGACTGCTCCATTAATGCACAATTGCTCCAAAAAAGGCCAGTCAGAGGGAGCAGACCTGCAAACGTAGCGGTACAACCGTGCGCCGGCGGTCGGCTCCAGCGCAGCCTTGCGCAAGCAGGCACGCGTCTGCCAACAAGGCCGGACGCCTGGCTCAGGGCGCGCAGGTCGCGGGGACGATCATGGTTGCGCACGTGCCAGCAGCACTGAAGGGCCAGCCCACCAGCCGCTCATCAGCCCGTCGGGCTTCTCGGGCGCACAGACACGCGCACAGGCCTCCCAGGCTTCGACCTGCACGTCGAGACCGGCAAACACGCCATAGCCCTCACCGGCACGAATCCGCTTACCCGCCTGAATGCTCTCGCCAGCACGAATGGCACCAGCCGCGCGAACTTCTCCACCCGCGCAGATGCCCCAACCCACTTCAAGGTGCAGCGCACCGCACACCGAGCCCCCCGCAACAATGCCGTGATCCACGCGCAGATTTGCTTCGGCACACAGATCGCCACCCAGTTGCAAACCTTTGGTGCAACGCAGGTCGCCCGCAGTACGGACATCGAGCCCGACAAAGGCGTTACCTTCCAGCCTCAACCGAGCGCCGCAGCGCAGATCCCAGCCAGCTCGCAGCTCGCCGCCGCAGCGCAACTCACCCTGCGACTCCAGCCCCCAGCCGACGCGCGCATCGCCACCAATGTCGATGCGTCCGTCGCCGCGCACATTGCCGTCAACGCGCAGATCGTCGCCAACGATCAGATCGCCCCCCACGCACACCCCGCCGCCCGCCTGCAGGGTACGGCCGACATGGACCTTGCCCAGGACATCCACCCCTCCGCGGACCTGCAGCGTGCCGGCGAACACGATGGCGTCGGCCTCGATCGCATCGACCTGACGAACCTCGTTGGTGGGGCCGAATTGCTCAAGCAGCCAGCATGCGTCGCCGGCACGCCCTGCGGCCACCATTCTGTCCAGCAAATCCTGATAATTTCCGCCTTCGTCGAACTGGCGGACGAACCAACGAAATCCGTCGGTACAGGGTCGCTTCGCCCTGACGAAGCTCCGTGTGAGAACCATGACTACTCCGATATGCATGCGCACCGTCGCGAACACATCGCAACGATTCGGTTGCAGCCAGAGATGGGGGAGAGCTCGATTGGTCGGGTGAATCAGCGTCCCGCCAAAGACTCAGTGAGCCGGCCGCATCCACGATCGACTCACGACCGAATGAAGAGCTGAGGTCCGCCGGAAAGAGTCTCCCGTCCCGCACTGGCTGCACGTTGTTCAGGGCGCGCAACGCGCGCCCTGGCAAGATGCCGTGCGGGAAAGCCAGGGATCAGTCCCGGCTCCGGCCCCGCACGGCCGGAGAAAGCACGGCCGGGAACCCTGTAAGCCCGAATGTCAGCGCCGGTCTGACGCCACGCTGCAAACCGGGCTCGGTCAAGCTGCCGCCCACGCGTCGGCGCGCGTCAGAGGACGCACTCGAATGCTTGTCGAGATGAGTGGGCTGCATGGCTTCAGCGGGATGGTGAAGGACTCTTAAACGATTATAAGACAAAACTCACATACCCCATCGCCGACACCACCTGCCCTGGGCTTTCCGCCTGCGCAAGGTGGCTGAACACAGCGGCCGAACACGGCAGCTGCCCATGTCAACCTGCAGATGGGCGTGCTCCAGAAATACCAGGCCCAAGCCATTTCCCGCGCATGCGACGACCTGATCGACGGCCAGTTGCACGACCAGTTCATCGTCGACGTGATCCAGGGCGGTGCGGGCACCTCGACCAACATGAATGCCAATGAGGTGATCGCCAACCGTGCGCTCGAACACCTCGGCCTGGAAAGGGGTCGCTACGACGTCATTCACCCCAACGACCACGTCAACGCTTCACAGAGCACGAACGATGCCTACCCCACCGCGCTCAAGATCGCGACCTGGTTCGGCATCCAGAGCTTGCTGCAGGCGCTCGCCAGCCTGCGCGGCGCTTTCGAAGTCAAGGCCACCGAATTCGCGTCCGTGCTCAAGATTGGACGCACCCAGTTGCAGGACGCCGTGCCGATGACGCTCGGCCAGGAATTTGCCGCCTTCGCCAGCATGCTGGCCGACGACGAGCAGCGCCTGCGCGAATCCGCCCGCCAGATGACCGAAGTGAACATGGGTGGCACGGCCATCGGCACCGGCATCAATGCACCCGTCGGCTACGTCGATATGGTGATCCCGATGCTCGCCGAGATGTCAGGCGTACCGGTGACAAAGGCAAACGACCTGATCGCCGCCACCTCGGACACAGGCGGCTTCGTCGATGTTTCGGGCACGCTGAAGCGCATCGCGACCAAACTGTCCAAGATCAGCAACGACCTGCGCCTGCTGTCCTCCGGCCCCCAGGCCGGCTCCTCGATCATGCCGGGCAAGGTCAACCCGGTGATCCCGGAGGTCATGAACCAGGTCGCGTTTGAAGTGATCGGCAAGGACGTCGCCATCACCATGGCCTCGGAAGGCTGCCAACTGCAGCTCAACGCCTTCGAGCCGCTGATTGGCTGGGCCTTGCACAACAGCCTCAAGCACCTCGCCAACGCCTGCAACACCCTGCAAGTGAACTGTGTCGAAGGCATCGAAGGCAACCACGACTTGCTGTCGCGGCGCATCGCCGAGTCGGTCACGCTGGTCACCGCGCTGAACCTGCTGATCGGCTACGAGAAGGCCGCGGCCATCGCCAAGGCTGCGATCGCGAGCAACAAGCCGATTGCCATCGTCGCTGAAGAGCTCGGCATCATGAGCCAGGCCGACATGCAACAGCTGTTGTTGCCGGAGAAGCTGACGCAGGCAGGCGCCGCCGGCTGACATCGAGCGCGCAGGACGCTGATCCTGCGCCCAGTCGTGCTCCAGCGACGCATCTGCGGGCGCGGTCGTGTGCGGTTGCGGCACGCCAATGCTCAACGCAGCGTCGAGGGGTCTACAGACTCCATGCTGCCGACGTTGGCGCCGTCGAGCGCATCGATCAAACCAAACAGTCGGCGGTAGAAATCAGGGTCGGTGACGGTTTCCTCACCGACCTTGACCAGCGCCTCCTTGTCCGCCGCCCAAGGCAGGGAAATCGAACCAATACCGGCAACGCTGACACCTGTGCTGCTTGAGGACGACTTCAGCACATAACGCGTCTGCAGCGCGTTAGCATAGATCACCGCGCCAACATTGCTTGGCAGGCATACCAGGGTGATGTTGAGGGTAACGCCCTGATCCGGCTGGGGCTGGAACAGCTTTTCGCCGCGGATCCGCATCACACTGCTGCCATCGACCTGATAGCCCTGGCTGAGTAGCGCACGCTTGCCGAGTTCGCAAGCCCCCGCCGGATCACGCGTGCTCCAGGTCACGAAGGGCGTTTCGCGCTCGAAAGACTCACTCCGATACACCGCAGGTGGGGATTTCGTCACACAAGCGCCTGCGGCCAGGGAGAAGAGCGCGACGGCGGAGAAGCGCCTCAGGCGGTGAATCAATCGGGGCATGCGTTGGTTTCCGGGGACAACAGTCATGATCAGCAGCGAATGTTAGTGCATTCCCATCCTGTTGCGCGCCTCCCCCGGGCATCATTCAGGCCGGACCGCATCCAGCCAGGCGCCCATCGTTTGCAGCCCCGCCACGCCACGCCGACGATCCCGTTCAGGATCACCGCGGACGCAAACCCATCCAGGGCCACTTGCCCCGGCACCCTCCAATAGGTGAAACTCAGACCAATGAGCCCCCCCGAGCCCGCCCAATTGCCGCGCTATCCGCTCGCCATCATCGGCGCGGGTGCACTCGGCCTGAGCTTCGCCAAACGGCTTGCGGTCTCAGGCCGCATCGCCGTCATCGCACGCAACGCCGATGGGATGAAACGCCTGCGCCAGGGTATCCACGTGGGCGGCATGCTGCAGCAGTTCGACGTCTTCTGCGCCGAAGAAGCGCCTGCGGCAGACTGGGTGATCGTGCTGGTCAAGACCGGCGATACGACAAACGCAGCCGCCACTGCTGTGGCGATGCAGCCCCATGGCGTACTGTCCTTGCAGAATGGGCTGGTGGAAGACCTGCTGCGCGCAGCCTGCCCGGGGCTGCGCGTCGGCCAGGGGGTCACCACTGAAGGCGCTTATCGCGACAGCCACGGCATCCACCCTTCGGGCGCCGGCGAAACGCTGCTGCCGCCCGGGTTTGAGCCCATTGCCGCATTGCTGACGGCAGCGGGCTTCGTCGCCCACGTCGCATCCGACATCGGCGCCGCGAGGCTGGCCAAGCTGCTGGTCAATGCCGCGATCAACCCGCTGGCGGCCTTGTTCCGCGTACCCAATGGCGAATTGCTGTCAGCTCCGCACCGTATCCTGCTCGACGCCCTCATCGGCGAGGCCTGGCCGGTGCTGCATGCGCAGGGCCTCGCCATCGACGAGGCCGCCGCTCACGCCCGTGTCCATGCCGTCGCCACGGCCACGGCGGCCAACCGCGCGAGCATGCTGCAGGACATGCTCGCGGGCCGCCCCACCGAAATCGATGCCATCACCGGGGTACTGCTGCGCATGGCCGAGACCAGCGGGCTGGACCTGCCGACACATCGTGCGGTGTACACGCTGATCCGGACGCTGGAAGCTGCCACTCGTTGACGCGCAGGCCAAGGCGACGCAAAAACGACGCGGGCGTGATCACTCACGCCCGCATTCACCGAATGCCGTCGCCGGCGAAGCTCAGCGAATCCCGCCCATGCACAGGTACTTGATCTCGACGAAGTCCTCGATGCCGTACTTCGAGCCTTCGCGGCCGATGCCCGATTCCTTGACGCCGCCAAAGGGCGCGACCTCGGTCGAGATGATGCCTTCGTTAATGCCGACGATGCCGTATTCCAGCCCCTCGGCCACCCGCCACACACGGGCGATGTCGCGCGCGTAGAAGTAAGCCGCCAGACCGAACTCGGTATCGTTGGCCATGCGGATCGCCTCCTCTTCGGTACGGAAGCGGAACAACGGCGCCACCGGGCCAAAGATCTCCTCGCGTGCCACGCGCATCTGCGGCGTGACGCCGGTGACGATGGTCGGCTCGAAGAAGGTACCGCCCAGCGCATGACGCTTGCCCCCGCAGACGATCTTCGCGCCCTTCTCCACAGCGTCGCCAAGCAAGGCTTCGACCTTGGCGATGGCGTCCTCGTTGATCAGCGGCCCTTGCTGCACGTCGCCCGATAGACCGGGGCCGACCTTCAGCCTGGCCACGGCCTCGGCCAGCCTGGCGGCAAAGGCGTCGTAGATGCCGTCCTGTACCAGCAAGCGGTTCGCGCACACGCAGGTCTGGCCGGCGTTGCGGTACTTGGAGGCCATCGCCCCAGCGACTGCGGCATCCAGGTCGGCATCGTCAAAGACGATGAAGGGCGCATTGCCACCGAGCTCCAGCGATACCTTCTTCACCGTGTCGGCCGACTGGCGCATCAGCAGCTTGCCGACCTCGGTCGAACCGGTGAAGGACAGCTTGCGCACGATCGGGTTGGCGGTGAGTTCGCCGCCCACCTCGGCCGCCTTGCTCGTCGTGACGATGTTGAGCACGCCCCTGGGCAGCCCCGCACGCTCGGCCAGTTCCGCCAGCGCCAGCGCACACAGCGGGGTGTCTTCGGCCGGCTTGATGACCATCGTGCAACCCGCAGCCAGCGCCGGACCCGCCTTGCGCGTGATCATCGCAATCGGGAAATTCCAGGGCGTGATCGCCGCGACGACGCCGATCGGCTCCTTGATCACGAGGATGCGCTTGTCGGTGCCATGAGCAGGAATCACATCGCCATAGATGCGCTTGCCCTCCTCCGCGAACCACTCGATGAAGGATGCGCCGTACACAACCTCGCCGCGCGCCTCCGCCAGGGGCTTGCCCTGCTCGGAAGTCATCAGCACGGCGAGATCTTCCTGATGCGCAATGATCAGTTCGAACCACTTGCGCAGAATCGTCGCACGCGCCTTCGCGGTACGCGCACGCCACGCCGGCAGCGCTGCCGCCGCGGCGTCGATCGCCCGCCGCGTCTCGATCGCACCCATGTCGGGGACGCTCGCCAGGACACTGCCGTCGGCCGGGTTGCTGACCTCAAAGCAGGCGCCGTCGGCCGCATCGCTCCAGCTGCCGTCGATGTAGGCCTGCTGTCGCAGCAGCGCAGAGTCGTTCAGATGCATTGCTCGCCCTCCTATTCGAATTGCCCTGCACGCTTGATGCGACGCTGGCGCACGCCTTCGGCGAGTGTTTCCAGCAACTGCAGGCTGTCGTCCCAGCCAATGCAGGCATCGGTGATGCTCTTGCCGTATTCGAGCGCCTTGCCCGGCACCAGGTCCTGGCGCCCTTCCGTAAGGTGCGATTCGACCATCACACCGATGATGCGGTCCTCGCCCGCCGCCATCTGCCGCGCGACATCGTTTGCCACCTCGAGCTGCAGGCGATGCTGCTTGCTGCTGTTGGCGTGCGAAAAGTCGACCATCACCTTGCCCTGTACACCGCTCGCAGCCAGCGTCTTGCAGGCCGCATCGACGCTGGCGGCATCGTAGTTGGGCGCCTTGCCACCGCGCAGGATGACGTGGCAATCCTCATTGCCGCGCGTGGTGACGATGGCCGAATGGCCAGCCTTGGTCACCGACAGGAAGTGATGCGGAGACTGCGCGGCCTTGATCGCGTCGACCGCGATGCGCACATTGCCATCGGTGCCGTTCTTGAAGCCCACTGGACACGACAGGCCGGAGGCCAGCTCGCGGTGCACCTGGCTTTCGGTGGTGCGGGCGCCAATCGCCCCCCAGGAAATCAGGTCGGCAATGTACTGCGGGGTGATCATGTCGAGGAACTCGGTGCCGGCCGGCAGCCCCAGCTCGTTGATCTCGGCCAGCAGCTTGCGCGCCAGTCGCACACCTTCATTGATGCGATAGCTGTTGTCCAGTCCGGGGTCGTTGATCAGCCCCTTCCAGCCCACGGTCGTCCGCGGCTTCTCGAAGTACACCCGCATCACGATCAGCAGATCGTCCTTGAAACGGTCGGCCTCGGCCTTGAGCTTGTTCGCGTATTCCATCGCGGCTGCGGTGTCGTGGATCGAGCATGGACCGATCACGACCAGCAGACGGTCATCCGCGCCAAACAGGATGCGATGGATGGACTGGCGGGCCTCAAAGGCGGTTTCGGCCGACTTCGGCGTGGCCGGAAACTCGCGCAGAACATGCGCCGGCGGCACGAGCTCCTTGATCTCCTGGATACGAACGTCGTCGATGTGGATCTTGGTGGAAGCGGGCATGGCGAGACTCGGCGTCAAGGCTGGGGAAGACTTTTATTCTAGCCGAAGTCGCTACCCCGCCGTTCTGCGCCCTCTCAATCGCCTCCCTCAATCGCCCTCATACGCTGAACCGATCGGCGTTCTGGACGTCTGTTTGTACACTGTCCGCTTGTCGCGGCCAATATTTCGCCACCAAGAAGAACATCATGCTCCTCCAGTCCCCCTCAGATATTGCCCCTTCCGAAATCACCCCACGTACTCAGTTCGAGAACAGGCGCAGCTTTCTTGCCCGTGCCGGGTTTGGCGTCGCGGCGGGTGCCGCGCTGTGGCATGGCCTGGGCGGCAATGCACACGCCGCGTCCGGCCTGTCGCCCGTGGCCTCACCGTTCAGCACCAGCGAAGCCCTGACCGAGCGCAAGTCGGTCACGAGCTATAACAACTTCTACGAATTCGGCACCGACAAGGGCGACCCGGTGCAGTACGCGCACCGCATGTCCACCCGGCCCTGGACGGTCAAGGTCGAAGGGCTGGTCGGCAAACCTCGCAGCTTCGACATCGACGATCTGCTCAAGCTCGCCCCGCTGGAAGAGCGCATCTATCGCCTGCGTTGCGTCGAAGGCTGGTCGATGGTCATTCCGTGGGTGGGTTTTCCGCTGGCAGCGCTGCTCAAGGAAGTTGAGCCGCTCGGCAGCGCAAAATACGTCGAATTCCTGACGCACTACGATCCGGAAATCATGCTCCGTCGCCCGGTCCTGTCCTGGCCCTACGGCGAGGGTCTGCGCCTGGACGAAGCCCTGCATCCGCTGACCATCCTGGCCGTCGGTCTTTACGGCGAGGTGCTGCCAAACCAGAATGGCGCCCCCATCCGCCTGGTGGTGCCCTGGAAGTATGGTTTCAAGAGCGCGAAATCGATCGTCACCATCCGTCTCACCGAAAACCAGCCGGTCACGGCCTGGAACCATGCCGCCTCGCATGAGTACGGCTTTTATTCCAACGTCAATCCGGAAGTGTCACATCCGCGCTGGAGTCAGGCGACCGAGCGTCGCATCGGCGAATTCCGCAAACGCCCGACGCAAATGTTCAACGGCTATGGCGAGCAGGTCGCAAGCCTCTATCAGGGCATGGACCTGAGCAAGAATTTCTGATGCAGCCCAGGCGGGACCGGTGATGGGTTTGCGCCCATCGCCGTCCCACCACTAACCGAGACCCCCCAAGAAATGCCGAATTTCCTGCGTGCGCCAACCGGCGCGCAGATTACCCTCGTCAAGATCATCGTCTTCGCGCTGTGCCTGCTGCCTGCCGCAAATCTGGCGCTGGGCTGGCAGCATGACGCACTCGGCGCCAATCCGATCGAGACCATCACCCGTGCCAGCGGCGAATGGACGCTGCGCTTCTTGCTCATCACCCTCACGGTCACGCCGCTGCGCCGCTACACCGGCCTGCACTGGCTGTTGCGACTGCGACGCATGCTGGGCCTGTTCGCCTTCGCCTACGCCTTCGGGCATCTGCTGACTTATATCTGGCTGGATCAGTTCTTCGACTGGATGGCGATCGCACTCGATATTCTCGATCGTCCTTTCATCACCGTCGGCTTTTCCGCCTTCGTGCTGTTGATTCCGCTGGCTGCGACCTCAAACAGCTTCGCCATCCGCCGCCTCGGCGGGCGGCGCTGGCAGGCGCTGCACCGCTCGAGCTATGCCATCGCGGTGCTCGGCGTGGTGCACTTCTGGTGGCTGGTGAAGGCCGACGTATTTGACCCCTTCATCTACGCGCTGATCCTGGCCGTGCTGCTCGGCCTGCGCGCCTGGTGGCGTGAACTGGAGCGCAGACGTCAGCTGTCGACCCCGCCACCGGCCAAGCACCTGAAGCAACCGGTGATCCGCATCGTGCCCAAGTAACCCCGCGTGGCCAATATCAGGCCAGCGTCAAGCTAGCCCCTGGCGCGCTTTTACCCAAGCCGCCGGGGTAGATGCCGCTTCAGCGCACTGCCAGGCGCCACAGTGAGGTCACTTCGGCGGCACGCGCCTTGTGCAGCGGATTGGTTTCATCCCCGGCCTTGGCGTGGCGCGGTCGTACGTCGTCGCGCCCGAGCACCTTCAGGCCTGCCGCCTCGATCCAGCCCAGCAGTTCATCACGGCTGCGCAAGCGCAGATGTTCGGCCAGATCGGACAGGATCAGCCAGCCTTCGCCGCCTGGCGCCAGATGCTCGCCCAGTCCGCTCAGGAAGCCGCGCAGCATGCGGCTGTCGGGGTCATATACCGCCTGCTCCAACGCGGCGGTCGGCTTGGCCGGAACCCAAGGCGGATTGCAGACGATCAGCGGCGCGCGACCAGGCGGGAAAAGATCGGCGCTGATCACGTCAACGCCCCCGACTTCAGCGTCCGCGACTTCAGCCTCCACAACGTCGCCCCGCTCGACTCCGGCGCCGGCATCCAGCCCCAGTCGGGCGAGGTTGTCCCGCGCGCAGGCCAGCGCCCGCGGCGACAGTTCGGTGGCGACCACGTGCTGCACGCCACGGCGTGCAAGCAGCGCCGCGATGACGCCGGCACCGGTGCCGATATCAAAAGCGAGCGTCGTGGCCGGCAATGGTGCGCGCGCAATCAGATCGAGATACTCACCACGAACGGGCGAGAACACGCCGTACCAAGGGTGGATGTGCTCGCCGAGCGCCGGAATCATCACGCCCTTGCGCCGCCACTCGTGCGCACCGATCAGGCCAAGCAGCTCACGCAAGGACAGCACGAAAGGCATCTGCAGCAAGTCTGCCTGCTCGTCGCCAAAGGCTTCGGACAGCGCCTCGCCCACCTCGGGCGCTCGCCGCAGCGCAATGCGCCCGCCGGCCTCGACCGGAATCAGCAACATGCCGAGCGTGCGCGCGCGCTGCGCCTGCGCCATGCGATGCAGATGGAAAGCCTCCGGAAAAGACGCGGCCTGTGTCCTGCCCTTGTCCGCCACCTTGCGCCGCCTGCCGTCGGCCCGCCGCGCCATGGCCTGGAGCAGCTGGCGAGCATTGTGATAATCGCCGCGCCACAGCAGCGCCGTGCCCTCACAGGCCAGCCGCCAGGCTACATCGGCGCTCAGGGTGTCATCGGCAACGACCACCCGCTTCGGCGGCGGCTGGCCGTTCTCCGAACGCCAGCACGCGCTGTGCGGCGCGTCGTTCTCGGTCCAGTGCAACAGGGCGTGCTCGCTCACGCGGTTCAAGCCCCGTGCTGCCGGATCGCACTCTTGGGGCGAAAGGCCTTGATCACCGCGTCGTCGGTCTCGACGTAGGGCCCACCGATCAGGTCGATGCAGTAGGGCACCGCCGCGAAGATACCGACGTGGCGCACGGCGCCGTCGGCATCACGCACGCCTTCGAGGGTCTCGCGGATGGACTTGGGCTGACCCGGCAGGTTGATGATGAGGCACTGGCCGCGGATCACCGCGAGTTGACGCGACAGGATGGCAGTCGGCACGAAATTGAGGCTGATGCGTCTCATCTCTTCACCAAAGCCCGGCATTTCCTTGTCGGCAACCGCAAGCGTGGCTTCGGGCGTGACGTCGCGCGGCGCCGGACCGGTGCCGCCGGTGGTCAGCACCAGGCTGCAGCCTGCCTGCTCGACCAGTTCGATCAGCGTCTGCTCGATCGTCGCGCGCACGTCGGGGATGAGCCGCGGCTCGGCGGTCCATGGCGAACGCAGGGCCTTGCCCAGCCAGTCCTTCAGCGCGGGTATGCCCTGATCTTCGTAGGTGCCTTCCGAGGCGCGGTCGCTGATCGACACCAGGCCGATGCGAATGTGTTCACTCATGGGTTCAGTCTCGCTCTGAGAGGGTGAAGCTGGACGCGCAACACCAGCAGCCTCAGGCGCGCGTATCCGCGCGGTCGTCTTTGTCCGGCTCGTCTTCGTCCGGCTTGGCCTGCGCAGCATCCTCCGCCGCAGCCTCGGCCGCGGCGTCCTGCGCCTCCTGCAGTTCGCGCAACACCCGGAAGATCTCGCGGAAGGACTTTGGCGGTTTTTCCGCTTCGCGCTCCTTCAGCGCATTGCGACGCAGGGTGCGAAGGTATTGCAGATCGGCCTCGGGCCAGGTCTCGGCGATGACGCCGATGACCTTGTCGTCTTCCAGCAACTGCTCGCGCAGGCGCTCGAGCCGATGCATCTTCGCCACCTCGGCGGCCGAATTGCCGCTGAAGATATCGAGCTGGGCCTGGATGGGCGCCGGATCAACCTTGCGCATCAGCTTGCCGATGTACTGCATCTGGCGTCGGCGAGCCTCCATCTTGAAACCCTGCGCCGCGCGCACGGCCTCGTACAGCGAATCGGGCAGCGGCATTTTCTTGAGGCGATCGGACGACAGCGCGACGAGCTGCTCGCCGAGATCCTGCAGCGCGTGCATGTCGCGCTTGCGGCTGCTCTTGCTCGGCGGCTCGAGGAAGTCGCCCTCGTCTTCGGGGGCGGATGGGTCTTGACGGCGCGAATCTGTACGCATTGCGTGCGGGGGGTCTGGCTTGATCGGGTTAAGATTATAGCCTTTGCACGCATCCGGCCCGCCCATGTCCAGCCCAGGCTTCTCCTTTTCGCAGGCGCATCTCGCCGAAATCGCCACCGACATCCTCAAGCACGCGAAAAAGCACGGCGCCTCGGCCTGCGAGACCGTCGTCTCCGAAGGCTTCGGCCAATCGGTTGCGGTGCGCAA
>Ga0138256_10005265_pt1 | contig 13703 bp, 15 predicted proteins | sample KNB2016incub_MG_FD_105486 | JGI IMG/M metagenome (GOLD analysis project Ga0138256, IMG submission 105486) | Active sludge microbial communities from wastewater in Klosterneuburg, Austria - KNB2014incub_MG | ecosystem: Engineered > WWTP > Activated sludge > Unclassified | place: Austria...
ATTTCATATAATATCGTTGAGATAGAGCTATGGACTCATGCCATAGGAGGTCTTTCAGTGAATGATTTTATACTTGCTAGAAAAATTGAAGACCTAGTTTAGTTTTTCCATTATGAAAATAACAAAATATACCCATTCCTGTTTGTATATTGAAGAAAAAGGTCTAAAATTTCTTTTTGACCCAGGGATTTACTCAGTTCAAAATGGTTTAAGTACAGACTTGTTTCAGAGCCTCGATTACCTTCTGGTTACGCATGAGCATGAAGACCATATGGACTTAGATTTTATAAAAAAACTAACAGCGAAATTTCCAAAGATTATAATAAAAACAAATTCTTCAGTTGTAAACATTTTGAGGGAGAAAAAAGTAAACGCTTCTTTTGAGTCAGACGATATCGTGAGAATCGATGAAATTTCTCATGAGGCAATGTTTGATAAGAACCCCCCTCTAAATGTAGCCATAACAGCACTGAATAAGATTACTCATGTTGGCGATTCTTTTCGTTCAGGTATTACTTCAGAAATTCTTGCATTTCCCATTCAGGCACCTTGGGGAAGTTATGTCGAAGCAATGAGAAAGATAATAGATTTGAAGCCGAAGTATATTATTCCAATTCATGATTGGCATTGGAAAGACGAAGCTAGAATTGGGTTTTATAAAAGATCAAAGGAATATCTTGGACAATTTGATATATCCTTCATTGATCTAGATAATAATGAAAGTATAGATATATAGTCCTTTTATTTTTAGCGTTGTTGGTGTATTCTATCCTCAAGTTATGCCTCAGATTAAATCAAGTTCTACGCTACAGGATTTTCAGGAATTAATTAAAGAAATATATGGTGTTCCAGATGATAGATTATTTTCTCTATCTGATCTTATTTCAAATCTAGAGCGCTTCACAATGCGCTCATTAAAAGGAATAAGAAAACAAGACAAAAAGAAACTTGAATTAAATCTACTCATTTCATTATCATGGCTCATGGCGATAGCAAATAGATTGCATGTGAATACAAATGAAATTGTTTTAAATAGATTTCCTTATATCTGTTCGTATTGTAAAAAATGCCCATGCGCTTGTAAAAGCAAAAAATATCAAAGAAGAAAAAAAAGTCAGTTAGAGAGGGTAAGTAGAAAGATGAGTATTAATGACTTGCAGGAAATGTTCCAGAAAATTTACCCTTCATCAAATAGATCAATTTCAGATGCTGGTGTGCATCTGGCTGAGGAGACTGGGGAGCTTAGCGAGGCTTGCCACAATTTCCAAGGAGAACATAAGAGTCATCAATTTTTGTACATTAACAATGAAATCGCTGATTACATTTCATGTATTTTTGGTGTAGCAAATTCAGTTGAGATTTCTATTTCAAAAGGTCTAGAAAAAATGTATAAAAATAATTGTCATGTTTGTCATAAGTCTCCATGTCAATGTAATTTTTCTTATATAGCACAATTTAATTCCTAAAATGAATTTAGCAGTTTTTGATATAGATGGAACACTTTTTCGTTCAAGTCTTTTGATAGAACTCATGAAGGGTTTAGTAGAGAATAATATTTTTCCCAATAAATCCCAAAATGAAATTAATACAGAGTACATGGCTTGGGCAAATCGGGAAGGTAGCTATGGAGAGTATCTTGGAAAAGTAATCAAAGTATATGAGAAGTATATTGCGGGGTGCTCTGAGGAATCAGTTGAGAGAACAGTTGAGCAGGTGCTAAGGAGAGAAGAAAAAAAATTATACAGATATACAAGAAAATTGATAAAAGATTTAAAAAAAGAAAAATATTTTCTTTTCGCGATATCCGGATCTCCTGGCCATATTCTTACTTCTTTTGCAAAAGATATGGGTTTTGATAAATATTTAGGTGGATATTATGAAGTAGTGGATGGTGAATTTACTGGAAAACAGCCTTTTGGTAATCCATCTTATGATAAGAAAAAAACTCTCACTGATTTTTTGGAAAAGAGTCCTGAAAAGTTTGATCTTAAAAATTCAATTGGAGTGGGAGATACTGAATCTGATATTTCCTTCCTTGAAATGATGGGAAGTCCAATTGCCTTTAATCCAAACAGAAAACTCGCTGAACACGCAAGAAAAAAGGATTGGAGAATTGTTGTTGAGCGAAAGGATGTAATTTATCAGATCAATGATTTTTCAATATTAAAGGCTCATTGACAGATCAGCAATAAAGTGATGCAATAGAGTAGGTATGAAGAATGTAATTGGAATAGCGAGAATAATATTTGGAACCATTTTTCTTTGGGCTTTTGTTGACAAACTAATTGGTCTAGGATATGCAACCTGCAGAGATCCTAAAACGATGGAAGTAATAAGGGGATGCGAGAAGGCATGGATATCAGGAGGATCACCTACTGAGGGATTTTTAAAATTTGGAACCCACGGGCCGTTCGCATCTCTATATCAATCTTTATCCGGCAATATATTAGTTGATTTGTTATTTATGGGAGGGCTTTTGCTTATAGGCACTGCTCTGGTTTTGGGAATAGGTATGAAAATTGCTACCTACAGCGGAGTGCTGCTCATGCTTCTTATGTGGAGTTCTCTTCTTCCACCAGAAAATCATCCAATTGTAGATGATCATATAATGTATGCGTTTCTCTTTCTAATTTTAAATTATACTAATGCGGGGGATATCCTTGGATTTGGAAAATATTGGAAGAAAAAAGGCCTAGGGAAAAAATACTCTGTGCTTATTTAACTTATAACCTCTAAAACCCCACTTATATACTATTTGTTCTTGCGATGTGGATGATGCTGTACGAACTGTTTATCGGTGATCATGTATCTTTTTGCATATTCAAAAGTTGCATCTGATTTTTTATGTGGGTTAAAAATATTTAAAGGATCAAATATGTTTTTTAATTCACGAAATACTTGCAGCATCTCTTTTCCATATTCTTCTTCAAGATAGGGCCCACGCATCAAGCCATCATTATGTTCTGCTGTGTATGTTCCTTTATATTTACTTGTTAGTTCATAGATCTCGTCTGCAACTGAGTAAATTTTTTCTCTATTCTTCGGATCAGATAAATCCATAAGGGGAATAGCGTGAAGATTGCCGTCTCCTAAGTGTCCGGAAATAGTGTAAAGAATTTTGTTGCGGTCAAGAATTTCTTGCATTTTTGGAATGAATTCAGGTAGGAATTCAGGTTTTACACAGACATCATCCACAAATGGAACAGAATGTTTATCTTTTATTTTTTCCCTAAAAAGCTTAAATGTATCACGTCTCAATTTCCAATATTTTTCTCTCTCTAGCTTGGTTTTGCAGTAGTGACCAACAATTTTTTGTTCTTTGATAATTTTTGCTACTTCTTTTATTTTTTGATTTAATTCGTGTTCATCATTCCCTTCGAATTCAATAAGAGCTACAAATTTTGGAATTCCATGCCTTAGAACAAGAAGTGTTTCAGGGGTGAAGAGTTTAATCGTTTTAAGTAGTCCTCCAGATCCTAGAATTTCTGCCATCTCTCTGGCAAATTTTAGGTATAACTTGAATGTATGATCGTCGGTTAGCTCAAGACTGGTTGGTTTTAACTCAAGGATTTTTTTTGTGAATTCTGGAAGTTGATTCACATTCTTAAAAAATGCTATATACAGTTTTTCATGTGAAGCTTTTTTAACGAGGCCTAATTTTGCATCAAGCATTATTCCAAGTGTTCCTTGTGCACCACAAAAAACTTGTGTTAAATCAAAATTCTCACCGTCCCATATATCCCAGAGATTATATCCTGAAGAATTTTTAGTGACATCTATATGGGATTTTTTAAGTAATTCTTGGTTTTTTGTAATAAGATTAAAAACATTTCGATATAGGTCTCCCTCAAAATTTTGCATTGTCATTTTTTTCTCAAGTTCTGCTTTTGAAATTTTTTCCAATACGTATTCATTTCCGTCAGCAAGGACAACTCGAATTTGTCTCACCCATTTATTAGTTTTACCGTAGATTAACGTTTTTTCTCCCCCTGAATTATTATTTACAATTCCACCAACAGCGCATAATTCTCGTGAGGCAGGGTAAGATGGGAAGTAAAGATTTTTTTCCTCCAGTGTCCTTTTTTCAAAATCACGATAATAAATTCCAGGCTCTGCAACAGCGTAGTCATCGCCAATAGATTTTATATGGTTCATATATTTTGTAAATTCTAATTGAATAGATTCTGTGAGTGTCCCCCCTGACATGCAGGTTCCGGCTGATCTGCAGGTAAGTGATAAATTTGGATTGTTCTTTTTATGCTCTGTGACGAATTTTACGAGGTTTTTAATATCCTGAGCATCTTTTGGATGCACCACGACTTCTGGCATCATTTCAAAAATACTGGTATCACGGGTATATTTAATTTTTTCTTCTTCGTTTTCAGTTATATCACCTGATATTATTTTTTTAATTTCCTCTGATATGTTCATATTTTTGAAAGTAATTTATTTACTGATTCTTTGATTCCATCTTTATCCATTTTATATTTTTTCAATAATTCTGCTGGCGTTCCAGTTTCTCCGAAAGAATCTTTCATTCCTACGAATTCAATTGGAATTGGTTTGTTTTGTGCTACGAATTCTGCAATTGCGCTCCCCAAGCCTCCTGCTATTTGATGGTCTTCAACAGTTACAAATCCACCCACTGTATGAGAGTACGAAAGAATGAGGTCTAGGTCAAGTGGTTTGATTGAATGAATATTAATTACATCAACTTCTACCCCTTCATTTTTAAGTTCGTTTGCAGCAAAAATTGCTTCGGATGTCAAAAATCCAGTTGAGAATATTGCAATGCGTGGAGAGTTGCCTTTCCAAAATACCTGACCCTTACCCAATTCAAATGGTGTTGAGTCCGTTGTGATTACAGGACTTTTATCTCTTGTATACCGTATGTAATACGGGCCGTATTCATTTCCTGCTTGGAGAGTCGCTTTATGCGCTTGTATATGATCGCATGGTACTAATACTTTAAAATTTGGAAGGACGCGCATTATGGCAATATCTTCTGTTGCTTGATGTGTTGCTCCATCTGGACCAGTCATTGTTCCTGCATGGTGTCCAGCAACTTTTACATCGGAGTTGTTATATGCAATTGTTGTACGAATTGTTTCCCAATTTTTGCCTGGTGAAAATGTAGCATAGGAGGATATAAATGCTCTTTTTCCACTCACCCCAAATCCAGCTGCAACTGCTGCCATATTTTGTTCTGCAACTCCCATTTGAAACATGCGATCCGGAAATTTTTCAGCAAAAAGATGAGCCTGAGTAGATTCGGTAAGATCTGCAGAAAGAACTACAATATTATTATCTGATTCACCCAACTCAACAAGTCCTGTTCCATATCCTTTTCGTGTTGGTTGGCGCTCTACATCTTCATTAAAAAAATTTTGGTTTAAATTTAGATCTTGGTTTAACATGTTATTTATGTTCTCCTTCAATTTTTCCTTGTAAAGTTCGAAGTTCATCAAGAGCTTTTTGAGCCTCTTCTTTATTTGGTGGTTTACCATGCCATCGGAAATCATATTCCATAAAATCTACACCTTTTCCAGGAATAGTATGTGCAATAATAACAGTTGGTTTTTCTGTTATGGCTTCGGCATGACGTACGGCATTTACAATATCATGGAAATTATGACCGTCAATTTCCAAAACGTACCAATTAAAGGATTCATATTTGAGCCTCATCGATTCAAGCGGCATAACGTCTTCTGTTGATCCATCAATTTGGATATTATTTCTATCTATAATGACGGTGAGATTGGAAAGTTTGTATTTAGCAGCACACATAATTGCTTCCCATGTATTTCCTTCTTCATGTTCTCCATCTGATGTTAGACAAAAAATTCTGTGGCGTTTCCCATCAAGCCGTGCAGCAAGAGCCATTCCAATCGTCTGTGAAATACCTTCACCAAGTGGTCCTGAAGTATTCTCAATTCCAGGAAGTGTCCCACGATGAGGATGTCCCTGAAGTCTTGTCCCAAACTTTCTGAGGGTTTTAAGTTCATCTAGAGGGAAATAACCAGCCATTGCGAGCGTTACATATTGAATTGGACAGATATGACCGTTTGAGAGAATGAGTCTATCGCGCGCGTCCCACGATGGATTTTGAGCATCATGCTGCATGATATGAAAATAAAGCGCAGTGAATATATCGGCCATCCCGAGTGGTCCTGCAGAGTGCCCGGAACCAGCTTCGAGAAGTGTAGTGATTAGAAGCTCTCTTGCCTCAACAGCTTTTTCTTCTAAAAATTTAACCTTATCGTCAAATAATTCGTCAGTCATAGTTATATACCATAATAATATCGGCAACGTTTGATGGTAATTTGCCGGTAATAATTGCGTCCTCTGTTTTTTCAAAGAATGGGTAGCTATTGCTGTTGTCGATGTATTCTCTTATGTCTAACATTTTTGCTTCTGCCTTTTTTACTGTATTAACATCTCCAATGGCTCCCGCAAAATCAGAATTATCCTGACCGTCAGTGCCAAAGGATGCAATGATTGTCTTGTCATCTAAAATTTCAAGTGCGCCAAGTACAACTTCTTGATTTCGGCCACCCTTGCCGTCTCCCCGAACAGTTACCGTCGTTTCTCCTCCTGCAAGGAGCAAATGATGGGGTGGATTGGAATGGATTAATGAAATTCCGGATTCTCGCGCTTCCCCCTGAAATTTATCAGAAAAAATTGACACCTGTATGCCCTGGCTTTTAGCCTTTTCTTCAATAGCATGAAGAATGGTAAGGTTAGAAAGAATAAAAAGATTGTGGGTATTTTGAAAATATTTATCATCAGTGGGAGTTTCTATAAAATCCTCAGTTGTAAGTTGAAGTTTATCATCAAGGTTGAATTTTTTTAATATTGCAAAGACCTCATCTATGGTTGATGGGTCTTTCTCTGTAGGACCAGAGGCAATTGTTGCAAGGTCATTTCCGGGAACATCAGAAAAAATAAGTGATGCGACTGTGCCTGGGTAGAGAATTTTTGCAAGACCACCACCCTTAACTTGTGAAAGGTGTTTTCTTATTATATTCATTTCTTTGATGTCAGTACCTGCCTCGAGCATTGCTTTAAAAATTGATGTCTGTTCTTCCAATGTGTGCTTGAACGGTAATTCAAAGAGAGCAGATCCACCACCACATACAACAACTAAAATGAGATCTTTTTCTGATTCTTTTCCAGAAAAGTCCTCAACGACTTTTTTTGTGAAGTCTAAGTTCTGTTGTGAAGGTAGCGGGTGGGTTCCTTGTGTATAGTAAATTTTAGGATTATCTTCAAACTGATTTGGGATAGTATCTATAACATAGCCCTGAGTGAGCCTCTCGCCAATTGTGTCTGCAATGATTTTAGAATTTCTGGCTGACCCCTTGCCAAAACCAATTATAAAAATTCGTTCATAGTATCCAAGATCAAAAGTTTTTTCTTCTATTTGCAGAATATTATTTTGGAGTTTTATATTTTTTGCAATTACTTCTTCGGGCTGAATTTGACTGAGTCCATATTCGATAAGATCTAGCACAACTTTTCGTTGTGGCGTTATTGCAAGATTGTCATAGTTTTGGATAATCATGGGCAGTCTAGTCAAGTGTAAAGAAAAATTGATAATTTGTCCAGAATTGTAAGATTGACAAAGTATTGGTATAATACCATCAGTGATTCAAACAGAATCCGATGCGAATGTATGAATAAAACGTTTTTTCATTCGATAGAGCTTCAAATTACGGCTAAGTAATTTAGTCTCGTCTTCTGTTTGTCACCATAAATTATGTCAGCAACACGTGATGATTATATTAAAAAATTAGAAGAACTTTCCGGTGTTAGTCGCGACTCAGCAAAGAAATTACTTCTCGATGAAGTTCATAACGACTTGAAGGGTGATATTGCTCGTGCTATTCAAGAGGCAGATGACGAAGCAAAGAAAGATGCCAATAAAAAATCCCAAGAAATATTAGTTGATGCAATGCGTCATGGGGTTCTTGATTACATTGCAGAATACACAGTTTCAGTTGTTCGGATAGAGGCAGAAGACATAAAGGGGAGAATCATTGGAAAAGAGGGAAGAAATATTCGTGCTTTTGAGACAGCGACTGGAGTAGATGTAGATCTTGATGAAGAGGGAGTTATAAGGCTTTCATCTTTTGATTCAATTCGACGTGAAATTGCACGTCTTACACTTCTAAAACTTATTAAAGATACAAGAATTCAGCCGTTTCGTATTGAGGAGCTGGTTGAGCAGACTAAAGACGAAATGGATAGAATTCTTTTTGAAGAGGGACAAAAAATGACACAGGAGTTGGGCGCATTTAATGTTCCATCTGATCTTTTGCCATATCTTGGTAGATTTAAATATAGAACCTCATTTGGTCAAAATCTCATTGTTCACACGATGGAACTGGTAAAGGTTGGAGTTCATATTGCACAGGAAATTGGTGCAAATGTGGAAGTTGTACGTCTTGGATGCCTTTTCCATGACATTGGAAAGATCGTAAATGATAAAGAAGGAAGCCATGTGACTTTGGGAGTAGAGCTCCTTCAGAAATTTAAATTACCACGAGAGGTTATTAATTGTGTCGCAGAGCATCATGAAGACAAGCCATTTTCATCAGTTGAATCAGTTATAGTACATATTGCTGATGCAATTTCAGGAGCACGTCCTGGTGCAAGACATGAAGACTTGGGTGATTATGTGAAGCGCATAAAGGAAATGGAAGACATCGCCAAAACATACGACGGAGTCGAGGATGCATTTGCATTTGAAGCAGGTCGCGAACTTAGAGTGATAGTTAATCCAGGAAGACTTGATGATATTGAGACAACAATTTTGGTAAAAAATCTCAAAGAAGAAATTGACAAGAGACTCATCGTTCCAGGTGTTGTAAGAGTTACAGCAATTAGGGAATTCAGAACTTCAGAACCCAAAGAATAAAATGTCCCCACGAAATGATAAAGCCCGACCTCTTGTTGGAGTGGGGGTTATGGTTTTTAAAAACAGCAAAGTACTCCTCGCAAAAAGAAAAGGATCACATGGCCTGGGTGAGTATGCCTTTCCAGGGGGACACTTGGAATTTGGTGAATCTATTCTTGAATGTGCAAGGCGAGAAGTCTTTGAGGAAACAGGAATTAAGATTAAGAAAATCCGTTTTAATAGACTAGCGAATGTCACTTCATATAAAGGGAAACACTATGTTGATATATCTCTAATTGCTGAATTTGCATCTGGCAAGGTTATTTTAAAAGAGCCTAATAAGGCAGAATTTTGGGATTGGTATGATATTGATATGTTACCAAAACCACTCTTTGAATTTTGCGCGACTGCATTTAAAAGTCATAAAAACGGGAAAATATTTTACGATTCAAAATAAGGCTTGCACACTCTTGACAAACAAAAGTAATAAGTTGTATTGTAAAGACAAGAAAAACTAATCTTCATATAGATAAAAAAGAAGGGAGGTGAAAGGCATGTCAGTAACAAAAAAAGAACTTATTGAACTTGTTGCAAAAAAAGGCAATTTAACGAACAAAGCAGCAAAAGAAGCAGTAAAAGTATTTTTAAATGGAATAAAAGATTCACTTAAGCGTAACGAAAAAGTTGTTATTACCGGATTTGGAACATTTTCAGTACGTTCACGTAAACAAAGAAAAGGTCGTAATCCTAAGACCGGAGCGACAATCACCATTCCAGCAAGAAAAGCTCCAGGATTTACACCAGGGAAGAGTCTCAAAAAAGCGATAAGGTAGTACTTCTTTATTGCAGCTACCAAAATCTATGTGGTATAGTGCCCACATGGATACTATTATATATATCATTGGTCCAACTGCGAGTGGAAAAACAAGCTTGGCGGTTGATATCGCAAGAAGTTTTTCAGGCGATCTATTAAGCGCTGATTCAATTCAAGCATATGCACAACTTGATATTATTTCGGGAAAAGATTTGGATCAAGATTCAGATTTTGTCGAGATTGAAAAAATAGACAACTGTCGTATTGGATATCACACAATTGGAGGAATTCGTACGTACCTTCTTGATATTGTTTCCCCTACATACTCATTTCAAGTTTCTGATTTTTACAAATGCGCCACAAGATGTATTGATATCATAAGAGAAGGAAAGAGAATTCCAATAGTTGTAGGTGGAACAACCTTATATATTAAATCGCTGCTATATTCGATTGGTTCCTTACCGATACCTCCCAACTTAGCGCTCAGGGAGGATCTGGGGAAAAAGTCTTTAGAAGAAGTTAAAAATGTACTTAGAAATAAGTCTTTCACTACGTATTCGCGTTTAAACGAATCAGAATTAGGAAATAAAAGAAGACTTATTCGAAAAATTGAGATTGAAATTGGTACAGATACAAAACCTGATTCTTATATTTCTAATATAGTTCAGAAACCAGTTCTAATTGGACTTTACTGTGAGAGGCAAGAGCTGCGTAAAAGGATTGATTTTCGAGTTGATCAAAGGATAAATGAAGGTGCTTTTGAAGAAGTAGAAAAGTTATTTGGCGACTACACACACATTTCGCCTCAAGTTAAAACAGCAAATGGCTACAAACAACTTTTTGGTTTTTTCAGGGATGAATATTCAAAGGATGAAGCAATTCAAAGATGGAAGTACTCAGAATATCGTCACGCAAAAAATCAAATGACATATTTTAAGAAATATTTACAAGCAGAATGGTTTGATATAAGCGAAACAAATTTTAAAGAGAAAGTTTTCAATTTTGTAAAAGAGGCTATTTAATTTTATCGAAATATTTTTTTGCTTTAAGAATTGCAACACAGCTTGGTGCATGATTAATTTCACTTTTTACGACCATGTCATAGGCCTCCTTGAAAGATTTTTTAATAATTTCAATTCCCTCCTCACTGTTGTTTGAATAACTAAGACCAGTGACTAAAAATAAATAAGCTGGAGATTTTAATATCATGCTAAGTGGATGAACGAATCCAAGATCTATCCAATTATCTCCCGTAATACCTGTTTCTTCTAACAGCTCTCTTTTGGCAGCATCAAGGGGGGTTTCATTTTTCTCAATTCCACCTGATGGGAGTTGAAGAGCATACTCCTCAATTGCATAGTAGTACTCTCTTATTAAGCAGACATTTTTTTCTTTGTCCAGAGCAAGAATTGAAACCCCAGATCCATAGTCAATAACTCCAAAAGTACTTTTTACTCCATTTTTTTGTATAACCTCGTCTTCCTGAATCGAAATCCAAGGATTTTTGTATACATTTTTTGAACTAAGAATTTTATATGGGCCTTTTTGTTTCATGAAGTTTGTTTGTGCTCTTTGGAAAGTAGTAAGCCAGATTCTGTTTCTCCCGATTAAATCGGGATTTACTGCAATTTATCTAATGCCTTCAAACTCTCGGTGCTATCTGATTTTCACAGAATGAATGCATTTTCGCACCATCTCGGAAGTTGCAGCAGGTAGGATTGCCCGTTTCACTCCCACTCGTCTCTGTTGCTCTCGAATTCTGTCAATTCAGAATCCGTTCCCGATTCTTTATGTGGGTAAAAATCGGGACACTAGCACTTTCATGTCGGGACTTTCGTCCCGTCCCCTGCATTCTGCTGTCTGGACTTTCCTCCCCGATAGAATCGAGGTAGCAGTCGCTTTCCAAAGAGCATCCTATATTATAGACCATATATTTTTTTTCGTCAATTCTTTCTCTATTGATTGGAAACTAAATTTATTGGTAGAATAAAATAAGTTGGTACAAGAGTCTCCTCATCCTGTCCTAGAAAATAAAGATAGTTTTGTCACCCGTTTGAACTTTTTTCTGCCCGAGACTTCTCTTTCTTCAGTGATGAATGCGTATGCGCTTGCAAAGCTGGCTCACGACTCACAAAAAAGGGAAGGCGGCGAAAGATACTTTGAACATCCCAGAAGTGTTGCTTTGATCGGAATAGATGAATGTGGGATAAGAGATCCAGACATAATCAGTGCTCTATTGCTTCATGATGTTTTTGAAGATAGTGAATATTTTGGGTCAAATTCTTCTGATATACCTTATTCAGTAAAAAGACAACGTGCTTTTAACAAAATTTCTAGTGTTTGGAACCAGCGAGTTGCTGAGATGGTTTTGGCGGTTTCAAAAGCACCATTTGATGATATAGAAGTACTGACAAAAAAAGATAAATATGACATATATGAACATCAGCTCGAAAATGCATCTCCAGAGGCTTTAATTGTAAAAATGTGTGACAGGCTGCATAATTTAAGAACATTATCGTTCAGGTCAAAGTCAAAACAAACAGAAGTGGTTACAGAAACACTAAATGAATATATGCCCATATTTAAAGGTGCACATAGCGCGTATCCTAGTGAGACAGAGTATTTAATCGCTGCAATGAATAGTGCAATGCAGAATCTTTCTGACACCTTATGAACAAAATAATTCGGTTTGAAATATTTATTAACAATAAAAAACTTATTTTTGATTCAACCGTGCATGGTCTAAAAATTGATGAAAAAATGTATGACTCTGGTGATGATGGGATTCTAGTCTATGATAAAACAGCAGGCATATTATCAAATGAAGTAATTTGTCAATTATCATCGAATACATCAACACTTATTCCAGCGCTTAAAATACTTGGCATTTCATACAATTCGTATTTTGACAGAAGAAAAGTTGTTGAGTCTCAGAATAATATTTCTTTTTATTGGGATCGGTCAAGGCTTGCAGCTTTCTATAATCGATATTCGACAGACGGTATAGATGTTGAAAAAAGAGAATCAATAGTTCGATCAGCAATAGATTTTTTAACTAATCCAAAAAATATGAAAGAGGAGTTTCTACCACAAGAAAGATTGGAAAGACTTAGTCAGGAATGTAAATTGTTAGGCTTTTATGAGGGATTTCCAATTTTTGATGCAGAATTTGGAATGCCACAGCTACTCTCAAGGTTTGGAATTCATATAGGAAACGAAAGCATCCTCGTTTCAACGCCAATCGATAACTATCAGGAGGATGTTTTTTTGCTTGCAGAAAAAATTGGAGAAAAAATAGGAATGTATGGTTTTAGAAAGAAAAATAGAGTTAGATTTGAAAAAACTCCAAAGATACTAAAAGAGCTTGGAATATAAAATAGTTATTCACGGTTAGTTTTTAACGGTTTATAATAGGAATCCACATGACAACTCCTGAATTCGACATATTGTATAAAGGATTAAATCCAGCGCAGAGAAAAGCAGTTGATACTGTGGAGGGTGCCGTAATGGTGGTTGCAGGTCCAGGTACAGGCAAGACTACTGTTTTAACACTTCGGATTGCAAAAATTCTTCTTGAGACACAAATCAATCCAGAAAATATTTTAGCTCTAACTTTTACTGAAAATGCTGCACATGAAATGCGGAAAAGGCTACTTTCTATTATTGGGCAGGATGCATACCGCGTTGAAATTACGACATTTCATTCATTTTGCAATATGATTATTAAAAAAAATCAAGAAGAATTTTCTGAAATGATATCCTCGGAAAATATTAATGAATTGGAACAGCTATCAATACTTGAAAAAATAATGGAATCTTTACCCCTCGTAAAATTACGTCCATTGGGAGATTTAACATATTATGTAAAGCCTGTAATGAATGCAGTTAATGAGTTAAAAAGGGAGAATATTTCTCCAAAATTGCTTGAGGAGGGATTAGAAAATTTCGAAAAGACTTTGCTTTCAAGGGAGGATTTGTACCACGAAAAAG
>Ga0138256_10005266_pt1 | contig 13703 bp, 7 predicted proteins | sample KNB2016incub_MG_FD_105486 | JGI IMG/M metagenome (GOLD analysis project Ga0138256, IMG submission 105486) | Active sludge microbial communities from wastewater in Klosterneuburg, Austria - KNB2014incub_MG | ecosystem: Engineered > WWTP > Activated sludge > Unclassified | place: Austria...
CTCCAGCATCGCGGGCACCTGTTCGCTTTGATCCGGATGGATCAGCAGAACGATCTCGTAATGACGCATCGATACTCCTCGTGGGTTCCAGTGGATGGAAGCTGCGCCGCGCGTCGGCTGCGGCTGCAGCAAGGGGTGAAAAGCCGGCGATTATAGCAGCGGCATCAGCGCTCGCCGGGCCGCGGGTAGCGCAGCCGGTCGACGAACCGGCGGCGTGCGGCGTCGGGCGCCCGCGTCGCCAGGCTGGCCAGCACCAGCACGGCGAAGCCGACCGGCACGCCGAACACGCCGGCCGACATCGGCTCGATGTCCCACCAGCGGCAGTCGGCGAGCGGGCGCTCGATGCCGAAGGCGCCGCGCAGCAGCGGCAGGTTGTACGACATGTAGCCGACGCAGACGGTCAGTCCGGAGATCATCGCCAGCGTCGCGCCGACCAGGTTGGCGCGGCGCCAGAAGATGCCCAGCGTCAGCACCGGGAAGAAGGTCGACGCCGCGAGCGAGAAAGCCGCGGCGACGAACGGCAGGATGTCGGCGATGCGCAAGGAGGCGACCCAGGCCGCCAGCAGCGCGACGACGAGCACCAGCACCTTGGTCATCATCACGCGCCGGATCGCCGAGGCGCGCGGGTTGATCAGGCGGTAGTAGACGTCGTGCGACAGCGCGTTGGCGATCGTCAGCAGCAGGCCGTCGGCCGTCGACAGCGCCGCCGCCAGCCCGCCCGCCGCGACCAGGCAGGTCACGAAGAACGGCAGGCCGCCGATCTCGGGCGCGGCCAGCACGATCAGGTCGGCGCCCAGGCGCAGCTCGCCGAGCTGCAGCACGCCGTCGAGGTTGACGTCCTCCACCGACACGAACGACGCGTCGACGCGCGACCAGCGCCGCAGCCAGCCGGGCAGCTCGGCGAACGGCGTGCCGACCAGCGTGGCGAACACTTCCTGCTTGACGATCAGCACCAGCGCCGGCGCGGCCAGATACAGCAGCGCGATGAAGAACAGCGACCACGCCACCGAGGTGCGCGCGTCGCGCACCGACGGCGTCGTGTAGTAGCGCATCAGCACGTGCGGCATCGCCGCCGTACCCATCATCAGGCACAGCACGAGCGCCAGGAAGTTGCGACGCGACGCGTCGAACGCCGCGCGTTCGGCTCTGCCGCCGTCCGGATCGCCCGTCGCGTGCGGCAGCGCCTGCGGCGGCAGGCCGGCCAGGGGCAGCGCCTGCCGCCGCGCCGTCTCGAGGTCGCGCCGGTAGGTTTCGCGCGCCGCCTCCTCGGTGCGCGGCAGGCGCGCGAGCCGCCGTTCGGCCTGCTGGATCTGCGCCAGCGGCGCGTTCTCGGCCTTCAGCAGCTGCACCAACTCCATCAGCTCGCGGCGCTGCGCCTGCATCGCCGAGGGCACATCGGCGAGCCGGCGTTCGGCCTCTTCGGCGCGACGTTGCTGGTGACGGCGCACGTCGAGCTCGGCGGGGTCGGCCACCAGCTTCTGCTCGAGGCGGCTCACGCGCTCGAGCTGCTCGGCGTGCGGTATCGGCAGCTGCGGCCGGCCGACCTGGTTCCACGACATCCACACCACCGGCACCAGGTAGGCGATGATCATCACGATGTACTGCGCGACCTGGGTCCACGTCACGGCGCGCATGCCGCCGAGGAACGAACAGACGAGCACGCCGCCGAGGCCGACGAAGATGCCGATCTCGAAACTGAAGCCCGTCAGGTGCGACGTGATCAGGCCGACACCGTAGATCTGCACGACGACATAGACGAACGAGACGACGATCGTCGCGACGGCGGCCACGGCGCGCGGCGCTGCGCCGTAGCGTGCGCCGATGAAGTCGGGAACCGTGAACTGGCCGAAACGCCGCAGGTACGGCGCGAGCAGCAGCGCGACGAGGCAGTAGCCGCCGGTCCAGCCGACGACGTAGGCCAGCCCCGCGTGCCCCTGCAGGTACATCACCCCGGCCATGCCGATGAACGATGCCGCCGACATCCAGTCGGCCGCCGTCGCCATGCCGTTGTAGATCGCCGGCACGCGCCTGCCGGCGACGTAGTACTCGGACTCGTCCGTCGTGCGGCACAGCAGGCCGATCAGCGCATAGATGCCGACCGTGCCGAGCAGGAAGGTCGCGCCGATCCAGCCGCGCGACCAGCCGACGCGCTCGGCCAGCGCCAGCGTGCCGATGAAGATGACGACGCCGAGCGTGAACAGCGCATAGCGCCGGTGCAGTGCGCGCGCGAAGCCCTGCCCCGCGGCGCCGGCGTCGCTGCGCGGCGGCTCGGTCGGGGTGGCGAAGTCGGCGGACATGGCGCGCATTGTCGCGGGTTCGCACGGCCGTGCGGTCGGCGACCGCCCGCGCCGGCCGCCACAGCCACGCCGCCCCGGCACGCCGCCTGCACCGTCACCGGTATCACCCGCCGACTTTGGAGACCGACATGCCCCCGCAAGCCCTGACCCTCGACGATATCGTCGCCCACGAAGGCCTGTTCCACCCTGTCGACCACGTCATCGTCGGCTTCGACGACGACCGGCGCGCCGCCGAGGCGGCGGCGGCGCTGCGCGACGCCGGCATCGCCGCCTCCGACATCGTGCAGTACACGTCGGCGCAATGGCATCCGGCGCTGCAGCGCCGGATCGAAGAGTCGCCGCGCAGCGCGGGCTTCGGCTACGAGATCACGCTCATGCGCCGCTACGAGGAACTGGCGCGCGCCGGCGCGGGCTGGCTTGCGGTGCACCTGAGCGACGACACGGCGGCGCCGCGCGTCACCGAAGTCGCCGAGCGCCACGGCGCACGCACGGCGGTGCGCTACCACCGCCTGGCGAGCGAAGACCTGATCTGAACGCTGAACAGTGCCGCGCCGCTTTGTCGGCGCAACGGCGCATCAACCGGCCTGGCGGAACGCCATCAGGGCCTGATTGCGCAGCGTGCGCAGCAGCGACAACTCCTTCTCGCCGAGCTCGATCGCGCCGGCGCGCGCGCGGTCGGCGTAGATCAGGCCGAACGGCGCTCCCTTCATCGCCAACGGCAGCAACAGGAAGGTCGGCGCATCGATGGACTGCCGGTACCACGCCGGCAGCCGCGTCGCGATCGGCGCGGCGCCCGCGTCGGCGATCAGCGTGTCGGCGCCTTTCAGGCAGACTGCCCCGAACAGGTCGGGTGCGCTGCCGGGCGCGAAGCGCAGCGCGACGCGCATCGCAGGCGCCAGCTTGTCGGCGCCCTCGCCCAGCCCGAAGCGCCCGACCAGCTCGCCTGTCTTCGGGTCGCGCAGGCAGAACAGCACGCGGCGGAACGCGAGTGCGCGCCACATCGTCTCGAGGATCATGCGCAGCACTTCGTTGAGCTTGAAGCCCTCCGACGCCATGGTGTTCGTCACGTCCTGGATGCCGGCGACGAGCAGCTGCGCCACCTGCTCCGGCGTGTGCGGCGCCTCGTCGAGCACGACGGTCGGCTGCAGCTCGTGCGGAGTCAGCGTGTCGGGCGGCGCTGGCCGCGTCGCCGGGCCGGGCGGAGCGTCGATCAGGCGCTGGGCGGGGGATGCCGGCGCCAGCGTCAGGTTCAGCGCGCGCGCCGTCTGCGCCAGCCGCTCGCGCGCCCGATCGGCCGCGGCATGCACCTCCTTCGGAGCGAACGCCAGCGCGCGCGCATAGCGTTCGGCGGTGTCTTCGATGCGTTGTGCGGCGCCGGCGGCGTCGCCTTGCAGCATCACGTCGGCCAGGTCGTTGGCGGCGGCGCCGAGCCAGGCGCCGCGGTCGCGCGGCGCGGCGGCGCGTGCCGGCGGGTCGCCCGCGGGCCGGCACATCGCGCGGCGCAGTGTCTCGGGCAGGCCCCAGCTGCGCGCGACGCCGGCGCCCAGGTCCTCGTAGCTCAGGCCCAGCACCGCCAACGCGGCCGCGATCTCGTTCGCGTCGCCGGCGCGCACCTGGTCGCGGATGCGGTTGGCCTCGTCGGGAAAGTAATACTGCGCCAGCAATCGCCCCAAGTTCTGGAACATCGCGCCGAGGAAAGCCTCCTCCGACTCGCGCAGCGACGGGCACAGCTCGCCGGCCAGCATGCCCGCCATCAGCGAACGCAGGAACTCTTCCTTCAACTGGTTGGCCTGCGCCTTGTCGCTCATGTGCTCGAGCAGCACCAGCGACAGCGCCATGTTGCGGATGCCGGCGAAGCCGATCAGTGCGACGGCGCGCGAGATCGTGCTGATCGAGCCGCCGCCGGCGTGCGTGTAGTGGGCCGTGTTGACCAGGCGCAGCAGCTTGTTGGTAAGGGCGATGTCCTTCAGGATCTCGGCCGACAGGCTGCCGACGCTCTCGTTCTCCGAGTTCGCGATGCGCTGGATGCGGTTGACGGCGTCGGACAGCGCCGGGAAGTCCGTCTTGTGGCGCATGCGCCGCAGCAGGAAGTCGAGCGTGCCGGTCGCGCCGGTGCCGGCGTCGGCGACGGGCTCGGGGCGCAGCCATTGATTCAATGCGGCCTGGAATGCCGCGACATCGGGCAGCCGCGCCGCCGGGTCCCGCGCGACGGCGCGCAGCACCGTGCCGCGCAGCGCGTCGTCGACCTGCGACGAGAGCGTGTCGGGCAGCGCCATGTCTTCGCGCATCACGCGGCGGATCGCGCGATGCGGGTCGCGCTCGCGCAGCAGCGGCGCGCCGGCGAGCATCTCGCCGAGCAGCATGCCGGCGGCGAACACGTCCATCGACGGCGCCGGCGCGGCGCCGGCCGCTGCCTCGGGCGACATGTAGCCGGGCGTGCCGACGATGCGGCGGTCGCCCGCGCCGTCGCGCACCCGTGCGGCGATGCCGAAGTCCATCACGCGGGCGCGGCCTGCGGCGTCGATCAGGATGTTCGAGGGCTTGAGGTCGCGGTGCACGACGCCCGCCGCATGGGCGGCGGCGAGCGCATCCAGCACGCCCTGCATCAGCTCGACGGCGATGCGCGGCGCGAGCGCCCCGCCCTGGCGCAGCTTCTCGGCCAGCGTCGGGCCGGCGACGTACTCGAACACGAGATACGGCTTGCCGTCGTGCACGTCGGCCTCGAACACGGGAACGATGTGCGGGTGCGTCAGGCGGCTGACGTTGCGCGCCTCGTGCAGCCAGTCGCCGACGGCGGCGCTGTCGCCGCCGGCGCCGAGCAGCTTGACCGCGACTTCGCGTTCGAGCCGCGGATCCCAGGCCAGCCACACCGTCGCCTGCGCGCCGCGGCCGAGCATGCGCCGCAGCTCGAAGCGGCCCACGGCTGCCGGCACGCGCTGCATCGCCGTCATGCGTGGGCCTCGTCGTCTTCGGCCGGGGCGGCCACGGCCGCGCCGGCGAGCATCTGGCGCGCGATCTGCAGCGCATCCGTCACGTCGCGCGGCGTCGTGCCGAGCACGCGCGCATAGCGCTTGGCGACATGTTCGACGGCAGCGCCCTGGCGCTGCGGCGGCAGGAAGGCGACGGCGTCGACGACTTCGTTGGCGGCGCTCGCCGCCGCGCGCAGCAGGTCAGCGTCGCCGTCGGCGGCGCGCACCGGCTTGTCGACGGGCAGTCGCCGCGTCAGGTGCAGCACTTCTTCAGTGAGCCCGAGGTGGCGCGCGACGACGGCGGCCAGCGCCGCGAGGTCGGTGCCGAGCACGGCATGCGCGGCGGCCTCCTCGCCGAGCCCCGGCTGCGGTGCCGCCTCGGCATCGATCGGGGGCACCGGGCGCATCAGCTGCCAGATCTGCTCGGCGTCGTCGGCGAAGTGATACTGCACGGCGAGGCGACCGATGTTCTGCAGCACGGCGACCAGGAACACGACCTCGGGGTCGTAGCCGCGCGGCCGCAGCAGTTGCGCAAGATGGCCGGCGAGGCGCACGCGCCTCAGCGTGCGCAGCATGGCCGTCGCGCCCGTCTCCGACAGCGTGCCGGGCCACGGTCGCAGCGCCGTCGCGGCGCGGCGCACGCCGTCCAGGCCGATCATCGCGATGGCGCGGCGGATCGTCAGAACCGCGGCGTTGCCGGCGGCCTGCGTGCCCTGCACCTCGGCCGAATTGACTTGTCGCAGCAGCTCGACGCTCAGGCCGAGGTCGAGCAGGATCTGCTCGGCCATTTCGTTGGTGCGCTCGCGCTCCATGCGCGCCAGGCGCACGACGATCGAACCGAGCCCCGGCATCGCCGGCAGGAAGCCGACGGCATGCAGGCGGTCGAGCAGCACGGCCTCGGGGCCGCCGCGGTCCTGCGCGTCGGCGTCGCGCCAGCCGGCCAGCGCGCGCAGCAGCGTGCGCGCGTTGTGGTAGCGGCGCGTGAGCTGGCCGTCGGTCGTGCGGTTGACGATGGCGCGCAGCGCCTCCGAGACTGGCAGCTGCGCGTTCCACGGCAGCGCCAGCCGCGCCGGGCCGTGCGGCGGCAGTTGCGCGATGACGCGGCCGGTATCGGCTTCGTCCAGCGGCAGCGCGCCGCCGACGAAACGGTGCGCGAGCAGGCCGACGGCGACGATGTCGCGCTCGGCAGCGTCGCGCTGCGAGCGCAGCGCCGCGGGGTCGAGCGGCGTCTCACGCACCGATGCCGCGGCGTCGGCGTCGCCGCTGGCGGCCAGCGCCATCAGGCGCACCCGGCCCTGCTCGTCGATCAGCAGACTGTGGAGCTGGACGTCATGGTGCGCGACGCCCGCGTCGTGCGCGAAGGCCATGCCTTCGAGCGCCTGGCACAGCCAGCCGATCGCCTCGGCGTGCGTCGGCGGTTCCGAAGCGCCGGCGAGGCGCTCGCCGAGCGTGACGCCGAGCGCGCGGTCGCACAGCACGTACGGCCACTGCTCGTGCGCGCCGACCTCGACGACGTGTGCGAGCTGCGGATGATCGAGCCGCGCGCCGTGGCGCGCCCGGGCCAGCCAGCGATCCAGCGCCGCCGCGTCGGCTGGCGCGACGCGCGGCATCGTCAGCAGCATCTCCTGCGCGACGCGCGGATCGAACGCCAGCCACAGCATCGTGCGCTCGCTGCGGCCGAGCAACTGGCGCAGCTCGAAGCGGCCGAAGGCGCGCGTCGGATGCGCCCGCGCAGCGGCGGCGGGTGGGGATGCGGCGTGAACCGGCATGGCGACCTGAGGGTGAACTTGCCATGCATTGGACGGCCGCCGCCTGCCCGCCGATGGGTCGATCAGCGCGGCGTTTGCGACCCAGTTCGGCGCTTGCGCGGCGCTGCGTCAGGCCAGCTCGATCAGCTCGCCCGCGCCGCTGACGAAGGCGGCGCGCACCGCGTCCTGCGGCTGCAGCGCCTGCACGGCGGCGCGGTAGCGCGCGAGCTGCGCGCGCAGCCGCTCGTCGGCCTCGGGCCGGTGCGCGAGCTTGTAGTCGAGCACCCACCATTCGGTGCCGGCCGTGCCGGCGCGCGCGACGAGGCGGTCGATGCGCAGCGCGCCGCCGGCGTCGGCGAGGTCGACTTCGTTGCCGGCCCACAGCAGCGTCGCGGCATCGAAGAACGGAGCGCACTGCGCGCTGCCGAGGATTGCGGCGGCGCAGCGTGCCACCACGGCGGCGTGCACGGCGGCAAGGCCGAACTCGGCGGCAGCGCGCTGCGCGGCGTCGGCGTCAGCCGCGCCGCGCGCCGGCCCGGTGGCCCACTCGAGCACGCGATGGACGGCGCGGCCGAGCCGTGCCTCCAGCGCGTCGGCATCCGGCAGCAGCGCCGCCTGCGCCGCCGGCTGCCATGTCGGCAGGCGGCGCAGCGTCGGCACGGCGTCGATCGCCGCCGCGGCCGCAGCCGGGACGTCGAGCGGCGCGGCGAACGCCTGCACACGCTGCCACCAGCTCGGCGCGTCGCCGTGCCGCGTCGGCTCGGTGAAGCTGAAGACGAGGCGTTCTTCGGCCCGCGTCATCGCGACATAGAGGCCGTTCAACTCCTCGCGGGCACGCGCCGCGCGTTCGCGCTGGAGCAACGCGGCCAGCGCCGGCGGGCAGCGCGATTCGGCGGCGACGAAGGCGCAGCAGCGCGGCGCCGCCGCGTCGACCGGCCAGTCGACGAGCAGCGTCGAGGTCTCGCCGCTCATCGGCTGCGGGTCGGCGTCCATCACGAAGACGAAACGAGCTTCCAGGCCCTTGGCGCCGTGCACCGTCAGCAGCTGCACGGCGTCGGCCCGTTGCGGCGGCGTCGCGGCGAGGCTGCGCCGCCGCAGCGCGCGCACGAAGTTGTACGGCGTCGCATAGCGTCCGCCGTCGAGCTCGAGCGACTGGCCGAGCAGCGCGTCGATCGCGGCCAGCGCCGCGGCGCGCTCGGCCGCCGGCACGCGCGCCGCGACGCGCGCGTGCAATTCGCCTTGGTCGACGACGAGATCGAGCAGGTCGTGCGGCGGCAGCTCGCGCGACGCGCGTTGCCAGCGCGCGAGCAGGCCCTGCGCCCGTTGCAGCGCGGCCGACAGCTCGTGCGCCGACGCCGCGGCCAGCGCCTGCCACCACGTCGTCGTGCCTGCCGCCGCGCGCTGCGCCAGCGCGACGAGATCGTCGTCCGAGGCGCCGAACAGCGCGCTGCGCAGCGCCTGCGCGAGCGACAGGTCGTGCGCCGGCGACGCCAGCGCGTCGAGCAGTGCGACGAGGTCGCGCACTGCCGGCGCATCCATCAGCGCGGCGTCTTCCGGCGCGGCATGCGGCAGGTGCAGGCGCTGCAGCGCGCCGGCGACGAGGCGCAGCGACGCCCGCCTTCGGCTCAGCACCATCACCTCGCCGGGCCGCGCCCGGCCGTCGCGCAGCAGCGCGCCGATGGCGTCGGCGACGCGGTCGGCCTCCTGCTGGCGCAGCACTTCGTCGGGCTCGAGGCGTGGTGTCGTCAGGCTGTCGCGCCAGGCGCGCTCGACCGGAGTCGGCGCCGCGCGCGCGGGGCGTTCGACGCCGGGCAGCGCGAACACGGCGGGCGAACCGTCGTCGTTGCACTCCGTGGTGTGGGCACGAAAACCCTCGTAGGCGCCGTCGCGCTGCGCCTGCTCGAACACGCCGTTGAGCTTTGCCAGCAGCGCCGGCGGATTGCGCCGCGTGTGGTCGCATTCGAGCACGCTGCCGCCGAGACCTTGCGCGACGAACTCGCGCGCCGCGCCGAACACGCGCGGCTCGGCGCGGCGGAACCGGTAGATGCTCTGTTTCGGATCGCCGACGATGAAGACGACGGGCGCCGCCGCGCCGCCGCCGCTGCCCGCATAGCCCGACAGCCAGGCGTGCAGCGCTTGCCACTGCAGCGGGCTGGTGTCCTGGAACTCGTCGATCAGCAGCTGGCGCACCTGCGCGTCGAGGCGCTGCTGGACCCAGGCGGAAAGATCGGCGTCGCGCAGCAGCAGCAGCGCGCAGCGTTCGAGGTCATTCATGTCCGCGACGCCGCGCGCGCGCTTGAGCGTCGCGTATTCGGCGAGCAGCAGGCGCGCCAGCCGCGCCATGCGCAGGTGCTCGACGTGCGCCTCGTGCGCCGCCGCCTGTTGCGCGACGCCCCGCAGGTCGCCCTGCACGGCAGCCAGAGTCGCCGCCTTGCCGAGGCGCTGGCGCGGCACGTCGTCCTTGGTGAACAGCGCGCGCCACGCCAGATCGAAAGCCGCGCGCGGATCGCTCGTGGCGAGCGCCTCGTCGATGCGCGCCGCGGCCTCGCGCGCCTGCGCGCCGCCGGTTGCGAGCGCGGCTGACAGCTCGCCGAGGCGGCTCGGCCACGCGCCGCGCTGCAGCGCTTCGGCCGGATGAGCCAGGCCGTCGAGCGCGACGCCGGGGACCGAGGGTTCGAGCGTGCCGGCGGCGTCGGCGAGTTCGATCTCGACGCGCTTGTTCCACGCGGCGAGCAGCCAGTCGCGCATGCGCGAACGCCCGCGCGCGGCGACGAGCGCCGTGTAGTCGGCGCGCAGCTCCGCATCGCCGAGCAGCGCGCCGTGGAAGCGCCGCAGCAGCTCTTCGACCAGCTCGGCCGGGTCGTCGATCAGCTCCATGCCGGGCTGCAGGCCGATCGACGCCAGCGTCTCGAGCGGCGCGGCGCGCATCAGCTGCGAGAACCAGCCGTGGAAGGTGAGGATGCGCACGCCGCGACCGCCGGCGAGCACGCGTTCGTAGAGCGCCGCGGCATCGGCCGCGCGCTGCGCCGCGGCATCGGCGGGCAGGCCGCGCTCGACCAGCGCCGCGATGCGCTCGTTCTCGCTGGTCTCGGGCGACGCCAGCCAGGCCAGCCACTCGTCGAGACGCTGGCGCATCTCGCCCGCGGCCTTGCGCGTGAACGTGATGGCGAGGATGTCGTGCGGCGCCGTGCCGTCGAGCAGCGCGCGCACGATGCGCGAGACCAGCATCCACGTCTTGCCGGCGCCGGCACAGGCTTCGACGACGACGGCGCGGCGCGGGTCGCAGGCGACGGCGTAGAAGCGCTCGCGCGCGACGCGCTCGCCGTCGATGCGATAGGCCTGCGTCATGGCGTGCTCCAGTCGTCGCGCCGGCACAGGCCGCGCGCCGCGCAGTACTCGCAGCTCGCCCCTTCGCCAAGCGCCGGCAGCCCGGCGCCGCCGCGCAAGCGGGCCAGGTCGTGCGCCAGGCCGTCGACCAGCGCAACCGCCGTTGCGGCCACGTCGTCGTGGGCCAGCGCCTCGATCGCCTCGGTCTCGTCGAGCGGGAGATACGCGGCCTGCAACGCGTCGGCGCCACCGCGCGCCGCGCCGACGAGCGCGGCATAGAACGCGAGCTGCGTGTCTTCGGTGCGTTGGCGCACGAGCGAGCGCAGTTTCGTCGCCGAGCCGGTCTTGTAGTCGATGAGCTGCAGCGTGCGGCCGCCTTCGCCGGCCACGCTGTCGATGCGGTCGATGCGCCCGCGCAGCACCGTGCCGCCGAGCGCGGGCGGTGCCGCTTCGATCTCGACCTCGCCTTCCTGCCAGCGCGCGCCGGAGCGGTCGCGCGCGTGCAGCCAGTCGACATAGCGCGGCGCGAAGCGCTCGAAGCTCGCGGCATAGGGCACGAAGGCCGCCTCGTCGAGGCCGGCGTCGGCGCGCTGCGCGAGTGCGATACGGCGCAACGCGGCGATCTCGTCGGCGCGCGAAGCCGGCCGCTCGCGTTCGGCGTGAAACCGGTGCAGCACGGCATGCAGCCACTCGCCGTAGTGGCGCTTCTCGACGGCATCGTCGAGTTCGTCGCTCTCGCGCAGGCGCAGCAGGACGAGCGCATGGAAGCGGTACGGGCAGGCGCGCAGCGACTCGACGGCGCTGGCACTGAGCGCGGCCGGCAGCAGCGCGGCCGCGGCCGGTGCGGGGCGCTGCAGCGGCGCCGCGACCACGGTTTCGCGCTCGCGCACGTCGACGCTCTCCGACAGCGCCAGGCCGCGGCGCTGCCACGCCAGCACGAGCCGCTGCCACAGCACGCTCGCTGCGAGCGGTTCGCTGCCGTCTCGGCGCCGCCGCAGCAGCACGAGCCCCGGCGCGCGCAGCAGCTGCGCGAAAGCGAGTGTCTCGCGCTCGCGGCGCCGCGCCGCGTCGGGCAGGCCGAGCGCCGCCGCATCGCAGTCGCCGAGCAGCGGCCACGCGGCGCCGGCGCCGCCCAGGCGCCGCTCGTCTGCACCGGCCAGCACGATGGCGGCGAACGGCCGCAGCATCGCGCGCGCCAGCGGCGTGATGACGACGTCGGCGGGAGCGTCGGCGGCGGGCACGTAGGCCGCGTGTTCGAGCGCGGTGTCGATCCAGCCGATGAAGGCGTCGAGCGTCAACGACACCGTCTCCATCGCGCCCGCCGGTGCCGCAGCGTCGAGTTGCAGCGCTGCGAGCACTTGCCGGCCGGCGGCGTCGGCATCGAGCGCGCCGCGGTCGCCGAAAGCCTGCAGCGCGGCGTCGAGCGCGCCGAGCCAGGCGAGGAGACTGCGCCGCGCCGGCTGCGCGAAGCCCGCGCGCAGTTCGGCGACGCGCGCCCACAGTGTCGCAGCATCGCCGGACAGCGGCAGCGCATCGACGCCGCGCAGGCTCGTGCAGCGCGCGCGGCGCAGCGCGCGCTCCAGCGCGTCGACGCCGGCCGGCATGCTCGTCTTCAGCGTGTCGAGCAGGTCGTCGCTTCCGGCGCCGCCGCGCATCGCGCGCAGCAGCGTCATCACGCGCGCCGCGGCACGCGTCGTCGACAGGCGCCAGCCGGTTTCGTCCTGCACCGGCACGCGGCGGCGCGCCAGCAGCGCGTGCACGCGCCGCACGAGCGAGCGGTCCTGCGCGATCAGGGCGACCGGTACGCGGCCGTCGCGCAGACAGGCGAGCACCTGCGATGCGGCGCGTTGCGCCTCGTCCTCGGCGTCGTCGCACACGGCTGCTTCGACGCACGTCGTGCCGCCCGTGCGCTCGAACGGCGCCTGCGCATCGACGTCGGCATCGACGACGAGCGCCGGGCACGCGCCCTGTTCGGCAAGTGCCTGTGCCAGCGCGTCGACACCGCCGGCCTGCACGGCGATCCAGGCGGCGGGGCGCAGCGCGAACAGCGCATCGGTCGCAGGCAGGCCGGCGCTCGCCGCCCATTCGAGCGCGACGAGCGCGAGCGCCGTCTCCGTCCCGGCGACGCCGGGCGGGCGAGCCAGCAGCGCGCGCGCGTCGTCCCACCAGGCGTCGCGTCGCTGCGGCGGCTGCGCGGCAGCGGCGCGGCCGAGGGCGTGCGTCACGTCGACGACGGCGGCGATGGCATGCTCGAAGCGTCGCACGTCGCGCCGCTCCCAGTCCCGCGCCCACGACTGAGTGCGCAACAGCGTCGCAGCGGCGAGGCGATCGGTCGCTACGTCGTAGGTCGGCTCGCCGGCCGCGCGCCGCGGCGGCGGCGCGAGCGCGCGCGCCAGCGTCTGCGTCGTCTCGATACGCGGCATCCAGCCGCCGGCGCGCGCCCAGGCGCGACGCGCCGGCGGCAGCAGTTGCGCGAACGGCACGAGCAGCACGGCGTCGCGCAGCGCGATGCCGCGATCGTGCGCCCAGCGCTGCGCGCACGACGCGACCTCGGTCCATGCAGCCTCGGTGCCGACTTCGGGCGCGATGCGGTATCGATCAATCGTGGCCATGGAACGGCGCGGGCCTTCGCAGCCGACCCTCCCGGGAGCTTTGTGTCAGAATCATTGTGCCTTCCGGCCCCCCCGTTGCCGGCGATCCCGCGAGACCGGGCAACGCCCGAGGAACCCCCATGAGCGAATTGATCAAACACGTCTCCGATGCGTCGTTCGAAAGCGATGTGCTGAAGTCGAGCAAGCCGGTGCTGGTCGACTACTGGGCCGAATGGTGCGGGCCGTGCAAGATGATCGCGCCGATCCTCGACGAGGTCTCGAAGAGCTATGGCGACAAGCTGCAGATCGCCAAGATGAACGTCGACGAGAACCGCGACGTGCCGGCCAAGTTCGGCATCCGCGGCATCCCGACGCTGATGCTGTTCAAGGACGGCCAGCTCGCCGCGACCAAGGTCGGCGCGCTGTCGAAAGCCCAGTTGACCGCGTTCCTCGACGGTCATCTATAATCGCGCCAATCGCAGGCCGGCTGATGCCACGAGCCAGCCGGCGCTGCGGCGAATGATTGCCACCACGCCCCACCCCGGCGCGTCGGACCGGCCCCCCATCCAGCGTTCACGTTTGCGGATCGCAACGCCCAGTCGCACTGCCTGAGTTCCAGGTCACGCGGCGCCGTTCGATCGTTTCAGCCGGCCGCGGCGCGGCAGCCGGCATCCCACCGGGGCAACGACCCATGCATCTGTCAGAACTCAAGGCGCAGCACGTCTCCGAACTCATCAAGATGGGCGAGGAGCTGGAGATCGACAACGTCGC
>Ga0138256_10005267_pt1 | contig 13702 bp, 9 predicted proteins | sample KNB2016incub_MG_FD_105486 | JGI IMG/M metagenome (GOLD analysis project Ga0138256, IMG submission 105486) | Active sludge microbial communities from wastewater in Klosterneuburg, Austria - KNB2014incub_MG | ecosystem: Engineered > WWTP > Activated sludge > Unclassified | place: Austria...
CCAAGTCCTGCTCCCATGATAAGAGAAGTAGGTTTTAACATTTCCGGCATACCTGGACCGCCTTTTGGACCGCAATATCTGATAACGATTACATCACCTTCCATGATCTCTTTGTTTTGAATGCCTGTGTTGGCAGCATCTTCTGAGTTATACACTTTTGCTGGCCCAACAAATTTTTCGCCTTCTTTGCCAGTGATCTTAGCGACAGAACCTGCTGTGGCCAGATTGCCAAAAAGTATCTGTATATGGCCTGTAGGTTTAACCGGTTGTGAGACTGGATAAATGACTTTTTGTTCCGCTCCGATAGCTGTGACATCAGCCAGATTAGTAGCAATGGAATGCCCCGTCACTGTCAAACAAGATCCGTCTAAAAGGCCCTCATTGAGCATCATTTTCATGACAGCCGGAATTCCACCTACCTCATGTAAGTCTTGCATCACGTATTTACCGCTGGGTTTTAGATCAGCTAAAAAAGGTGTGTCATCACTCCATCGCTGGAAATCATGAAGACTGAAAGGCAGGTCGTAGTCATGTGCTATTGCCAAAAGATGTAGGACTGCATTTGTACTACCTCCTAAAACAGTGATCAGTCTAACTGCATTTTCTATGGACTTCAGCGTCACTATATCTCTTGGTTTGATATCATTTTGCAGTAAATTTCTTATAGTTCTCCCCAAACCGGCACACTCTTCTGCTTTGTTACGGCTTATGGCTGGATTGGATGAATTATAAGGTAAACTCATCCCCATACCTTCTATAGCAGATGCCATCGTATTGGCAGTATACATACCACCACAAGCTCCTGCTCCGGGACACGCTTTTAAGATGACATTTTCGAAAGTTTCCTGATTGATTTCCCCACTTAGTTTTTGTCCCAATGCTTCAAAAGCAGATACCACATCCAGATTTTTGCCGGCATGACAACCCGGGGCTATGGTACCGCCGTATACGATTATACCAGGTCTGTTGAGTCGGCCAAGTGCCATCAAAGCCCCTGGCATATTTTTGTCGCAACCAACCACAGCAATCACGCCATCATACCACTGAGCGGATACTACTGTTTCAATGGAATCTGCAATAATATCTCTTGATGGCAAAGAAAAACGCATTCCGGCTGTGCCCATGGAAATGCCATCACTTACACCTATGGTATTAAACACCAAACCAATCAGTTCCTGCTTGTTTACACCGACTTTAATATCAACCGCAAGACCATTCAGATGCATATTACACGGATTGCCGTCCCAACCTGTACTTGCAATACCAATCTGTGGTTTCAGCAGATCTTCTTTGGTCAAACCAATGGCATGCAACATGGCTTGTGCTGCTGGTTGTGAAGGGTCTTGAGTAACGTGTTTGCTAAACTTATTGAGCATAATTTAAATTCGACTATACAATAAATAATATTAAGGGGACAAAGATAACTTCAGACATTAGTAAAACTATACTTATTTTGCAAAATGCTTACAATGTTCAAATGAAGCATAAAAATAATAAATCATTGATTTTAAATGTCTTGTGTTTTCATTCTTTACTATTCAAAGGAAAACTTAACATGGTCATATCCTTTGTTTAACGGTAATAAAATAAACCTATACAATCAACCCTGCCACTTTATCACCTAATTCAGAACACTTAACAGCAATAGTGGGCCGCAGGTCTTCAGTCAGGAATCCTGCTCCGATACATTGATCGACTGCATAAATAATATCATTGGCTTCATCCATATAACCAAAATCTCTCAGCATCATCTCTACAGATAATATGGTAGCAAGCGGATTAGCAATATCTTTTCCTGCTGCTTGCGGGTATGATCCATGGATAGGCTCGTAAAGTGCCGATTTTTCTCCTTTGGATGCAGAAGGCAGCAAACCCATAGAGCCGGATAAAACACTGGCTTCATCAGATAATATATCCCCAAAAAGATTGTCACACAATACCACATCAAAACGGGAAGGATTGAGTATAACCTGCATAGCCGCATTATCTATATATAAAAAATCCAGCACAACTTCCGGATATTGACTGCTGATCTCTGCAACAACAGACCTCCATAGTCTTGATGTCTCCAATACATTGGCTTTATCCACTAAGGTAAGTTTTTTTCTTCGCTGCATTGCCTGCTGAAAAGCCAGGTGCGTGATACGCTCCACTTCAAATCTGTGATACAAACACAAATCTGATGAAAACGTCTCTGCCTTCACTTTTTCACCAAAATAAATACCTCCCGTCAGTTCTCTGTAAATAACAAAATCCACATCTTTTAGTACTTCAGGTTTGAATACAGAGAGATGAATGAGTTGTTCGTATATTTTGACAGGCCTGATATTGGCATACAACCCCAGTGATTTTCGCATACGCAGCAAACCTTGTTCCGGTCTTACTTTTGCAGATGGATCGTTATCATATTTAGGATCGCCGATGGCCCCTAAAAGTATAGCATCTGCTTCCTGACAAGCCAACAATGAAACATCAGGGAAAGGATCCCCTGTTGCATCAATGGCACAGGCACCGATAAGTGCTTCTTTAATTTTCCATTGATGATTATATTTTTTACCAATGGCGTACAGTACTTTTAATGCCTGAGCTAATACTTCAGGACCAATACCATCCCCAGGCAAAATGGTTATATTATTCAGCACTTTCATTATTTATTTGCTTTTAGGAAGTATTTCTGATGCTATTCTACAAGGTGAAAACTCTGCTTTTCTCATATGTTTCAATATCGTCTTTGATGCTGAGCAGAAAATCTATGTCATCGTATCCATTGATAAGACACACCTTTTTGTAAGGGTCGATTTCAAAAGAAACTTTTAAGTTACCTGCAGTTAGTGTTTGTTCTGCTACATTGACTTCCAGAAGCGTCTGATGATCTGATTCTATCAAACTGAAGATCTGATCAAGTACATCCTGACTGACTTGTAGCGGAAGTATGCCGTTATTCAATGCATTTCCACGGAAGATATCTGCAAAAAAACTACTGATGACTACTTTAAAACCATAATCTGCAAGCGCCCATGCAGCATGTTCACGACTGGAGCCGCAGCCAAAATTCTTTCCTGCCACTAAAATCTGACCCTGGTAGGTATCATTATTTAATATAAAATCTTTCACAGGTCTTTCATCCTGATGATAACGCCAGTCTCTGAATAAATTTTTACCAAATCCATCCTTAGAGACTGCTTTAAGAAATCTTGCAGGGATGATCTGATCTGTATCTATATCCTCTATGGGTATTGGTACCGCTGTGCTGACTATTTTATTTAACTTTTCCATACTAATTAATTCAAATATTCCCTGATATCTACAATCTTTCCTTCTATTGCAGCTGCAGCTGCCATCAATGGTCCGGTTAAAATAGTCCTTGCCCCTTGCCCTTGCCTTCCCTCAAAATTACGATTGGATGTGGACACACAATATTCTCCTGAAGGAATTTTATCTTCATTCATACCCAAACAGGCACTACACCCCGGTTCTCTTAGTTCAAATCCGGCAGCTTCAAAAATTTTGTCCAAACCCTCTTTTTTTGCCTGTATTTCTACCTGCTTTGATCCAGGAACAATATATACTTTTACATGCGGTGCTTTTTGTTTTCCTTTGACATAATCAGCCACTTGTCTGAGGTCTTCTATCCTGCTATTGGTACAGCTACCAATGAATACATTCTGAATTCTTTTACCAGCTAAAGTTTCTCCGACATGTAAACCCATATAATTCAATGATTTTAGGGTAGATTCAGTTGTGTTTTCAGATGGAATATGTTCAGAAATTCCCATCCCCATGCCCGGGTTAGTTCCATAAGTAACCATAGGAGTGATGTCCTGTGCATCATAGGTAAATTCAGCATCAAAAACTGCATCGTTATCAGAATACAGTGTTTTCCAGTAGTCAACAGCTGCTTCCCATTTCTCCCCTGATGGGGCAAACTTTCTGCCTTTAATATATTCAAATGTGGTCTCATCCGGAGCAATCATTCCGCCTCGAGCACCCATTTCGATACTCATATTACATATGGTCATTCTGGCTTCCATTGAAAGTGAGCGGATAGCCGATCCTGCATATTCCACAAAATAACCAGTACCTCCAGCCGCTGAAAGTCTGGATATAATAAATAATATAATGTCCTTGGCACCGACACCTTTACCCAAAGTACCTTCAACGTTTATACGCATTGTTTTGGATTTTTCCAATATCAGACATTGTGTAGCCATTACCTGTTCTACCTGACTGGTTCCTATGCCAAATGCAATATTTCCAAAAGCCCCGTGTGTACTGGTGTGACTATCCCCACACACGATGGTCATCCCAGGTAGCGTGATACCCAGTTCAGGTCCTATCACGTGCACTATACCTTGATACTGATGACCCAATCCATATAGTTCGACATCAAACTGTTTACAGTTTTCATGCAGCTTTTCTACCTGGAGTCTGCTGAGAGGTTCTTGAATAGGCAGATGTTGATTTATAGTAGGTACATTATGGTCAGCAGTTGCCAGTATTCTATCCTTTCTGAATATACCAATGCCTCGGCTGCGTAGACCATCAAATGCTTGCGGGCTTGTCACTTCATGAATCAGGTGTTTATCAATATACACAACGTCTCTGTTTTTATCAATTGATTTTACGACGTGAGCATTCCATATTTTTTCGAATAAAGTCATTTAGATTATTTAAACTGTGATTAAGAAAAGTAAATCAAAACAAGCTTTATTTAAGCCAAAACATATATTTTTTCGCTGTATAAAATTTCAAGATCACTGTCTATTACTTCTTTTTGTCTGTCAGCCAGCTCTACAAAATACTGATATGCTATGTCCAATTCATCTTTTGTGAGGTGATGGCCCAGTTCTTTAAATCTGTAAGCCAAAGCCGCTCTGCCTGATCTGGCTGTCAACACTATCGAAGAATGATCTACCCCCACATCAGCAGGGTCTATGATTTCATACGTTTCCCTATGCTTGATCACTCCATCCTGATGAATACCTGATGAGTGTGCAAACGCGTTGGCGCCTACAATAGCTTTATTGGCTTGCACAGGCATACCCATCGTGTCTGACACCAGATAACTCATGGATTTAAGCATAGGTGTGTTAAGTCCTGTAGTATATTTATGACTGAATCTTTGTTTCAGAATCATAGCCACTTCCTCCAGCGCAGTGTTTCCTGCCCGCTCTCCGATGCCATTTATTGTACATTCGACCTGTCGGGCTCCATTTTCTACTCCTGCAATAGAATTTGCAGTGGCCATTCCTAGATCATTGTGGCAATGTGTGCTAAGTATCGCTTTGTGTATGCCATTTACATTATCCCGGAGATAAGCTATCTTTTCACCATATTCATGAGGCAAACAATATCCTGTCGTATCAGGTATGTTTAAAACTGTTGCTCCAGCCTTGATGACTGCTTCGCATACCCTGGCCAGAAATTCATTGTCTGTCCTGCCTGCATCTTCTGCATAAAACTCTACATCTTCTACAAATGATTTGGCATATTTCACTGCCGCCACTGCGCGACCCAAAATATCCTCTCTGGTGGTATTCAACTTGAACTTAACATGACTGTCTGAAGTACCTATACCAGTATGAATCCTTGGATGGACAGCGTTTTTTACAGCTTGAGCAGCTACTTCTATATCTTTCATAACGGCTCTGGACAATCCGCATACGGCAGCATTTTTTACAACGGCAGCCACTTCTTGTACAGCTTCAAAATCTCCCGGACTAGAAATGGGGAACCCTGCTTCTATGACATCTACCCCAAAAATATCCAATTGCTCAGCAATTGCCACCTTTTGTTCTTTTCGAAGTTTACATCCAGGCACTTGTTCTCCATCCCTGAGACTTGTGTCAAAAATATATATTTTTTCTACAGACATTAAAATCAAAGTTTAAAAGTAATAAAGAGACTAAACGACAAAAGTAGAACCATGATTATGATTAATGAGATCAATTGTCTTGGCTTATTACAAACTTTAAAACTATGGAATATTATTTATAATGCTGAATATCAATAAATTAAACACGTATCAGTTACGACTTTAAACCAGCTTGGGTTTAAAATTGTATGAAGAAAAACTAATCTATTGTATTGTAAACCACCTATTATCCGTAATGATAAAAAAGATAAAGGATTAAAATCAATTTTTGGTAGAATCAAGATTTAACCAAATTCATAATATATCCAAAGTAAAAAAATTTAAATCATACTAATAAAAGTTACTATGATTGACCTACTCAAAAAATCAAAATGATGGTTTGAAATCCGAGAAATATTTCAATGAAGATGGAGAAAACGGTTATTCAAAAGTTTTGGTACTTACTGCATATTGTTAACAAAAAAATACATCAATAAAAAAACAACAAATATGTACATTTACTTTAATCTCATTAGAATTGGTTTTTATTCTTGATTTACATAACTAGAGCTCTGTCAAGATAAAAAGTTAAATTATAATGGCCGTTATTTTTTTAAAGATCAAGAAGAAGAGCGTAAAGAAATCGTCGCAAACGATTTTAGTTCTGAACAGTGGGCGCTGTACCACAGCTTAGACTACATCTAATAAATGATCATTGTACGGCGAGTATTTTTAACGCAGAGATTTGAAAAAAGAACAACATTTCATTAAGTTCTTTATCTTGACAAAGCACTAGTGCCTATTTTGTTTACGCCGTCTGTTTTGTGATATATCCTCGTCTTTGCATTTCCTTTTTACAAAAAAGATATATTTTATATGCCCTAAAACTTAAAGCCCAAAGTAAGTGCTGCTCTAGTTTTTGATGTATTAATGTTGGCCAGCGGGTCAAGCTCTGAATCTAATACAACGTAAGGATTGTATCCTTCGGCGTATTCAGCCACTCGTATACCAAGATCAATAAAAAAATTATCTTCTCTGAATCCTACACCAAACGAAGTTTTATTATTGAAAAAATCATCTGCATTGAAAGGTGTACGCTCCCAACTGTACCCTGCTCTAAGTCTAAGGTTTTTATACCCAAATTCAGTTCCCAAACGAACGTTGGTGGCTGTTCCCAGTCTTCTTTGAACTTCGCCATTCACCTCATTGGTCCATTGCTGCTCTTCCTGACTTGAATCAAAAGCGGTGCCGTTATAGGATGCATTGGTATAGTCAAGATATTCAAAATCAGCATTCACAAAACCTCTGATTTCACCAACCCTGTATGTAGTACCCAAACTGCCGATGGCTCTCCATGGGGTAGTAATTTTATATTCAAAGGTACCATCAGGCGAATCGTAGTCATAAGTCTGGATAGATCCATCTTCAAAAGAATACAACATACTTGTACTATAATCATCAGTAAATCTATACCACGTAGGAGAATGAAATGCACCACCAAGTCTGAATTGATTCAAAATTTTGTAGGTAAAGCCTGCTTTAAAATTAAAACCTACACCGGATGTATTCAGTCGTTCAATATATTCCAAATTTCTAAATGCAGCAATTTCGTCATCAGGATCTGATTCAGAATAGGTCTTCAACTCTTCAAAAGATGAAAAGGGTACTCCTATTGAAATACCTAAATTCATATTGTTTTTATATTCTCCCGCCCAACCTATTGAGAGTTCATTGATACCGCCTTGCTGGATTATTTCCTGAGTCCTGAATACTTCCTGATTTGGATCAGCAAAATCTGTTTCATAATAATTATCTCCATTAAAGTCATAAATGGCACCTGTATTATAAGCAGGATATGCTATCCAATCATCCAATTCTTCCGGTATTTTTTCATTGGCCTGTTCTGCAAAATAATTTGTTATGGATCCTTTTATCTTGCCGCTGAGCTGCACATTTCTCTGCATGTCAGCAATTCTGGAAAAACCCACAGCAAAATTAGAACTTGTCCAGTTGCTTCCCGGATTATTGGCTATAACAAAACCAATATTATCCAATCCCAATTTTGTTCCTTTTCTATTTTCAATACTTGAAGCATCATTATCAAAGTACGCTTTAGTTTTATTTCCTCTGAGTGATGGTGTGAATGTTACTTCAGATATTCTAAAGTCTGCAATTCCGGCAGGGTTGATATTTATGACAGAAAAATCACCTCCCATCGCTCCAAATGCACTACCAACTCCCAGGGTACGGGCTGTGCCTATTTGATCCAAAGATGACCACCTGACAATATCAGATATATTCTGTGATCTAACATTTGATATGATAAGTAAAAGTAATGCTATAATTATATTGCTGTTTCTCATTTTTATTATATTTGACAATTGACTTAAATAAAAGGGCTGAATAACTTTTATATTATCTCAGCCCTTATGTATATTTTAAAATTGCTTAAACCGATATCTCTTAGCCGCCGCCTCTTCTGGAAGAGCTTCCACTACCACCACCTGATCTGGAAGAGCTTCCGGAACTACCACTTCCACTGGAAGAAGATCTTGAAGTGCCCATGTTACTGCTACCGCTACTTCTGGACGATGACCCTGAATCCCAACTGTTTCCAGATGAATTCCTGTTGGATCCTGTGTTGTCTTCAGACCTGTTGGAACGGGTGCTTTCGTTTGAAGATCTTCTTTGACTGTTATCAATATTGCCTCTGTTTCTTCCCGATTCAGTTGGAGTAGTACTTCCTGATTCCCTTCTGCTTTTGTCAGCAGGTTCTGTACTTCTTCTTTCCCTTGATGAATCATTGTTTCTGGAAGGAGATGTACTATTAGGACTGGTATTCCTATCCGGATTGGTGTATATACGGGATCTTTCAGATTTTTTAGTTTCTACACCATTGGCATCACGTTTCCTGATATCGCCCTTATAATCTTTATCATCTCTTTTAATTCTAGATGAAGTAACACCATCCTCTTTTGTAAGACCAACTCTATCTCCTGATGTTCCGTTTCCACCTGAAACAACTTCTCTTCTGGGGGATGCATTTCTGCCTTTCACAGAGGAAGTAAGTGACCCCCCTTTTCTGCTGCCAAAAGATTTATTACTATATTCATATCCGTTATTCCAGTTGTTCCAGCCGTTATTATTCCAATTATTGTTGCCATTCCAATTATTGCCGTAAAATACATTACCGTAATAAATGTTGTTACCCCAACCATAATTAGGACAACTATTCCAACTGTTCCAGCCCCATGGTCGATTCCAGGTATTCCAACTATTGTATCCCCAGCCATTATTCCAGTTGTTCCAGGAATTGAAGCCCCAAGGACGATTCCAATTACCAAAAGATGATCCAATAAATATATTTACGGAATTGTTACCATTATACCCATAATATGAATCATTGTAATAATCATCATACCACCAGCTATCGAAACTACTGTAATATCTGCTTGTGACTACCGGTTGGTGAAATCTTCTGATTCGTGATGAGTAAGCATATTCATCATAATTGCTGTATTCATCATTGTCATATTCATCCTGATAAGACTCATCTTCATTCCTGTAATCATCATTATATGATACTGTGGATGTTTTTTTACCAATACCTTCGTCCTTACGATAATCGTAATACAAATCATCAAATTGTGCTTGTAATCCAAAGGAAGACATAACCAACATGAAGACAAATAACCGTGTAAATAATCGGGGTTTCATGATTTTATTTTTTAATTTTATTATTTTGATCGCAATAAATAAGTCTTTCTTACTAATTCGAGTGCAATTTATTACTTTTGCACGAAATATTACGTTAAAAATCACTTAAAGTTATTCTTCTTTTTTGTTAAATCCTTTGTTTAACCTTTTCCGAAAGAATGATAAGTATAGTGATGACGTTTTCAACCGTTCAAAAGTTCAGTTGTAGGTGATATTAATTTAATTTTAACTTAAAAGCAATCAGATTGCAATATTTATGGCAAAAGAGATAACGGGAAGAGAAGAGAATTATTCACAATGGTATAATGACATTGTAAAAAAAGCAAATCTAGCAGACAACTCGGCAGTCAGGGGTTGCATGGTCATTAAGCCATATGGCTACGCTATCTGGGAAAAAATGAGAGATCAGCTGGACAAAATGTTTAAGGAAACGGGACATGTCAATGCTTATTTTCCGCTATTTGTGCCCAAAAGCCTTTTTGAAGCTGAAGAAAAAAATGCGGAAGGTTTTGCCAAAGAATGTGCTATAGTAACACATTACCGACTTAAAAATGATCCGGACAATAAAGGTAAACTCATGGTCGATCCCGAAGCCAAACTGGAAGAAGAACTGATCGTGAGACCTACCAGCGAAGCCATCATCTGGAATACATATAGGGACTGGATCCAATCATACAGAGATCTCCCTATATTAATCAATCAGTGGGCCAATGTGGTACGATGGGAAATGCGGACTAGGCCTTTTCTCAGAACAGCAGAATTTCTATGGCAGGAAGGTCACACTGCCCATGCAAGCAAATCTGAAGCGATCAGTGAGGCCAGACTTATCCATGATTTATACGCAGTTTTTGCTGAAGAATTTATGGCTATGCCTGTTATAAAAGGATTTAAATCGGAAAATGAACGATTTGCCGGTGCGGACGATACATTTACCATCGAAGCACTTATGCAGGATGGGAAAGCACTTCAGGCTGGTACATCACATTTCCTGGGCCAGAATTTTGCCAAAGCATTCAATGTCACCTTCAGCAATGATAAAAATGAAAAAGAGTTGGTTTGGGCCACTTCCTGGGGTGTTTCTACCCGTCTTATCGGTGGACTAATCATGACTCACTCAGATGATGAAGGTTTGGTGTTACCGCCAAAACTGGCTCCGATACAGGTAGTTATCGTACCTATTCCAAAACCAGATCCGGAATTGATGGAAAAAGCTGAAGAAATCAGCCATGCTTTGAAGACATTGGGCATCAGTGTAAAAATCGACAAAGATGAAACCAAACGCCCCGGATTCAAATTTGCAGAATATGAAATGATGGGCATCCCGGTCAGATTAGGTTTGGGAAAACGTGATCTGGAAAATAATACCATCGAAGTAGCCCGAAGAGATACCAAAGAAAAATCAAGTATAGGACTGGACAATGTAGTGCCATATGTTAAGAATCTGCTGGATGACATTCAGGAAAATCTTTTCAACAGAGCAAAATCATACCGAGATAGTCACATTACGCCCGTAGATACATTTGAACAATTTAAAGAAGTACTGGAAACAAAAGGTGGTTTCCTATCCTGCCATTGGGATGGTACATCAGAAACTGAAGATAAAATCAAGGAAGAAACCAAAGCAACCATACGGTGTATTCCTTTGGATGCCCCGGAAGAAATCGGTGTTTGTATATATTCAGGCCGATCGTCATCAAAAAGAGTTATTTTTGCAAAAGCATATTAATCCAAAATCATAAAGAAAGTTATTATGACATTCGAAATCGAAGGAACACTTCACAAAATATTTGACATAGAGAGTAAATCCAGCTCTTTTCAGACCCGTGAGTTTGTAATCACTACTGAGGGAACTTATCCGCAATATGTAAAATTTCAATTGACACAAGACAAATGCGGTGTCATAGATGGCTGTCAGGAAGGCGAAAAAATAAAAGTCTCCTTTGATCTCAGAGGCAGAGAGTGGCAGGGAAAATATTTTACAAATCTGAATGCCTGGAAAGTGGAAAAGTCAGTTCAGAACAATCAGGGATTTCAGGCGGCGTCTGCAGCACCTCCTGCTCCACCTGTTTTTGAAGAAAATACTGATTTCGGTGGTGGTGGCTTACCCGCAGATTTTGACGATCTTCCTTTTTAAAAATATGACCAAATAGTGGCGTATAGAAAACGAAAAAGATATCAGACCAGGCAGGATATAATTGCTACCTTTTATAAAAAATTTAAGGTTGTACTTTGGTTTGTTCTGATCTCTTTGATCCTGATGGCCTGGATGTACAGAGTCTCCCTAATGGATTATCTGAAAACATATTTTTACTGATCACTCGTCCATTCTGAATTTAAAACCCACTCGAGGTATATTTTCGATTTTTATGGTATCGTCTGATGATAAAAATTTACGAAGTCTGGAAATAAATACATCCAGACTTCTGCCCAGAAAGTAATCATCCTTCCCCCATAATGCAATAAGTATGTCCCTTCGTTTGATGAGTTTATTTTTATTTTTTATAAAGTAGACCAGTAAATCCGCTTCTCTGCCGGTAAGCCGTATAGTTTCATCTTTAGCCAGTAAAACCATATTGTTACAGTCAAATATAAAATGTCCCAACTCAAATCGAGTTTCCTTCAATGGGCGCTCTGTCAGAAAAGATTTATTCCTCTTTATAAAAATATTTACTTTTAATAATAACTCTTCAATGCTGAAAGGTTTGAAAATGTAATCATCTCCACCCAGTTGCAGACCTTCCAGTTTATCCTGTATCTGAACTCTGGCCGATACAAAAATAACCGGAATATTGGGATTTTTATCCCGGATGGCTTTGGTAAGTGAGAATCCATCCAGATTGGGCAACATGACATCCAAAATACAAATATCATATTCAAACTTATTGAAAGCCTTTAAAGCTTCATCCCCTTTGGAAAAATGATGTACGGTATGTCCCGCTATTTCAAGACAATCTTTGACAACAAAACTCAGATTGGCATCATCTTCAACATAAAATACTTTTGCCATATAGAATATTACTTTTTAAGGTCTGCAATAATTGTAAAATCCGTACCGATACCCAATACGGATTGGACATTGATTTTCCATTTGTGAGCATCAGCTATTTGTTTGACATAAAACAATCCCAGTCCGAAGCCTTTTACATTGTGCGTATTTCCGGTAGATATCCGATAAAATTTTTCAAATATCTTTTTTAATTCTTTTTTTTCTATTCCTTCCCCTTTGTCAGATATTGATATAATTAACTTGTCCTTTACGTTTTTTGTAGAAATGACGATTTTTGCTTCATTGACTGAATATTTCACCGCATTTTCAGTAATGTTGCATATTACATTGTTGAAGTGAACCCGATCTGCCAGAATGATTTGCGGTGAAGCTTTCAGGTCTGTCTTGATATCCAATATTTTTTCAAAATCTGTATGTGTCAGATTGTATACTACCTGCTCTATTACTTCATGAACGTCTATTTCTTCCAGATGTAATTCAAATTGTTTTTTTTCTAGTTTTGATATGTTAAGTACTTTTTCTACCTGATCATTGAGCCTTCTGGTTTCTACTCCTATGATCTGAGCGTAAGTGGCGAGACGCTGGGGCGTTTTGACAATGTCCGGATCAGAAATCACTTGTTGGATCACAGAGATGGTAGATAATGGTGTTTTAAACTCATGGGTCATATTGTTGATAAATTCGCGTTGTACCTGTGTAACTGATTTCTGAGCAAATACAACAAACAATGCATATATAAAAAATAAGACCAAAAAAATCAAGACACCTGATGTCATCATCCACATAGGTATGTTATGCATCGAAATAATGGGATAATTGGGGAAACTTACGCTAAAATAGTAATCTACACCTTCAAACTTAGGAAGTACCGGTGTCGATGCCACTTTTAATGGTTTCTTTTTCTGGATATAGTTACAATATACCAGTTTGTTGTCTTCACAACTATAAATACTATACTCTACATCCTGATTGATATTGAAATAATCGAAGGATGTTTTAAGAAAATGATCAAGCAGTGTTGCGTCAATTTCGCTATTTACCTGAACGACATACAGCCGGGGATTTACTTTTATAACCGGATTGCGCTGGAGAAAAGTGGTTTTATTTTTCACGGCAATCTTCTC
>Ga0138256_10005269_pt1 | contig 13695 bp, 13 predicted proteins | sample KNB2016incub_MG_FD_105486 | JGI IMG/M metagenome (GOLD analysis project Ga0138256, IMG submission 105486) | Active sludge microbial communities from wastewater in Klosterneuburg, Austria - KNB2014incub_MG | ecosystem: Engineered > WWTP > Activated sludge > Unclassified | place: Austria...
CCTCCCCTGCTAGTCCTCGGCGTCGACCCCGGAACGGCCGTCACCGGCTACGGACTCGTCAGGCCGGGTGAGCGGGGAGTGTCGGTCCTCGTGGAATGCGGCGTCATCCGCACCCGCCCGAAAGATGCGCTGGCCGCCCGACTGGTCGAAATCTTCGACGGCATCACCGAGATCCTCGCCCGCCATCGCCCCGACGCCATCGCGGTCGAGAGCGTCTTCTACTCCCGAAACGTGCGCACCACGGTCACGCTCGGCCATGCCCGCGGCGTGATCCTGCTGGCCGGGCAGCAGGCGGGGGCCCGCATCCACGAGTATCCCCCGGCCGAGATCAAGAAGGCGATCTGCGGCACCGGGGCGGCGAGCAAGGAGCAGGTGCAGTTCATGGTGGCGCGGCTGCTGCGCCTGAAGCATCCTCCCTCTCCCGCCGATGCGGCCGACGGGGTGGCGGCCGCACTGACCTGCCTCATGACGGCCCGCATCGACGCCCTCGCGGGTCGCCGGTAGTGTCGATCCGCGCTGCTCCACCCCGCCTGCCCCCCGTTCCGATCCTCACGCCTCGTCTCAGGACATGATCTCGCTCGTCGTCGGCACCCTCGTGACCAAGGAGCTGGACCGGGTCGAAGTCCTGACGACCGGTGGGGTGGGGTATGAACTGCTCATCCCGCTCGGGACCTTCGAGGCGCTGCCCCGCGTCGGCGAGACGGTGCGGCTGCATGCCTCGCTCGTCGTGCGCGAGGACGACTGGTTCCTGTACGGGTTCGCGACCCCGTTCGAGCGGGCGGTCTTTCGAAAGCTGTTGCTGGCCAAGGGGGTTGGTCCGGCGCTCGCCGTCGGGATGCTCTCCACCCTCTCGGCCGAGCGGCTGGTGCGGGCCATTCGCGAGAAGGACCTCGCCACGCTCCAGCATGTGCCCCGTGTCGGCCGGAAGAAGGCGGAGCAGATGATCCTCGACCTTGCCGACAAGCTCGAGCAGGTCTCGGCGAGTCGCGGTGGGGAGAAGGACTCGGGGGCGGCGACGAACGCCGACGCCGTGCGCGCCCTTGTCTCCCTCGGCTACGCCGCCCCCGACGCCGAGAAGGCCGTGCGCGCCGCCGTCGAGACCTCTGGCGCTTCGGCGTCCACCGCGGAACTTGTCCGGGCCGCCCTTCCGCTCGTGGGGCGCCGCTGACACGTTAGGCGACCGATATGGACCGCACGACCGCTCCCTGACGCCCTCACTCCCCGCACCCCTCCGTCGATCATGCCGGCTGCGCGCGCCTCCACGTTCACCGAGTCGGTCATTCGCGAGATGACCCGGGTGGCCCAGCAATACGGGGCCATCAACCTGGCCCAGGGCTTTCCGGACTTCCCGATGCCCCAGGTCATGAAGGACGCGGCCTGCGCTGCCATCCACGGCGACGTGAACCAGTACGCGATCACGTGGGGAGCACCAGCGTTGCGGCTGGCCATCGCCGAGAAATACCACCGCTTCTACGACTACACGATCGACCCCGACGTCAACATCACCGTGACCTGCGGTGCCACCGAGGCGATGGCGGCCGTCTTCCTCGCCCTGGTCGATCCAGGGGACGAGGTCATTGTCTTCGACCCGTTCTACGAGAACTACGGCCCCGACGCGATCCTGGCCGGTGCCAAGCCCGTGTTCGTCCCGCTCGAGGCGCCCAACTGGACCTTCGACCCGCAGCGGCTGCGCGATGCCTTCACCGAGCGCACCAAGGCGATCATCGTCAACACCCCGCACAACCCGACCGGGCGCGTCTTCACGCGCGAAGAACTCGACCTCATCGCCGAGCTGTGCGTCGGCAACGATGTCTGGGCCTTCACCGACGAGATCTATGAACACATCCGGTATGCGGGCGGGCACCATGTGCTTGCCACGTGGCCGGGCATGGCCGAGCGCACGATCACCATCTCGGGACTGTCCAAGACGTTCAGCTGCACGGGATGGCGGCTGGGCTACGTGATTGCACCGGCACGCGAATCGGTCGCCATCCGCAAGGTGCACGACTTCCTGACCGTCGGGGCGCCGGCGCCGTTGCAGCAGGCGGGCGCCATCGGCATGGCGTTCGACGCCGAGTACTACAATCACCTCGCGCTCGACTATCGTGCCCGGCGCGAGATCCTGTGCGACGCCCTGCACTCGGCCGGCTTCACCTTCACCCCCCCCGAAGGCGCCTACTATATCCTCGCCGACTACTCGGCGATGAGTGCGCTCGACGACGTGGCCTTCGCGCACTGGCTGGCGAAGGAAGTCGGCGTCGCCACCGTGCCCGGTTCCTCGTTCCACGTCGCGGGCGGGCCGCCGCGCACCTACGTGCGCTTCGCCTTCTGCAAGCGCGCCGAGACGCTGCTCGCCGCCGCCGAGCGCCTCGCCACGATCGCCTCATTCACCTGAGGCACCCGGGCGAAGGGGCGATCACCCCGCTCGCGCAAACATCGTGCCCAGCTGGCCACCGTGTCGTTCCCCGGGGAGCTGCTCCAGTTCCCGCCGCACGTGCTCGAGCAGCTGGTCACTTGTCATGGGGCGGGCAAACAGGTAGCCCTGCCCCATCGAGCAGCCCAGTGCGCGCAGCGCCTCCAGCTGCCGCGGCGTCTCGATCCCTTCGGCCACGATGCGCATGCCGAGACTTTCCCCCAGCACGATGATCGCCCGCACCAGGCGCGGGTCGTAGCTGGCCGCGGCCATCGGCGCCACGAAGCTCCGGTCGATCTTGAGCAGGTCGATCGGGAACCGCTGCAGGTAGCTCAGCGAGGAGTACCCGGTCCCGAAGTCGTCGAGTGCGAGCGTCACGCCTAACGACTTGAGTGACTGCAGCACCGGCTCGGCGTCGTCCGAGTCACGCATCAGGACGCTCTCGGTGAGCTCGAGCAGCAGCTGGTCGGGCGCGATCCCCGCCTCGGTCAGCGCGTCCTGCACGTCATCGAGCAACGCCGGGTCGCGCACGTGCCGCGCCGACACGTTCACCCCGACGTGTATGCGCTGCCCGGTCTCGTCCAGCCAACGGCGTGCCTGGCGACACGCCTCGCGCAACACCCATCGCCCGATCGGCACCACGAGGCCCGCCTCCTCGGCGATCGGGATGAACGTGGACGGCGGGATGACCCCGCGCGTGGGATGGGTCCAGCGCACCAGTGCCTCGACCCCCACCAGCTGGCGTTGCCCAAGCTCGACCACCGGCTGGAAGACGAGCGTGAGCTCCTCGGCCTCGATCGCCCGGCGCAGCTCCGCCTCGATGTCCAGCCGCGCCACCACGTCCTCGTGCATGTAGGGCTCGAAGACCGCACACCCACCCTTGCCGCGCGTCTTGGCGATGTACATCGCGAGGTCGGCGTTGCGCATCAGGTCGGACGGATTCTCGGCATCGTGGGACGAGGCGATCCCGATGCTCACGCCGACGTAGATCTCCTTCGCGCCGACCGTGAAGGGGGCGCGCAGGGCGTGCACGACGCGCTCGGCGACGGAGGTGGCCAGTCCGGCGTCGGTCACGTCCTCGAGCAGGATCGCAAATTCGTCGCCGCCCAGTCGCGCCAGTGTGTCGCCGTCGCGCAACTCGGCAGCAATGCGCGCGCTCGTCTGCACGAGCAGCTGGTCACCCACCGCGTGGCCCAGCGAGTCATTGACCCGCTTGAAGTCGTCGAGATCGAGGAACAGGAGCGCCACCCCGCCCGGAGACCGGGCTGCGCGACGCATGGCATGATCCAGTCGGTCGAGAAAGAGCGTCCGGTTGGCCAGGTGTGTGAGGGGATCGTGGAACGCCTGGTGCGTGAGCTGCCGTTCCAGCTCCGCGCGCTCCGAGACGTCGCGCGAGTTGAGGACGATTCCCTCGACCGTCGGCTCGTCGAGCAGGTTGGTCGCCACGTGCTCCGACAACACCGAGCGCCCGTCCAACGTGCGAAAGCGCCACTCCCCGCGCACCGATTCGCGCCCCCGGGTCACGGCGTGCCCCAGCAGGCGAATGGCGTCGGCCACGTCTGCCGGGTGCACCAACTGCAACAGCCGCTCGCCCACCACCGACTCCGCCGTGCCGCCCAGCGCCTCAAGTGCCGCCGGGCTGGCGTAGCGCACGGAGAAGTCCGCGTCGACGATCAGCAACATGTCGGAGGCGTGCTGGACGAGGGCCCGAAAGCGCGCCTCGCTCTCGCGCGCCGCCGCTTGTCCCGTCAGGCGCACGTTCTCCCGCACCGCCACCCACTGCCGGGCCAGCACCAGGGTGGTCACGACCGCCGCCCCCGCGCTCAGTACGACGCCATCCAGCGCCCCGTACCGCGCGGAGACCAGCACGAGCAGGACGAGCACCACGGCGCTCGCGACGTACGGCAGGGCCGTCGGGCGCACCCGGTGCGTGGCCGGTTCCTCGGCAGGCGGCGCCTCCCGCGCCTCCCGACCCTGCCGATGTGCGGCGACGGCCACCAGCAGCGCCGACACCGCCCACAGCACACTCAGCGCGCCCCCGATGTCAGACGTCCTGTGCCCGAGGCGGATGACCTGCACCACGTCGGCGACCAGCGCGACGAGCAATCCGAGGGTCAACAGTGTCACCGCGCCCCCTGGCTGTCGGCGCGGCGTCCGCAGCCAGAGCATCGTCACCCCAAGCAGCAGGACCGCGTCGCCGAGGGCATACCCGACGAGGTACCGCAGGTCGGCCGACGAGGTCGTCGCCAGGGGAAGAACAGTGGTGACCGCTATGTACAGCAGCGCGACCAGCCCGGCCACCACCACGGTTGCCGCATCAAGGGAGTGCGTGACGACATCGCCGCGCGACTGCCGCTCGGCGGGAAACCGCAGTAGCCCGACGAGCGCGAGTGGGTAAGACAGCAGGTAGACGGCGTCCGATGGCGAAAAGCCCGGCGCGTGATTGTCCGGAAACTCGAACAGCCAGAACATGCCGTGGCCCGCCCATTGCGCGATGCTCGCCAGCGCGAGACCGCGCCAGGCACGCCGCACCTGCGGGTCGACCGCGAGGTCCCGCGAGACCTGCCACGCCGCGACGGTGAGGCAGGCGCCGGACAGCAGCGCCGACGTCACGCCGAGTGCGTACCCTTGTGACAGGGTCGCAGCGGGGAGGAACGGCAGGACGACCGCTAGCAGCGCCTGTACGCCAAGCACGCCAAGAACGGCGATCGTCAACGCGCTGTCCGATCCGGACAGCACGAAGAGACGCCGAAGCTTGGAGAGGGGGCTGGGAGCTCGGATTCGTGGCATGATGCATAGGTGATTCTCGACGCCGGACCGCGCGAACTTGACGTCGCGCGCAGCCGCCGACCGGTTATCGAACTTGGCATGCCTTCGGGCTATATTCTCCCCCGTCGCGGCGCCGTCGCCCGGCTTCCGTCCCTCGCCCGTCGCCCAGTGCCTCGCGAAATCACCACGCCCGACGAAATCCCCGAAGAGGGCCCGGTCGAGCTGTCGCTCCGCCCGCAGCGGCTGGCGGAGTTCATCGGACAGGCGAAGGTGAAGGACAGCCTGCGCATCTCCATCGACGCTGCGCTCAACCGGCGCGAACCGCTGGACCACACGCTCTTCTTCGGGCCACCCGGGCTGGGCAAGACGACACTGGCCGAGTTGATCGCGCGCGAACTGGGCGTCAACATCCGCACCACCTCCGGGCCCGCGCTGGAGAAGCCGGGCGACCTGGTCGGGACGCTGACCAACCTGCGGGACGGCGACATCCTCTTCATCGACGAGATCCATCGACTCAAGCCCGTCATCGAGGAATTCCTCTATCCGGCCATGGAGGACTACCGCATCGACATCCGGTTGAGCGAAGGGCCCAAGGCGCAGACGATCACGATGCCGATCGAGCGCTTTACCCTCATCGGGGCGACGACACGGCAAGGGATGCTCACCCCGCCCATGCGCGCGCGCTTCGGCATCGTGCACCGGCTCAACTATTATCCGGCCGAGGATCTCGAGCTCATCGTGCAGCGCACGGCCGACGTGTTGCAGGTGGCGGTCGATGGCGCCGGGGCGCACGAGATCGCCCGCCGCTCCCGCGGCACGCCGCGCATCGCAAACCGCCTGCTGCGCCGCGTGCGCGACTACGCCCAGGTGCGGGCCGACGGCGACATCACGCTCCCCGTGGCCAACCAGGCACTGCAGCTGCTGGACGTGGATCAGTTCGGGCTCGACGACATGGATGCCCGCATCCTGCGCGCCATCATCGAGAAGTTCGAGGGAGGGCCGGTGGGGGTCAGCTCCATCGCCGCCGCCGTCGCCGAGGACGCCGGGACGATCGAGGAGGTGTACGAACCGTTCCTCGTGCAGAACGGCTTCCTGCAGCGCACCCCGCGCGGGCGGGTCGCCACCTCGCTCGCCTATCGTCACTTCGGCTTCAGTCCCCCCAGCGCGGCTGACCAGGTGCAGCGTGGCCTGTTCGAGGGATCGGCGTAGCCCGCCGTCGATAGCGCATGGCCACGCCGCTGTACCCGACCGCCGCCTTCGACTTCGACCTCCCCGACGCATCGATCGCGCAGGCCCCCTGCGATCGTCGCGACGCGTCGCGCCTCATGGTCGTGGACCGGGCGACCGCGAGCATCCGGCACGGCACGTTCGCCGACCTGCCGACGCTCATCCCACCGGGCGACGTGCTGGTGCGCAATACGACCCGGGTGATCAAGGCGCGCCTGCTCGGAACACGTCCATCGGGCGCCCCGGCCGAGGTCATGCTGCTCAAGCCGCTGGGCGACCGGCGCTGGGAAGCCATGGTCCAACCGGGCGCCAAGCTGAAGCCCGGACGTGTGGTGCACATCGCCCCCGGCTTCGACGTGCACATTCTCGAGTCAACGGCTCGGCAGACGCGGGTGGTGCGCCTGGAGGTCGCCGAGGACGACGCGGTCGCGATCGATCGACACGGGCACGTGCCGCTGCCGCCATACATCGAGCGCGGCGACGAGGCCGGCGACGCCGAGCGATACCAGACCGTCTACGCGCGCCAGCCCGGCTCCGTGGCGGCGCCGACGGCAGGGCTGCACTTCACGCCATCACTGCTCGAGACCCTCGCCGCGCGAGGCGTGCAGCTCGCCGATGTCCTCCTCCATGTGGGGGCCGGCACCTTCAAGCCGGTCGAGGCAGCCGACCTCGCCGCGCACACCATGCACGAGGAGTGGTACCGCATCAGCGACGGGACGGCCGCACAACTCAACGCCGCGCACGCCGCGGGCGCCTCCGTGTGGGCGGTGGGCACGACGTCCGTGCGCACGCTGGAGTCGGTGGCCGACGTTGATGGTCGCCTCACGGCCGGCGAGGGTGACACGTCCATCTTCATCTATCCGCCCTATACGTTTCGCGCGGTGGATCGGCTGGTGACCAACTTTCACCTCCCGCGTTCCACGCTCCTCATGCTGGTGGCGGCGTTCGCCGGCTACGACCTCATCATGGACGCCTACCGCACCGCCGTGCGCGACGGCTATCGATTCTATTCCTATGGCGATGCGATGGTCATCCTCTAGGCGCGCCGTGCAGGGCGTCGCGGCGGCGCTGGCGCTGGGCTGCGTCACCGTCACCACCCGCGCCTTCCTCCCCTCGCCGCAGAACCCCATCTACACGCCGCCCAAGGCGGAGCCAGTGCTCGCCGAGTACGTGCGCCTGCAGTGCGACGCGCTGCGCAAGGCCCAGCGTCCCGACTCTGGCACGGCACGCTTTGTCCTGGACGTGGACACGCTGGGATTCACCACCCGCGCGGAGCTGGTGCGCGGGACGGGCGATGACATGCTGGACGGCGTGTTCGGCGCCGTGGCCGCGCAACTCACCCTCGACGCCGCGCCCGCGAAGCGGCGGGAACGACTGGCGATCGTGTACCAGTGCACGGCGAATGATGCCCATGTCGCCGTCCGCACCGGGGGCGCGTAACGCGTGACCCCGCTGCGTACCGACGCCGACCCGTTCGCCTTCGACTGCCTCGCTCAGGATGGACGCGCGCGCGCAGGGCGCTTCCACACCCCGCATGGCACCGTCGAGACCCCGATCTTCATGCCGGTCGGCACGCTGGCCACCGTCAAGTCGCTCGACCCGGACGACCTGCACGCCGCAGGCGCGCAGATGCTGCTCGCCAACGCGTATCACTTGCATCTGCGACCCGGCGACGAGCTGATCCGCGACCTGGGCGGGTTGCATCCCTTCATGCAGTGGTCGTCGCCCATCCTCACCGACTCGGGCGGCTTCCAGGTCTTTTCGCTCGAGACGCTGCGCACCATCACCGAGGAAGGCGCCGAGTTCCGCTCGCACATCGACGGCTCGCGACGCTTCTTCTCCCCGGAGCGCGTGATGCAGATCGAGCGCCATCTCGGCGCCGACGTCATCATGCAGTTTGACCACGTGATCCCGGGACAGTCCGACGCCGCCGCCGCGAGCGACGCATCGGAGCGCAGCCTGCGCTGGCTCGATCGCTGTCGCGACGAGTTCGAGCGGCTCCGCCGCGAGGAGGGCGACGCGCACGGACATCCGCAGGCGCTCTTTCCCATCGTGCAGGGAGGGATCCACGCCGAACTGCGGCGCGCGGCGGCACGCTCCATTCGCGGCGCCGGCGATTGGCTCGGCTACGGCATCGGCGGCCTGTCGGTGGGCGAGGCCAAACCGGACATGTACGCCATGCTCGACGTCGTGGAGCCCGAACTCCCCGCCGATCGGCCGCGCTATCTCATGGGGGTCGGCTTCCCCGAGGACCTCATCGAGGGGGTGCGCCGGGGCGTCGACCTCTTCGACTGCGTCGCCCCGACGCGCATGGGGCGGAACGGGACCGTCTTCAGCAGCGAGGGACGCCTCAACATCAAGCGCCACGAACATCGGAGCGACCAGCGCCCGCTCGATGAAGCGTGCGACTGTGCCGCCTGCCGCCGCTTCTCCCGCGCCTACCTGCGCCACCTCTACGTCAGCGACGAGATCCTCGGACTGCGCCTCCTCTCGCTGCACAATGTACATTTCCTGCTCTCCCTCATGCGCCAGGCGCGCCTCGCGATCCTCGAGCAACGCTTCGAGTCGTGGAGCAGCGACTGGCTCCTCCGGTTGTCTTCCCGCGCCTCGACTTCGCCATGATCGCGACTCTCCTTCCCGTGCCGTTCCTGCTGCAGGCGGCCGGCGGATCGTCTTCGCCGCTGCTCCCGTTCATGTTCCAGATCGCCGCAATCTTCGGGATTTTCTACTTCCTGATGATTCGGCCCCAGCAGAAACAGCGGAAGCAGCACGAGGAGCGCCTCCGGAACCTGAAGCGCGGCGACACGATCGTGACCTCGGGTGGGATCGTGGGCGAGGTGATGCACATCAAGGAAGCCATCAAGGAAGCGGGCAAGGACACCCCCGCCGCGAAGTCGATGGACGACCACCTCACGATCAAGTCGGGCGAGTCCCGTCTCGTCGTGGAGCGGGGGCGCGTCGCCAGGGTCCTGAGCGGAGAGCCCTCAGCCTCGCCCAACCCGTGACCGTGCTCCCGATCCAGGTCCTCGGCTCGTCGATCCTGCGCGTCGAGACGACTCCGGTGGCCGAGATCACCGATGAGCTGCAGCAGCTCATTGACCACATGTTCGAGACGATGCACGCCGCCCAGGGGATCGGCCTCGCCGCGCCGCAGGTCGGACGAAGCGAACGACTCACCGTCATCGAGATCGAGGGGGAGCGCATCGTCGCGATCAACCCCGAGATCGTCGAGGAAAGCGGCACCGATCGCGCCGAGGAAGGGTGCCTGTCGATCCCCGACATCTACGCCGAAGTCGACCGGTCCGCACGTGTGGTGGTCGAGGCGACCGACCGGGAGGGGCAGCGATTCGAAATCGAGGCCGACGGCCTCATGGCGCGCTGCCTGCAACATGAAATCGATCACCTGCACGGCAAGCTCTTCATCGACTACCTGTCGTTCCTGAAGAAGCGCGCCACCATGGCACGATGGGAGCTGCAGAAGTCCAAGTATCCGGACCTGCTGCGCATCCTCACGCCAGAGGTGATCCAGCGGCTTCGCGACGACCACGACCACCCTGACGAGCGACTGTAGCATGCGCGTCCTGTTCTGGGGGACCCCCGAATTCGCGACACCACCGCTGCGTGCCCTGCTCGGCGAGGGCTACGACGTGGTCGGGGTCGTCACCCAGCCGGACAAGGCGCAGGGGCGCAGTCGTTCCACGCTCGTCCCGTCGCCGGTGAAGCTCGTCGCACTCGAGGAAGGGCTCCCCGTCCTGCAGCCCGAGAAGCCGCGCGGCGAGGAGTTCGAGGCGGCGGTACGTGCACTCACGCCCGACATCTCGGTCGTCGTGGCGTACGGCCACCTCCTGCCGCCGAGTGTCATCGAGCTTCCGCCGATGGGCACGGTGAACATCCATGCCTCGCTCCTGCCGCGCTGGCGCGGAGCGGCCCCGATCCAGGCCGCCATTCGCGCCGGCGATACCGAGACTGGGATCTCGATCATGCGGATGGTGCAGCGCATGGACGCCGGCAATGTGCTGTTGCAGGCCCCGACCCCCATCGCCGACGATGAGACGTACGGCGAGCTCGAGTTGCGGCTCTCCGAGCTCGGCGCCCTTGCCCTCGTGGAGGCCCTGACCCTGCTCTCGCTCGGCGCGACTAAAGAAGTCGTGCAAAACGAGGCGCACGTCACCTTTGCCCGCAAGATCGATCGGGCACAGGCCATGATCGACTGGACACAGCGCGGTGAGGACGTGGCCCGCACGATCCGCGCGTTCGACCCGCGCCCCGGCGCGTTCACCACGCAGCGGGGGCTGGACGTGAAGCTGTTCGGCGCGCGCGCGGCCATGGATGCCCGCGGCGATGCCGGTCACGTCCTCGGGATCGACGAGAGCGGGATGCTCGTCGCCTGCGGCGAGGGTGGGGTGCGGATCGGCTACGTGCACCCGGCCGGCAAGCGACGGCTCGCCGCTCTCGACTACGCCCAAGGACGCGGCGTGTCCGTTGGCGACGTTTTCGGCGACAACGGCACGGCCTGACAGAGGAGCTCACCGCCCGCCGCTCCGCCCGCCGCTCCGCACGCCGCTCCGCACGCCGCTCCGACGTGCATCGCAGAGCGAGTCGCCGGCGTGCGGGCGATTCGTCGCGAGACCGACACTACAGTCCGGGGCTCTCGGCCCGCCCGCGTCGATCCGATGTGCGTGCGCGCACGGTCGTCAACGTGGCGGCACCAAGCACCAGGATGTTGGCGACGATCACCGGCGGCGCATCGATCGCGATGCCGTAGACCAGCCACAGCGACGCGCCGAGGATCTGCAGGTAGCGCAACGTCTGGGCGCTACGGGCGAAGTACGAGGCCGTGAAGACGATCGTCGCCACCCAACCGATCGACGGCAGCATCGAGGTCGCGGACATGACCGGTTCGGCGCTCATGCCACCGCCGCGCGATCCGGGACCGGCGGCACCGCGACGACCGTTGCGCGGTCGGTGCGCTCCTTCTCCCATTCGCTGAGCGTCAGCCCATTCGCCACGAACAGCGCGCGAATCTCGGCCGGCGTCCAGTGAAAGAGGTGGTCGAGCACCGGAATCAGGACGCTGAACGCACTGTCGCTCAGCACCGTCCGCCTGGCGATGCGCGCCAGTTGGTGGTTCTCGGACACAGCGATGGTGAATCCATCGCGGTTGTTGACGTGCAGCATGACGTGCACGTCCGAACTCCCATCGCCGACGTACACGATGCAGTCTGGAGCGACGCCCAGTCGATGCTGCAACTCGTCGATCGCCGCGACCTTGCCGTACCCGGCAGCGACGCGACGCACGGAACGCACCTCGCCCGACGCCGGGTCGAAGTCGAACTCTGTGGCGATGATGTGATCGGGGGCGACGATGCCCTCCAGGGCCGACTCGACGACGTCTCTCGGCGCCGCCGAGATCACGTAGAACGAGAAGCGCCAATCGGCGTTCCCCTGCTGGAGGAAGTCAACGAGGGGCTGGATGGCTCCCTTGAGGCGGACGCGACGCCCGGCCTCGATGAGGTGTGCCTTGCGCACCCCGCGAAACTCCGGATCGTGGCGGATCAGGTACGCCAGCTCGCCTCCCTGCTGCACCAGGCTGCTGTTGGCCAGCCCGGCGACCTTCTGTTCATATCCCAGCACTCCGAGGATCTCGCAGAGAACGATCCCGGAATCGTTGAAGCTCAGCGTTTGGTCAAAGTCGGACGCCAGCAGGTAGTGGCGCGGCATGGATGCATCAGACATATCGACACCTAATGTGTGAGACACGTTGTTGATATAGCAACAACGTCGGATTACGTTACTCACACACGAAAGGTGATGTCAAGATGCAGAGCGCCATCGTGCGATTCTTTGCCTGTGAAAGTACTATTGCTCACCCTGGTTCCCAGTGGACAATTTGTTATATCAACTTACCACGCAGGTATGACGAATTCCCGACTGACGTCAACCAAGCACGCGCAGGTCTACGACGCGCTCCGTCGAGAGATCGAGTCCGGACGCTGGCGAGCCGGGGATCGCATGCCGAGCGAGGCGGAACTGGTACAGCGATTCGGCCATTCGCGCATCACGGTCGGACGCGCCCTGCGCGACCTGCAGGCCGACGGCATCGTGGAGCGTCGCGTCGGATCCGGTACGTTCGTGCGCGGCGTGAGCGCCGGATCGGCACTCTCGTTCGGGCTGCTCATTCCGGACCTTGGCACAACTGACATCTTCGAGCCGATCTGCCAGGGGATGATGGGTTCGCCTCTCGCGCGTCCGCACGCGCTGCTCTGGGGGAGCGCCGCCGGACACGCCACCTCCACGGCCGACCAGGCCTGGCAGCTGTGCCAGCACTACATCGAGCGCGAGGTGTCCGGGGTCTTTTTCGCCCCGCTCGAACTCACGCCGACGGCGAACGACATCAACCATCGGATCGCCCGCGCCCTCACCGACGCCCGCATTCCCATCGTGTTGCTCGACCGCACCGTGTCCGCGTATCCCGCTCCTTCGCTGTACGACGTGGTCGGCATCGACAATCGCAGCGCAGGGTTCGTGGCCGCGGAACATCTCCTATCGCTCGGCTGCGAGCGCATCGCCTTTCTCGCCGCGCCGAATGCCGCCTCCACCGTCGATGCCCGCGAGGCCGGCTACCGGGAAGCGCTGTTCAGCCGTGGCCTGGTCCCCGACGCATCGCTGGCCGCGCGCGTGAGTCCGGACGATACGGAGGCGGTGCGCACGCTCATGCTGGAGCATCGCCCGCAGGGCATTGTCTGCGCCAACGACCGCACGGCTGGGCGACTGATGCACACGCTGCGACGGTTGGCGTATCGCGTCCCGCACGACGTGCGGCTCGTCGGCATCGACGATGTCGAGTACGCGGCCCTCCTCCCCGTCCCGCTCACGACGCTGCGCCAACCCACGCGCCAGCTTGGCGAGCTGGCCCTCGGCGTCATGCTCCAGCGCATCGCCCAGCCCGACCTTCCCCCGCGCGACACGCGCCTGCGCTGTGAACTCGTGGTCCGTGAGTCGTGCGGCGCCAACAGGAAGGCCGCGTAGGGCCGGCATCGACTATTATTCCGTCCATGATCCCGACCGATCGACCACGCGCCAGGAGCCGCCCCCCTGCCCATGGAGGGGTGACGGATGCCCGTGTCGCATCGGCCGACATCCTCGCCGACCTGCGAGGTGGGGACCTGCTCGATGCGGCCTTCGAGCGACGGGCCGGCACACTCGACGCGCGTGACCGGCGCTGGACGCAGGAACTCGTGTATGGAATGCTGCGCCGTCGCGCGGTGCTCGACGCCCTGCTCACCG
>Ga0138256_10005270_pt1 | contig 13695 bp, 8 predicted proteins | sample KNB2016incub_MG_FD_105486 | JGI IMG/M metagenome (GOLD analysis project Ga0138256, IMG submission 105486) | Active sludge microbial communities from wastewater in Klosterneuburg, Austria - KNB2014incub_MG | ecosystem: Engineered > WWTP > Activated sludge > Unclassified | place: Austria...
CACCGGCATTCCTGTGCTGATGAAGGCTCCGCAAGAGAAGGCGGCGGGCTATACGGTGGCGCTGGTGGTCTGCGGGATTGTGGCGGGCCTCGTGGTGGGGTTGGCCACGTCCCTGGTCACTCCGGGGGCACGGGGCCTGGGTGGGGGCATTGCGGGCATGGGTGATACGGGCTCGGTCACCATGAAAGTGCCCGGCACCGACATCAAGATCGACACAGGACGCCTGGAGGAAGCCACCCGCAAAATGGAAGAAGCCCAGGCCAAGGGCGACACCCAGGCGGCCGCCAAGGCAGCCACCGAGATGATGGGGGCTGCACTGGGTGGCAAGGGTGGCGAGCCCTTCACGCCGCAACTGCTGCGCGAGGCCCTTCCCGAGCGCTTTGGCGACCTGCCGCGCACGGCGATCGAGGCGCGCTCCGAAAGTGCCATGGGCATGCAGTTCACCCATGTCAGCGCGCAGTACACGCACGAGGACAAAGAGGTGGAGATCCAGATCCAGGATCTGGGCGCCATACCGGCGCTGCGCATGGCCATGGCGGGCTGGGCAACGACCATCGCCGAGAGTGAGAATGCCGACGAGGTCGAGCGCATCTACCGCCAGGGTGAGATGTCCATCAAGGAAAGCTACCGCAAGGACGGCAGCAGCGCCGATCTGGCGCTGATGCTGCCCAATGGGGTGATGGTGCAGGCCTACGGCAGGGTACCGGTGCAAGATCTCAAACGCCACCTGCTGCCGCTGGGGCAAAAGCTGGGAGGGCTGCGCAGGGTATCCTGATGCGACTGGTGGGTGCGTGCACTTGCGCTAGCTCAAACAGAGTCCGCATTGCATGGACAAATGCTGCGCTTCAGATTGACGTTTAGGTCAACCGCTGTCGATACTCACCCACAGTTCGACCCCTTCCGTTGCAGCCCACCCCTGGGTTTGAGCGGGTGAGGGTTCATCTGGGAGGGGCCATGGAGCGATCGCACACGACGAAGGCAGCGCTGGAGCAGGAACTGGCGCAACTGCAGCAGCGCTGCGCTGCGCAGCAGGCCGAACTGGCTGCCAAGGACAGCGCCATGCGCGAGGCCCAGGCCACGCTGGAGCGCAGCGCGGCCTACAACAAGCGCGTCTACCAGCACTCGCCGGTGCCCATCGTCATCATTGATCCGGCCATCGGCATTGTTGACTGCAACATGGCCGCCGTGCGCATTTATGGCTTCACCCATCGGGACCAGGTTCTGGGCAAGATGCCGCTGGATTTTTCTGCAGACGTCCAGTACGACGGGACCGACACCCAGACTGCGGGAGCGGAGATTACCCGCTCGATCTTCGAGCATGGCATCGCCAACTTTCTGTGGCGTGCCCGCCGTGCGAATGGTGAAATTTTCGACGCCGAGGTCAACCTCATGGCCTTTGATTGCGGCGGGCGCATTTTGCTGCGCTTTACCGTGGACGATGTTTCGGAAAAGCGCCGTGCACGGCAGGAGATTGATCGCCAGCAGGCCGAAATCCGCAAACTGCTCGAAGAGCAGCAGGTAATTTTTGAAAACGCACCCAACGGCATTTGCTACACGGCCGACGGCATCATCCTGCGTGCCAACAAGCGCCTGTGCGAGAACCTGGGGCTCAGGCGTGAGGACGTGATCGGACAGCCCGCATCGCGGCGGATGTTCCGTACCGAGGAGAGCTACCACGCCTTTGCCGAGATTGCCGCGCCGCTCCTGAGTGCGGGAAAGGAAGTGCGGACCGAATGGAGTTTCCAGCGGGACGATGGCTCGCTCTTTGTGGCCATGGTGTCGGGGCAGGGCATCAATATTCCGGGCTTCGAGCGCTCGGCCGTGTGGGTGTACGAAGACATTACCGACCGCAAGAAGCTGGAGCGGGACCGCCAGGAAAACGAAGAGCGGCTGCGCCGCATTCTGGAAAACAGCCCTGTGGGCGTGATCATTGGAACCGAGGATGGCCGGCTGGTGTTTGCCAACCGCCAGCACGCCGAAATGCTGGGCGTGCGGCCCGAGGATCTCTCCACCCACCCTGCAAGCCGTTCCTGGCGCAATCCGGCGGATCGTGTGGCGTTCATGGAGCTGTTGCGCCGCGAAGGGTCGGTCAAGGGCTACCAGGCAGATTTTGTGCGTACCGATGGCACGCCGATCACCGTGCTGCTGTCGTCCATCCTGCTCGATTTTTCCGATGGTCGCCATCTGGTCTCGTGGCTGTATGACATTACCGAACGCCAGATCGTCGAGCAGCGCATTGCCCGCAGCGAAGAGCGCCTGAACCTGGCGCTGCGTGGTGCCAACCTGGGCATGTACGACTGCACCATCGATGACAGCCACCAGATCGTGGATGTGGCCGTCAACGACATCTGGGCCGAGATGCTGGGCTACGAAAAGGACGCCCTGCTGGCCCGCTACCCGACCCACATGGCCTGCTGGGAAGACCTGATCCACCCCGACGACCGGGCGCGGGTTCAGGCCCGCTTGCGCAGCTTTCTGTACAACGAGTCCCCCGACCACACCGAAACCTTTCGCATGCGCAGCGCGCAGGGCGACTGGCGCTGGATTCTCGACATTGGCCATGCCGCTCTGCGCGGGGCGGACGGCTGCCCGCGCAGGCTGGTGGGCATCAACCAGGACATCACCGAGCAAAAAGCCGCTGAGGCCAGCCTGCGCGACAGTGAGGCCTATAACCGCAACCTGCTGGCAGAGCAGCAGATGATTTTTGACAATGCCCCCAACGGCATCATCTACACGGCCGACGGTGTGATATTGAGGGTGAATCGCCGCCTGGGTGAATACTTGGGCTATCAGCCCGAAGAGCTGATCGGGAAGCCGGGAAGCATCATCTACCACTCCCCTGAAAACTACGGCAGATTTGGTGCCATTGTGGGCCCCCTGCTGGGTCTGGGCAAGGACGTCAATGTGGAGTGGGAATTCGCACGCAAGGGCGGTGGCACTTTCGTGGCGCAGGTCTCTGGTCGTGCCATCCACGCGTCAGACCATCGCCAGGTGACCATCTGGGTGTTTGAGGATATTGCTGAACGCAAGGCCACCGAGCGGGCCATGGCCGAAGCCCGGCGTGTGGCCGAGGAGGCTGTCAAGGCAAAAAGTGATTTTCTGGCCAACATGAGCCACGAGATCCGCACGCCGATGAACGCCATCATCGGCATGTCACATTTGGCGCTACAGACGCCGCTCGACGCGCGCCAACGCAACTATGTCGAAAAGGCGCACCGCTCCGCCGTCAGCCTGCTGGGCATCATCAACGATATCCTCGATTTTTCCAAGGTCGAGGCGGGCAAGATGGTGATCGAGCAGACCGGGTTCCGGCTGGACGAGGTGATGGAGCACCTCTCCAACCTGATTGGAATCAAGACCGAGGACAAAGGGCTGGAGCTGTTGTTCAACGTGCCGCCCGACATTCCGGAAGACCTGGTGGGTGACCCGCTGCGCCTGGGGCAGATTCTGGTCAACCTGGGCAACAACGCCGTCAAGTTCACCGAGTACGGGGAGGTGGTTATCGGTATTGAAAAAACCCTGGGTGATGACCATGGCATTGAACTGCACTTCTGGGTGCGCGACACCGGCATTGGCATGACCCCCGAGCAATGCGACAAACTGTTCCAGCCGTTCAGCCAGGCCGACAGTTCCACCACGCGCCGCTATGGCGGCACCGGCCTGGGGCTGGCCATCTCCCGGGCGCTGGTGGAGCAGATGGGCGGGCGAATCTGGGTTTGCAGCGAAGCGGGCAAGGGGTCCGAATTTCACTTCACGGCGCGGTTTGGCCTGCAGAACACAGAAGAGGTCCCCCGCAGGCTGGAACGCAATGCCCTGCAGAACATGCGCGTGCTGGTGGTGGATGACAATACCTGTGCCCGCGAGATCACCGCTGGCATTGCGCAAAGCCTGGGCTTGCAGGTGCATACCGCGACCGATGGCAGCGCAGCCCTGGAGGCTGTGACGCGGGCAGAGCAGCAAAGCCAGCCCTACGACCTGGTGCTGATCGACTGGAAGATGCCCGAGATGGACGGCATTGAAACCCTGCGCCACATGCATGACAGGCAGCTGTTCCATGTGCCTGCCACCATCATGGTCACGGCCTATGGCCGGGAAGAGGCGCTCGATGAGGCAGAGCGCCAGGGCGTCGCCTTGCGTTCGGTGCTGACCAAGCCCGTCATGGCCAACCAGCTGCTCGATGCCATTGGCGCGGCCATCGACCGCAAGGGCCTTACGGAGCATCGCACCGGGCTCATGGGGCAGGACAGCCAGAACGCCATGCGCCAGCTTGCCGGCAAGCGCCTGCTGCTGGTGGAAGACAACGAACTCAACCAGGAACTCGCGCTGGAGCTGCTGCGCCATGCCGGGGTGGATGTGGAACTGGCCACCAACGGCCGTGAGGCGCTGGACCTGCTGGCGCACGACGCCCGTTTTGACTGCGTGCTGATGGACTGCCAGATGCCTGTGATGGACGGCTACGAGGCTACACGGCACATCCGCGCCAACGCGGCCCTGCAGGATCTGCCGGTGATTGCCATGACGGCCAACGCCATGGCCGGAGACCGCGAACGCGCCCTGTCCATCGGCATGAACGATTACATCGCCAAGCCTCTGGACGTGGGCGGCATGTTCAGCACCATTGCCCGCTGGGTCGGCGGGGGGGCGCCTGCCAGCAGGGAGATGCCGCACCGGGCGCCTCAGTGGGGTTCAGCGGCATCGGCTGCAGCTGCGGCGGTCGCTCAAGGCTTCCCTGCCCTGGCGGGCATCGATGTGGCAGCCGGGTTGACCACCACCATGCACAACGAGACCTTGTACCGCTCACTGCTGCGCAAGTTCCATGCAGGGCAGTCGGATTTTGTGTTGTCTTTCCGGGCGGCGCAGTCGCAGGGAGACGCCACTGCGCCCGAGCGCCTGGCGCACACGCTCAAATCGGTGGCCGGCAGCATTGGCGCACGCGCCGTGCAGGCAGCGGCGGCAGAACTGGAGCGCGCCTGCCGCAACCATGCTGCCGCGGAACAGGTGGATGCGCTGGTAGACGGGGTAACCCATGCGCTGGAGCCCGTACTGGCCGGGCTGGCGGCCGCCCTTGTGACGCCCGCCGAGCCCGCACCCCATGCAGGCGCTCAGGACGCGCATCAGTTGCAGGTGTTCACAGAAAAGCTGATGGGCCTGCTGGGCGAGGGGGACCCGGATTCGGTCGACCTGGTGGCCAGGGAGCCCGGGCTGCTGGCGGCTGCCTTTCCGTTGCAGCATGCTGCCATCGGTCAGGCGATCGAGGGTTACGACTTCGAGGCCGCGCTGGCCCTCATCCGGCAGGCGCCGGCAGGCGCTGACACACCGCTCAGCGCTGCTTGACGATGAAACGGTTGCGGCCGGCGCTCTTGGCTTCGTAGAGGGCGGCGTCGGCCAGGTCCACCAGCTTCTGCACGGGCTCGTCAACCCCGGGCACCATGGTGGCTACGCCCAGGCTGATGGTTACATGGCTGTGCGTGGCCGAGCCTGCGTGTTCCAGTGCACGCTCCAGAACGCCCTTGCGCATCATCTCTGCCAGGTTGCTGGCGCCTGCGCTGTCGGTGTTGGGCAGTACGCAGGCAAACTCTTCGCCACCGCAACGGGCCACCAGATCGGTGGGGCGCGTGATGCAGCCGGCCAGCGTGTGCGCCACCTGGATCAGGCACTGGTCGCCGCCCGGGTGACCATAGTGGTCGTTGTAGGCCTTGAAGTGGTCGATGTCGATGCTGATCAGTGAAATAGGTGCGTGCTCTCGTGCCGCGCGGCGCCATTCCATCTCCAGGTAGTCGTCAAACCGGCGCCGGTTGCTGATGCCGGTGAGGTGGTCTTGCGTGGTCAGGCGCTGCAGCAGGTCGCGGCTGCGTTTAAGCTCGATGTGGTTGCGCACGCGCGCCTGCACGATGGAGGGCCGGATGGGTTTGACGATGTAGTCGATGGCCCCCAGCGACAACCCCCGCGCCTCGTCCTCTTCTTCATCGCGCGATGAGACAAACAGCACCGGAATGCCCGCCGTCGCAGGGTTGCTCTTGAGGCGGGAGCAGACTTCGTAGCCGTCCATGCCGGGCATCATCACATCGAGCAGGATCAGGTCCGGCGGCTCGGGCGCCGTGGCCAGTGCAAGCGCACGTTCCCCGTTGATGGCCACCCGGACCTTGTAATGCTCTTTCAGGACGGCAGATATCACCTGCAGGTTCTCAGGTGAATCGTCCACCACCAGAATGCTCGCCTGTGCTTCCATCAGCCTGTCTCCATGGCATTGCCCTTGCGGGCTAATTGTTGCTGAATGTTATTTGAGGAGCAGCATACGGTCTGGCGGGCATGTAGTGCACAAAAAAACGGCGTTTTCTGTGCTGGATCAATAGGTGAGGGAGCGCGGACGCTGAAGTGGCACCACAGACAGGGCGGCTGCCTCGCGCTTGCTTACACCCAGCCCGCTGCGCCCAGCAGGGCGCCAGCGCCCAGCATCCACAGCAGGTGGAGCCGGGTGCGCCAGACCAGCAGTGCGGTTGCGGCCGTCAGCAGCCACAGTGGCCAGTCGGTGGCGGGCTGGCTCTGGGCGCGGCCCAGCATCCAGGTGGCGGCCATCAGCAGGCCGATGACCAGCGGCGCCATGCCCTGCTTGAAGGCACGTACCGCGCGCCGCTCGCGGTTGCGGTGCGCCCAGCGCGTGGCCAGCCAGGTCAGCGTGGCGCTGGGCAGCATGATGCCCAGCATGCACAGCGCCGCGCCCAGCAGCCCGTAGGCCCAGCCCATGGCGCCGGGGCCGCCCGCGTTCAGCCCGACATGCCAGCCCAGCAGCGCAATGAACAGCACGTTGGGGCCGGGCGCAGCCTGGGCAATGGCGATGCTGGCGTTGAACTGCGGGTCGGTCAGCCAGGCATTGCGGTCGACCAGAAAGCGGTGCATGTCGGGTGCCGTGGCAATGGCACCGCCCACGGCCAGCAGCGAGATCGAGAGGTAGTACAGGAACAGGTGCAGCCAGTCGAGCGGCTGCAGGATAACGGTGTGCGTCATGGCGCGAGCTTTCGCCAGGTGAGCACGCAGGCCGCACCGCCCACCACGAACAACAGGCCATACAGTGGCACACCCAGCCAGACGATGGCCAGGAATGCACCTCCCGCAATCACTGCGCACAGCGCGGGCCCCAGCGGGTGTGTGCGCAGTGCGGCGGCCAGTTTCAGGCCCATGCCGCCGATCAACCCCGCCGCCACGGCACCCATGCCGCGCAGTGCGCCCGCCATGGCCGGGTGCGTGGCCCAATGGGCATAGACCAGAGCCACCGCCAGCGCAATCGCCAACGGGAAGGACAGCATGCCCGCCAGCGCCGCAAAGGCGCCACGCAGGCCGAAGTGCCGGTCACCGATCATGATGGAGAGATTCACCACGTTGGGTCCCGGCATCACCTGGGCCACGGCCCAGTCTTCAAGGAACTCCTCGTTGGTCATCCAGCGTTTCTTCTCCACCAGTTCGCGCTGCACCACAGCCACCACGCCGCCAAAACCCTGCAAGGCCAGCCAGGTGAAAGACCAGAAGAGGTCCGTCGGGTTGCGCGGGCTTGGCAGGGCCGGGGCCTCCCGGGATTCAGGCAGTGGTTGAGCGGGAGCCATGATTTAAAAAATAAGCACTTTGCGCATGTGCATTAAGCGCCAATAGCTATCAAAATAATAGCAACTTGGCGGACTGACAGTGGACCGATGGTACGCTTGCATGTCCCCGGCGTGCATGCCGGTGATTCTGGCATCCTGTGGTTGTTTTCAGGATTTAGAGACATGAAACTCATCCGTTATGGTCAGTTCGGTGCAGAGCGCCCAGGCCTTGTCGATGCCCAAGGCGTGCTCCGTGACCTCTCCATGCTGCTGGCCGACATCGGCCCGGCGCAGCTCAGTCCTCGCACCCTGGCAGCGCTGGCAGCTATCGACGCCTCGCGCCTTCCCGCCGTTGAGGGCCAGCCGCGCCTGGGTTGCCCCGTGGGCGGCGTGGGCAAGATGGTCTGTGTGGGCTTGAACTACCGCGACCACGCGCTCGAAGCGGGCCTGCAGCCGCCAACCGAGCCGGTGCTGTTCATGAAAGCCACCACAGCGCTGACCGGCCCACACGACGCATTGCGGATTCCTCCAGGGTCAGAAAAGACAGACTGGGAGGTGGAGTTGGGCATCGTCATCGGCACGCGGGCCCGCCATGTGCCCGCGTCCGAGGCACTGCGCCATGTGGCTGGCTATGTGTTGGCCAACGACGTGTCCGAGCGGTCGTATCAGATGGAGCGCGGCGGCCAGTGGGACAAAGGCAAGAGCTACGACGGCTTCGCGCCCATTGGCCCCTGGCTGGTCACTGCCGACGAGGTGCCCGACCCGCATGCCATCGACCTGTGGCTGGAGGTGAACGGCCAGCGCGTGCAAAGTGGCAGTACCCGCAACTTCATCTTTGGTGTGCCCGTGGTGCTGTCCTACATCAGCCAGTTCATGACGCTGGAGCCGGGCGACATCGTGCTCACCGGTACCCCGGCGGGGGTGGGGCTGGGACACAAGCCCGCCCCCTGGTTCCTGAAACCCGGCGACGCAGTACGCCTGGGTGGCACCGGTCTGGGTGAGCAGCGGCAGATCTGCGTGCAAGGGATAGGGTAACGTTGCACCAGCCAACCGCGCGCAGCGCATCCCTGCTCCGGGTGGTCTGCGGCGTTGCAAATCGTTGCCCTGGTACCGGCTATGCCTGCGGCTTTCGTCTTGCATCGCATCCCAATGCCGGGAGCGCATCCATCGCGGGGACCGATTCAGCGTCACCTTGGCTTTGTCAGCCCAGCTTGCCGCGCAGCTTGTGGCCAGGATTGCGCCAGCCGGCCTGTTCCGCGTATTTCACCTTGTGCACCAGCAGGTCGGCCTGGCTCTCGTACTTGACCCGGAAAATTTTGAAACTGGCCTGCTGGTCGTAATTTACAAAACACCAGACGGCATCACCGTTGGCTTGCTGGTCGTATCCCACTTCGTACCAGCATAGGTCTGCCTGGCTCTCATAGGGAACCTCGCATACCTTTGCATTGGCCTGGCTCTCGTACTTTGTCTCCAGAATCTTGGCCATGAATGTCTCTTTCTCGGGCGGGGTGGCCGCGTCGGGGGTGGCCTGCCCGGAGGGACTCGAACCCCCGACCTATAGCTTAGAAGGCTATTGCTCTATCCGGTTGAGCTACGGGCAGACGATACGCCGAGGGGCCCTGGACCGTGGGTCCTGGGCCTCGGCGAAAGCTTGTGATCATACCCGCCCCGCACGGTTTCAGATCGCGCCGGCGGGCTCGCGGTGAAGGTGCACTGCACCTGGTTTACTGGAGTTCTTCAAAGACCAGGCTGGGGGTGGCCATGACGCGTGCGGTGTCTTCCAGTCGCCCGATGACGTGGTGGCTGAAATAGCTGTGCCCGGTGTCGGGTTCGAGGGCGGCTACGGCCAGATTGGCCAAGGGCTGGTTGAGCGGTACGAAGTAACTGCCAGCGGGCACATCAATGGCGCTGCGCAGCAGGCTGACCTGCAAAGGCTGGGGCGTCTGTGTTGCGCTTGAGCCGGCTTGTGCGGCGATCGGCTGGTAGGAGTCGGACAGCAGGGCGCCGGGCTCAGCCACGCGCAGCACCTGGAGCCCCAGCAGCTGCAGGCGTTCCACGGCCTTGCCTGCATCGGCAGACAGCCAGTAACCGCAGGGGCGGGGGCGCTGCTGCAGGACGCGCAGCGTGAGCGCCGAGTCCCAGTCCACCCGCACGGCAAGGTCGGCACCGGTTTCAGGGTGCAGAAGGGTCAGCTCGTGTTGCTCGGGGGTCGGGCCGGCCTGCACCACCACCTTGTCGCGGCAGGCCAGCGCGATGGTGTCGCGGACCACGAAGGAGCGGACCTGCTCCAGGCTGGATGCACGTTCGGCCGTCTGGCGCAGCGCCGTGGTGATGGCGGTGATCTGGGTGTGCACGCGGCGCTGGATGTGGGCGCGGCCCATGCCGGCACCCCGCGATTCAATCTGCACGCTCACAATGTTCTTGAGCCCCTGCACGTTCAGGCCGGTGTCGGGGTGGGTGCTGCCCATGGTCACACGCAAATCCTCGGGCCGCGATGAGGTGCTGTGCGACCAGTCGGTACTGAGACCCAGCGATCGCAGGGACTGCTGCATCGGCTGGTGGAACCACTCCCGGGCTGCCTTGGTCATGAACTCATGCTGGTTGCCTGTGGTGGAGTAGAGCAGGTGTGCGTCGTTGCGCCGCAGCCCGCCAAATTTCTCCAGGAAGGGGCCGGCGACAGCGAACTCGCGGGCGTCGAGCACCAGTGCCGGTCGGTAGTTGTTTATCAGCCGGGCGAGGGCCTGGGCCTCGGGGGTGGTCAGCAGGAGGTGGTCCTGATCGAGGTCCGTGCCGTTGTCTGTGGTGCGGGTGCCCGCGTCGGCCCCGTCTGGGTTGGCGCGTGGCACGACGATCACGTTGATGCGTTCGAGCAGCGGTGCCAGCAGCCCTTGGGACAGTTCCTGGGCGATCACCAGCAGGGCCTCGCTGCCTGCGGGCTCGTCGCCATGTTGCTGGCCTACGAGGACCACGGTGGGGCGTCTGCCTTCGGACAGCGTTCCGGGATCCGCATCACGTGCCTGGGTGAGCACCAGTGCGTGGATGGGCTCACCACGCTGTGACAGTCCGAGTTGCAGCCACTTGCCATGGATGGCAGCCGCACCGGGTCTTTCGGCCAGTTGGTAGAGCCATCGGCCGATTTCTGCATTGGTGCTGAAAGTCCGCCGCTGCTCCGCGAGGCCGGGTGTGAAGTAGTGGGTGGCCGGATCGGGAAACCGCGCAGCCACGGCAGGGCCGTAGGGCAGATCCTGCAGGGTTCCGGCCTGCACCGCCGGCCGGACCACAGGCTGCGCCATGGGAAGGGTGGGTGCCGAGGGCTTTTGCACAACGACGACTCCGGGGCGGGCGCCGCCCGGTGGAGGCGGAACCGTGGTGACGCTCCGGCGGGCTGGATCGGGTGCTTTGGCTGGCCAGGGGGGCAGGGGCGTGCTGCTGCAGGCAGAGAGGAGCAGGGCGGCCAAGGCGCAAATCACGGTCCCTTGTGCTCCTTGCGGTGCAGCAGTGGATGGAGCCAGTGGTCGGCGTGGTGCGTTCCCGAAAAAAGTGTGGAGGGTCATGGTAGGCAGGCCTGAAATACCGTGGGCCATTGGATATCAGCGTGTGATATTACCCGGCCGACTTCTCGGTGCGTGGTTGGTGGCAAGGCCCCTTCGTCCGAGGGTGTGCGGATGCAGTGTGATCAGTCGTGATTGATATACCCTGTTTGCTATAAATAAAATAGCACAAACTGCATGAAAACATAGCGTTAGGGGCCAAAAATGCCAAAACCCGGCCCCCTTGCATTGCTGGCTGGCAATGCAGGGGGCCGGGTCGGGCTTGCTGGAGATTTGTGTCAGCGGTTGTAAGAGCCGCGCGAGCCGCCGCCGGGGCCACGCGAGCCGCTGCCGCCATACCCACCGCCGCCGCCGCTGCGGCCGCCACCGCCGCCGCCACCATAGCCGCCGCTGCTGCTGCGTCCCCCGCCGCCCCGGCGACCGCGATCGGTCATGCTGTCCACGCTGGTGCGCATGGGGTCAGGCTGGCCGCTGCCGGAGCTGCGATGCGACGGCATGCTGTGCCCGCCGTGGGTGCCCAGGTGGGCGTTGTCACGCGGCGGCTGGTCTTCCAGGCGGTGTCCACCACCGGCGGGCCGGTTGCGTGCTGGCGCCGGGTTGCGCGGCGCACCGCCCGGGCCTTGGGCGTTGCGCGGGGCATTGCGGCCACCACCGCCGCCGTTGCTGCTGCGCGGGCCGTTGCCGCCGCCACCGCCTGCGCTGCGGGGGCCATTGCCACCGCCGCCGCCCGAGCGGCCGCCACGGTCGCCCTGGCCACCGGCCTTGCTGGCGCGCATGCGTTCCATCATTTCGGAGCGGGCGGCCTTGGCGGCAGCCTGCATCACATCGCGGCTCGGGGGCCGGCCTGCGCCGCCCCAGATGGTCTGGCGGCCCATGGCGATGGGTTCGGCCACTTCGCCGTCGTCGGGGCCGAAGCCGTCGATGACCTGCACCGGGATCTGCTGCTTGGTGAAGCGCTCGATCTCCATCATGAAGCCTTCTTCGTCCATGCAGACCAGGCTGACGGCTTCGCCGCTGGCGCCCGCGCGGCCGGTGCGGCCGATGCGGTGCACGTAGTCTTCGGGCACGTTCGGGATTTCGTAGTTGACGACGTGGGGCAGGTCGTCAATGTCGATGCCGCGTGCGGCAATGTCGGTGGCCACCAGTGCGCGGATGTCGCCGCTCTTGAATCCCGCCAGCGCCTGGGTGCGGGCGCTCTGGCTCTTGTTGCCGTGCAGCGCCATGGCGTTGATGCCGTTCTTGGTGAGGAATTCGGCCACGTTGTTGGCGCCGAACTTGGTGCGCGTGAACACCAGCACCTGGCTCCAGTTGTGCTGCTGGATGATGTGCACCAGCACCTGCTTCTTCTTGCTGCGGCCCACGGGGTGGATGACCTGCGAGATGCGCTGCACGGTGGTGTTGCGCGGCGTCACCTGGATGCTTTGCGGGTCTTTCAGCAGCGTGGCGGCCAGTTCGCGGATTTCGTCGCTGAAGGTGGCCGAGAACAGCAGGCTTTGCTTGTCCTTGGGCACCAGGGCCAGAATTTTCTTCACGTCGTGGATGAAGCCCATGTCGAGCATGCGGTCGGCTTCGTCGAGCACCAGCATCTGCACGGTGGACAGGTCGAGAAAGCCCTGCTGCTGCAGGTCGAGCAGGCGGCCGGGGGTGGCCACCAGAATGTCCACGCCGCGCTTGATGCGGTCGATCTGGGGGTTCATGCCCACGCCGCCAAACACCACGGTGGAGTTCAGGTCGAGGTATTTGCCGTACTGGCGCACGGATTCTTCGACCTGTGCAGCGAGTTCACGCGTGGGCGTGAGCACCAGGGCGCGCACGCCCTTGCCGCCAAACTTGCTCTTGGGCGCGGGCTCTTGCGACAGGCGCTGCAGCATGGGCAGCGTGAAGGCGGCGGTCTTGCCGGTGCCGGTTTGCGCACCGGCCAGCAGGTCTTGCCCGGCCAGCACGGCGGGGATGGCCTGTGCCTGAATGGGGGTGGGGGTTTCGTAGCCCTGCTCGCGCACAGCCTTCATGATGGCCGGAGCCAGGTTCAGATCGTCAAATGTCATGGATTGAGATACGCCCATCCGGGCGCTGGGTGTCTGCCTGTCGGGGCAATCGGGGGTGGGATTGCCGAGCCAGTGTCAGGCTGACGGGTTCAAGGGTGGGAGCCTGCAATGGCTTGCTTCGTCCCCAGCGTTCTGCTGATATCGAGCACAACTGGAGTGCCCAACTTCGGGTATTGTCGCATGAGTCGATAATCGAGGTTTCTCCGCGGAATCGTCCGCCTCCCTTTGCTTTGCAGGTTTGATTACTACAGATGGCCCAATACGTCTATTCCATGAACCGTGTCAGCAAGACCGTGCCGCCCAAGCGGCAGCTCTTGAAGGACATTTCGCTCTCGTTTTTTCCTGGCGCCAAGATCGGCGTGCTGGGCCTCAATGGCTCGGGCAAGTCCACCCTGCTCAAGATCATGGCCGGGGTCGACAAGGAGTTCGAGGGCGAGGCGCTGCCCATGCCGGGCCTGACCATCGGTTATCTGGAGCAGGAACCCAAGCTCAATGACGAGCACACGGTGCGCGAGTCGGTCG
>Ga0138256_10005271_pt1 | contig 13693 bp, 10 predicted proteins | sample KNB2016incub_MG_FD_105486 | JGI IMG/M metagenome (GOLD analysis project Ga0138256, IMG submission 105486) | Active sludge microbial communities from wastewater in Klosterneuburg, Austria - KNB2014incub_MG | ecosystem: Engineered > WWTP > Activated sludge > Unclassified | place: Austria...
ACATGGATCTGTATCGTCGCAGCCGGAAAGCGCTTGGCTCCGTCTGGAAGGCCCGCATGCACCCGCACTATCCGGCCATGGCGCTCGTCGAGGTGAAGTCACTCGTGGATCCCCAGGCTCTCGTCGAGATCGAGGCGACCGCGGTCATCGGAGGAAAGTAGCGTGGCCATCGAACCGAAGTCGTTTCTCTATGAACTCGACAGCGCAACCGGCGTTGCCACGATCACCCTTAATCGGCCGGATCGGCTGAACGCCCTGACCTTCGAGATCTACCGCGAACTCGCCGCGATGTTCCGCAGCCTCGACACCGAGCCGGGAGTGCGCGCGGTCATACTCACCGGCCGCGGCCGGGCCTTCTGCTCGGGCGGCGATGTCGAGGACATCATCGGCGCGCTTCTTGGCCGACCGATCGATCAGCTTCTTGCATTCACCCGAGTCACCTGCGAACTCATCCTCTCGATCCGGGAATGCCGACGTCCCGTGATCGCGGCGCTCAACGGGACCGTGGCGGGCGCGGGAGCGGTCATGGCCGCCGCCTGCGACTTTCGCGTCGCTTCGAACACCGCGAAGATCGCCTTCCTCTTTACGAAGGTCGGGCTCACGGGTGCGGACATGGGCGCCGGTTGGCTCCTGCCGCGTCTGGTGGGCGAGGCGCACGCGCGCAGGCTCTTGATGCTCGGCGATTTCATCAGCGCCGCCGAGGCGCACTCGATGGGTCTGTACACCAGCGTTCACGAGCCCGAAGCCGCCGGGGTCGAAGCGAAGGCCCTGGCGCTTCGTCTTGCCAAAGGCCCCTCGTTCGCACTTGGCGTGACCAAGCAGGCGCTCAATCGCGAGGCCGCTCTCGACCTTCGGACCGCGCTCGACAACGAGGCTGAGCTGCAGGCGATCTGCATGCAGAGCCCGAACTTCGCCGAGGCGCACAACGCGTTCATGGCGAAGCGGGAGCCGAAGTTCGAATGACCGTCGAACTCCACCCCGTCCGCGCGTTCCTCGACGAGTCGCACGCGACGCTGCTCGCGAAGGCGCAGGCCTTCACCAGGGATGTCCTCGCGAAACGGAAACCCGCGGAGACCGATGTCGAAGCCCGTGCCGAGGCTCGCGTTCTCCTCAAACTGATGGGCGCTGCTGGTCTCTTCGAGCCGATCCGCGCGCGCGACTACCGCGGTTGTTGTCTTCTCCGCGAGGAACTCGCCTTCCATTCGCCCCTCGCCGACGCGGTCTTCGCGCTGCAGGCCCTCGGGGCCACGCCGCTGCTCCTTGGCGGCGATGAGCCTCAGGTGGCCTTCGCGTTCAAGGCCATCTCGGGCGAGGCGATGGGCGGTTTTGCGATGACCGAGCCGGAGGCGGGTTCGGACGCCCACGCCATCTCCTGTGAAGCGCGGCGCGAGGGTGACGCCTACATCGTCAATGGAACCAAGACCCTCATCTCGAATGGCGGCCTGGCCGATTTCTATGTCGTCTTCGCCACCCTCGACCGGGCGCGGCCGAAGTCCATCACGGCGTTCCTGGTCGAGGCGACAAATCCCGGCGTCGAGTTCGTCCGGCCTCTGGTCATGTCGGCGCCGCACCCGCTGGGCGAGATGGCGTTTCGTGACTGCCGTGTGAGCGAATCCGCGCGGATCGGCAAGGAGGGTGAGGGTTTGAAGCTGGCTCTCTCCACGCTCGACCGGCTCCGCGCCACCGTGGGGGCGGCCGCGTGCGGCATGGCGGGACGGGCTCTCGATGAAGCGATCTCTCACGCGCAGACCCGGCATCAGTTCGGAAAGCCTCTCGCCGATCTCCAGCTCATCCAGGACAAGATCGCGCGAATGGCGATCCGGCTGCGCGCGTCCCGGCTGCTCGTTTACGAGGCGGCCTGGGAGAAGGACAAAGGGGCCGAGCGCGTGACCCTCGAGTCGGGCATGGCGAAAGCCTTCGGGACGGAGAACGCGCAGACGATCATCGACGATGCCATACAGATCCTCGGAGGGCGTGGCGTGTTGAAGGAGTCGATGGTGGATCTGCTCTATCGCTCCGTTCGCTCGCTCCGCATCTACGAGGGCACGACCGAGATCCAGCATCTCCTCATCGCCGCTCAGTTGCTGCGACCCCGGTCATGAGAATCGCCTGCGCCGGCGCCGGCCCCGCCGCTCTGTATCTCGCCATCCTGCTGAAGAAGCGATCCCTCTCCCACGAGATCACGCTTTTCGAGCGGCACCAGCCCGGCGACTCCTTCGGTTTCGGAGTGGTGTTCTCCGACGCCACGATGGACAACCTGGCGAGTGCCGATCCCGCGACCATCGACAAACTCAAGGAGAGCTTCCATCACTGGGACGACATCGACGTCCACTACCGCGGCCAGCTTCTCCGGTCTACCGGTCACGGTTTCAGCGGCATCGCGCGAGCCGCTCTCCTGCGCATTCTCCGCGATGAGGCGCTCAAGCTCGGCGTCGAGATCCGCAATGGAGTCGAGATCAAGGCGCGCAAGGAGCTGCCTCCCGCTGACTTGATCGTGGCCGCGGACGGGGTCGCGAGTTTCCTGCGCACAGAGGCTGTCGCGCGCTTCGGGACCCGGATCGACGAGCGGAGGAATCGCTTCGTGTGGCTCGGGACGACGCGACGCTTCCCTGCGTTCACCTTCTACTTCAAGACCAACGAACACGGCCTCTTCCGCGTCCACGCCTATCAGTACGAAACCAATCCGAAGGGCGATGGCCCGTGCTCGACCTTCATCGTCGAGGCGACGGACGAGACGTTCCGCCGCGCTGGCCTGAGCGAGACGGACGAAGCCGCGACCGTGGCGTACTGCGAAGCGCTCTTCCGCGAGGAACTCGAGGGCGCAAAGCTCGTCCCCAATCGCTCGATCTGGCGCCGGTTTCCGACCATCGTCAACGAACGCTGGTCCGACGGCTCGATGGTCCTCATCGGCGACGCGGCCCACACCGCGCACTTCTCGGTCGGTTCCGGCACCAAGCTCGCGATGGAGGATTCGATCGCCCTCGCCACGGCACTTTCCGAGGAACCGACGATCCCCGACGCTCTGGCCCGCTATGAACGCGATCGTCGCGGCCCGGTGGAAAGCCTCCAGCGCTCGGCCCAGGCGAGCCTCGAATGGTTCGAAGACACCGAGCGTTACATGAACACGCCGGGCATTCAGTTCGGGTTCAATCTCGTCACCCGCAGCCTGCGCATCACCCACGAGGATCTCCGGAAACGTGACCCCGCCTACGTGGCGGAGATCGACTCCTGGTTCGTGGGTCAGGCGGAGGAGCAGGCGGGTGTGATCGCTCCGCATCTCGAACTCGTGGAGCGTTCGCCAAACGGTCCCGCCCGCGGTGTGGCCCCGCCCTTCCTCGCCCCTTTCAAACTGCGCGAGCTGCTTCTCGAGAATCGCATCGTCGTCTCCGCGATGTGTCAGTACTCCGCCGAGGACGGGCTTCCCGACGATTGGCATCTCGTCCATCTCGGCAGCCGGGCCATTGGCGGCGCCGGTCTCGTGATGGCGGAGATGACCGACGTGTCGCCCGAGGGTCGGATCACTCTTGGTTGCACCGGCCTCTACGACGACAAGCACGCGCGCGCCTGGAAAAAGATCGTGGATTTCGTCCACAAACACAGCACCGCGAAGATCGGGATTCAGCTCGGCCACGCCGGCCGCAAGGGCGCGTCCACGCGCGAGTGGGAAGGCGATGACGCTCTGCCGGACGCCCAGTCATGGGAACTCGTGGCGCCCTCGCCAATCCCGTGGTCCAAGGGGAAGCGCACGCCGCGCGAGATGACGGCCGAGGACATGGCCGACGTCAAGGGACACTTCGCGCAGGCGGCGAGGCGCGCCCGCAAGGCGGGCTTCGACATCCTCGAACTTCACTGCGCGCACGGGTATCTCCTCGCGAGTTTCCTGTCGCCTCTGACCAATCACCGGATCGACGCCTACGGCGGATCCCTCGAAAACCGGCTGCGCTATCCCCTCGAGGTCTTCGATGCGATCCGTGGCGCGTGGCCAGCGGAGCGGCCGATGAGTGTCCGCATCTCCGCGACCGACTGGGTCGATGGGGGAATCGACGGCGGCGAGGCGGTGGAAATCGCCCGGGCCTTCAGAGATCACGGGTGCGATCTCATCGACGTATCCGCGGGACAGACCGTGCCGGAGCAGCGCCCTCGTTACGGTCGGCTGTTTCAGACCCCGTTCGCCGATCGCATTCGACACGAGGCCGGTATCGCCACCATGGCGGTGGGCGCGATCTCGTCCTTCGCCGACGCCAACACCATCCTTGCCGCGGGCCGGGCTGACCTCGTGGCCCTTGCCCGCGCGCATCTTTACGATCCCTACTGGACCAGGCACGCGGCCTACGACTTCGGGGTTCGTCTCCCCTGGCCGGATCCCTACTCGTCGATCAACCGCTACAACCACCGCCCGCGCTGACGGGAGGCAGCCTCATACGGTGGACGGACCCTCGGTGCGTGGAACCGGCGGCGCATCGACGACCGGCAGGAGGGTGCGGGTCGGGAAAGCGAGACTCGTGCCCGCCGTTTCGACTACCTCCATGATTTGAAGGAGGAGTTCCTGACGGATGGATAGGAACTCCGACCAGTCCGCGGTCAGGAACCACGCGTTCACCTCGATGTCGAGGGAGGCCGGCGCGAACTCCCTCAGCCGAACCGTGACCGTGTCCGGCCAGATCTTCGGCTGGGACCGAAGCAACGTCTCGATGCCGGTCAGAACCTCCCTCACCTGGGCGGCCTTCGTTCCGTGCAGGAGCGAGATCGTGCACGCGAGCCGCAGGCGGTCGCGGGAGGTGTAGTTCTCGATCTTCATGTCCGCGACCCGGCCATTGGGAATGGTGATGAGAGTGCGGTCGAGCGTCCGGAATCGGGTAGAGCGCAGGCCGACGTTCTCGACGTGTCCCACGAAGTCTTCGATCTTCACGAACTCGCCCACGTCGAAGGGCCGGTCGAGGGCGAGGGACAACGAGCCGAAGAGGTTCTCGCCCGTCTTCTGGGCGGCAAGCGCGAGGGCCAGCCCACCGATGCCGAGGCCCGCGAGCAGGCCCGACACCGGGTAGCCGAGCTCGGAGAGAGCCGCGATGAGGCCGAAGGCGGCCACTCCGACCTTCGCGAGGCCGCTGCCGAGGGACACGAGTGACTTCGCCGAAGCGGCCTGGCTCCATGAGGATGAATGCAGCGCGCTGACGCCCAGATCGATGGATCGCCAGAGCGCCCAGAACAAAGCGATGAGTGCTACGGCGCGCAGCACGCTCGCCACGAAGAGACGGCCGGGCTCGAAGAGGTCGAGGAAGGGCAGGAGAAACCAGGCCACGGCCACGCCCAGCAGCAGGGTGAGCGGAGGCGTCGCCCGTTCGAGGAAAACATCGCCCCACGGAGTCTTCGTTTGCGAAAAGACGCGGCGCAGGAGGCGCCCCACCGGAATGGCAAGAAGCCGCCCGCCCAGTACCGACAGCCCGCCGAGGAGGAGCACCGCGATCCACTGCCACCAGAGCATGTCCATGGGCCCCCTGCGGAGCAGGAACTCCGGCGCATTCTCGCGGATCCAGCGGTCGGAAAGGCCCGCGTACCAGAAGTCGATGCGGCTGACCGTGCCGTTTGAAAACACCCATCGCGCATCCGGCACGTTTTCGAGACGCACGATGCGGATGGGCTCCTGGCTCGGCAGCCGACCCACTTCGTCCATTCCGGGCGGCAGGCCGTCCCGTTCGTCGCCCGCAGATCGCGGCGAGAGACGCTCGAGGTCCACCCACATATGCCGGTCCAGCACGGCTCTCAGATACCGCGCGAGTTCCGCGGATCGAGGGCGTTGAGTATCGGAGAGCGCGAGAAAGGCGCTGGCCTGATCGTAATGGCGTGAGCGGGTCAGTTCCAGGAATCGCGTGATCGAGGCGCGCGGGGAATCGGGGTCGACCGTTGCCACGCCCGCAGGGGCGGGGGATGCCGCGGGGACGGCGGGCGCGCTGGCCGATTCTTGCGCAGGCGCCGAAACGGGCGCGACCAGGAAGAGAAGGATGAGGACCAGGCGGATCCGAGGTCTGGTGAAGCCGATCATGCAGGAGAGGCTAGCAGTCCGTGGTGGAAGTCCGCCGCGGCACCGAGACGAGCGATGCGCCCGTCTGGCGATGAGCCGAAGGGCCCGAATATCGGGAACATTCGGGCTCCTGAGCGAAGAAGTCCAGGCGGGATGCAGCGTTCGTGCCCCGAGGGCAGGCTTCGCGCTCGAATGCCGGCAGACTTCCACTACGGGCTGCTAGGCATCGGGACGCCGGCCAGGCGCGCCGCCTTCTGCGCGCTCGCGACCGAGGAATCGATGGCCCACTCCCATGCGGCGAGATTCTCGCCTTCGAGCGAGCTCATGAAGTCCGACCGGCGCACCTCCTCGTACCAGCCGAGTTCCGCAGCGTAGGCAGGAGCCTCTTCAACCGCCCCGTCGCGGTGGGCCAGTTCGTGGCGCATGGCGCCTCCGAGGCTCAGCCATGCGAAGGCCGCTTGCGCCGCGCGAGGCACCGTCGCGGGAGCGCCTCGCGGGTAGAGGTGAGCGAGCGGATCGAGAAGGGCGACCCGCCGGATGTAGATCCGTCGAACCAGACCGAGCGCTTCGACGTAGGCGGCCCATCGATCCGGCCCGAGGCCCGGCGCCACCCAGAGCTCCTTCGCCCCCCTGAGCGACTCCAGCCGCTCCGCGAACCCTGTTTGTCCCATCAGAGTGAGCTGCTGTTGAAGGCGCCGGAACGCGGCAAGATCGTCGGGCCGGCTTTCGTCCAGCGGCAGACCGCGAGATCCAACTGCGGCATCGCACTTAGCCTCGGCGATGCGCATTACGCCGAAGTACGTGGCGACGACGAGCGTCACCGCCCCGATCAGCTGGTCACGCGTTCGCATCGAAGGCGCGAGACCTTCAGCCGCCGATGATTCCGAGGGGCGGGCGGCTCTTCCAACGGCCGCGGGTGAAGTCGGGCACATCCATCGCGCGTGATCGCGACGCCACCGACTTTGCGGTCAGTTCCACCATGCAGCTCCACGACGCCGCGTCGTAGACATCGAAGTCCAGGGGATCGCCTTGCTGCAGACACTCGATCAGGCGCAGATCCTCGAGGAAATCCATGCCGCCGTGGCCGTGTTTCGCGTTGACCACGCGATCAGCCTTCCACAATGGATGCTCCCACTGCGCGGCGAAATCGGTGAGGGGCTTGGAGCGATGGGACGGCTCCTGACCATCGAAATAGAAGCGCGGTGGGAAACCCATGTAGATCCCCTTGCTTCCCTGGAAGACGTTGTAGCGCGCGTACGGCCGCGGCAGATTCGTGTCGTGCACCATGTAGATGGTTTTGCCGAGCTTCGTTCGGATCAGGCTGGTGTGGACGTCGCCGAGGACATAGCGCTCCTTGCGCCGCGGATCGTCTGCCGCGAGATGCTCTCGCTGAAAATCCTGGAGGCCGCGCGAATTGCCGGCCATCGCGACGAGGTAGTCGAACTGGTCGCCGCGGTTCACTCCCATGGCCTGGGCCGCCGGGCCGAGGCCGTGGGTCGGATAGAGGTTGGCGTTCAGGCGGGTCGCGTGCGCGCGACGCCACAAGCCTTCATCTTTCGTTTCGAACTTGATCGCCCGCAGGTCGTGCTGGTAGCCGATCTCCGCGTGCATGGTTTCGCCGAAGAGGCCCTTGCGGACCATGTGCAGGACCATCATCTCGGGACGGTCGTAACAGCAGTTCTCCATCATCACGCAGTTCTTCTTCTGCTTCTCCGCGGTCTCCACGAGCTTCCAGCAGTCTTCCACGGTCTGGGCTGCCGGAACCTCGGTGGCCCCGTGTTTTCCGTTCTTCATCGCGGCGAGCAGCACCGGGACGTGCCACTCCCATGGGGTTGCCGTGAAGACGAGGTCGAGGTCCTCCTCAGCGCACAGACGTTCGAAGTCGCGCGGGCCGTTGGTGAAGCTCTTCGGTTCGGGTTGACCGGCGTCTTTGGCGAGCTTCTGCGCGCGCGCCGTCTTTTCGGGGGCGATGTCGCACACCGCGCGAAGTTCGACTCCATCGATGGCGAGGAGGTTCTTGATGTGTTCGGTGCCCTGAAGCCCGCAACCCACAAACCCCACCCGAACCCTCGGGATCGGCGCGCTGCGGAACGGCAGGTCGCCTTCGTCGGTCGTCGCCGCGGGACTCATCCGGGCGGTTGAGTGGATCAACGCCGCGCCAAGCCCGCCCGCGGCCCCGATGAACGCGCGTCGCGACGGAGCGGACCCGTCTCCTGGGTCCGGTGGTGGGATCGGTTGGGAAGGCGTCATCGTCGACGACGTTAACAAACCGCGCGCCGGGGAGGGCCAGGGCCGACATATGCTGGCGACATATGCACATCACATGGGTCGATTGGGTCGTAGCACTCGCCTCCATTCTTGTCTGCTTCATTCCTGCCCTCTTCCTGGCGCGCCGGTCGGGATCGAGCACGACGGAGTTCTTCGGATCGGGCCGCTCGGTGCCGTGGTGGCTGGCCGGACTTTCGATGGTCGCAACCACGTTCTCCTCCGATACCCCCAACTGGGTGACCGAGCAGGTCCGGCGATACGGCGTCGCGGGCAACTGGCAGTGGTGGGCGATGGTGCTCACCGGCGTCGCCACGGTGTTCTTCTTCGCGCGCCTTTGGCGAAGGTCCGGTGTCCTGACAGACCTCGAGTTCTACGAACTGCGTTACTCCGGGAAATCCGCATCCGTGGTGCGTGGCTTCCGGGCCGTGTACCTCGGCCTCTTCTTCAACTGTTTCATCATGGGCATGGTCACGCTCGCCGCGTGCAAGATCGCGAACATCCTCTTCGGGATGTCTGCGATTCAGACCATCGTGATCTGCGGGATTCTGAACGTGGCTTTCGCCGCGCATTCCGGCTTATGGGGCGTGCTCGTCATCGACATGATCCAGTTCTTCATCAAGATGACCGCGGTGTTCGCGGCGGCCTGGTTCTCGCTGGTGGAAGTGGGCCGGCGGCTCACTGGTGATCCGGGCGCCTGGTCCGGGCTCAAGGCGCTCGTAGCCACCCTCGCCACAAGGCAGGTGAGTGCTGGAGCAGATGGCCAGCCCGTGATGACGGTTTCGAACGGTTCAGGGCAGCCGATGCTGGACATGCTTCCCAACTTCTCGATGTCGGAGCTCGCCCTGATGATCTTCATCATGCCCATCGCGATCAGTTGGTGGGCCAACTGGTACCCGGGCGCAGAGCCTGGCGGCGGCTCCTACATCGCACAACGGATGTTGGCCTCAAAGTCGGAGAAGGACGCGCTCGCGGGCACTCTCTTCTTCAATGTCGCGCACTACGTTCTGCGGCCCTGGCCGTGGATCATCACCGCGTTGTGCTCGATCATCGTGTACCCCGACCTCGCCTCCATCCAGGCCGCGTTCCCCAACGCCGACGCTTCGCTGATTGGCCACGACTCGGCGTTCCCGGCCATGCTCAAGTTCCTGCCCGAAGGGTTCGTGGGGCTGATGATCGGCGGTCTGCTCGCCGCCAATTCGTCAACCATCCTGACCCATCTCAACTGGGGTTCTTCGTACCTGGTCCACGATTTTTACCGACGGTTTGTCCGTACCGACGCCCCCGACTCCCACTACGTGAGCGCGGGTCGGGTATCCACGGTGGGTCTGTACATGGTCGCGGCCCTCCTGAGCCTGACCATGAGTTCCGCGCAGCAGGCATTTCAAGTGCTGCTCTCGATCGGCGCCGGAACGGGGCTTCTCTACGTGGCCCGCTGGTTCTGGTGGCGAGTCTCGGCGTGGTGCGAGATCGTGGCGATGGCCCTTTCGCTTGTCACCTCCCTCGCGGTGCCTGTGATGCTGCCCGATGCGGGCTTCGCCGTCACCACCATCGTCCAGGTCGGTATCACCACCATCGGCTGGCTCATTACCGCCTTCGTGGGTCCCGAGACTGATCGCGCGACTCTCATCGCCTTCGTCCGCAAGGTCAAGCCCTCGGGCCCTGGATGGCGGGAGATCCGCGAGGCCGCGGGCGTCTCCGACGCGGAGGTGGCTCGGGACAATCGCATCGGCGCGGCCTTCGTTGGCTGGGTCTCGGGTTGCCTCGTGATCTGGTCGTCCCTCTTCGCCGTCGGCAACTTCCTCTATGCCGCAGGAGATTCCGCTCGCCTCACGCCGGCCCTGCTGCTGACCGGAGTGTTCGTGGTGAGCGGCGCGGTCCTGCTCAAGGTCACGCGGCAGATCTGGGCTGACGCTTCCGAGTCACAGGCCAGGGCTGCCGCGTCGCCGCTGTCCTGAGGCAGGAGCCGACTACCACGCCGAGTATTGCCGGACTGCGGGCACGCTCACGAAGGTGTCGTCCTGGGCGATCCACGCGGTGAGGCGGCCGCCCCAGACGCAGCCGCTGTCGAGGCCTCGAAGGCCGGGACGCTTCACCAGACCTGGCCGCGCCCAGTGGCCGAAGACGATCGTCTCCTCGAACCGGCCCGTGAGGATTTCGTGCCACGGCCGGTAGCCGGGCACCCGCGGAGGGTCAGCTTCGGGAACCGGCGTCTCGCCCTTCTCGTTACACCAGCGGATCCGCGTGGCGACATCGATGTTGGGATGTCGCACTTCGGGGTCGAGTCCCGAGAGTTCGGCGACCGGGTCTTTCCATGCGGGGCTCAGGCCCGCATGGACGAGGAGGATCCCGGGCCAGGCCTTGATGAAGGGCTTGTCGCGTAGCCAGGCGAGCAACGCGCTGCAGTCTGGCGCTTCGAGGACCTGCGTCAAGGTGTCGCTCGGCTTGAGGGTGCGTTCGCCCCGTCGCGCGGCGAGCAGGTGCAGGTCGTGATTTCCGAGGACGCCTCCGGCGCCCAGGGACTTCAGGAGGCGGAGCGTGCCGAGGGAGTCGGGACCGCGATTGACGAAGTCGCCCACCGGCTCAAGGGTGTCCCGCGAGGAATCGAACTTCAAAACCTCGAGCAGCCGCTCGAGTTCTTCCCTGCATCCCTGGATGTCGCCGATGAAGATCCGTCGGCCGGGCGATGGCTCCATTCAGCGTCTCGTGGAGCGGAGGCTGCGGCCCCTGCCTTCGTACATCATCTGATCCGCCCGCGACAGCGCGCGGGAGACGTCCTCGCCGGCCATGCGAACCGCGACGCCGAAGTTGAAGGCGGCCGGGCTGTCTCGTTGCGCGGCCTCGATCACGCGATCGGCCACGGCGCGGCCCTCGTCCTCCACGAGCGTCCGGACGAAGAGCGCGAATTCGTCGCCGCCCAGCCGCACCAGGATGTCTTCGCTTCGGTGCAGTCGCAGGAGGAAGTGCGCGAACGCCACGAGGACACGGTCGCCCTCGGCGTGGCCGTAGGTGTCGTTGATGGCTTTGAAACCCGTGAGGTCGAATAGAAGGCACGCCCAGTGGGCGCCGTCCTGCTCGAGTTCGGCCTGACGCTTGTCGATGTAGCGGCGGTTGAAGCAGCCGGTCAGGGGATCGCGGACGCTCATCTCTTCGAGACGGGCTTCCATCTCCTTGCGGGCCGTGATGTCGCGGACCAGAGTGCGGATGCGACAAGGGCGTCCCTCCGCGTCTATTACGAATGTGCTGTGGACCTCGGCGGGAAAGACGGTTCCGTCGCGCCGCTGCATGTTGAATTCACGGAGGTCCTGATTCCGGCTGCGCACGTAGCGACCTCCGCCCTCCTTCAACCCCTGTTCGATCCGCTGCCGCGTTTCGACCTGGGCGCGCTGGTAGTCGCCGTCGGCGAAGATGTCCTTCGCGGTCAGGTTCAAGACATCCTCGGGCGTGCAGCGAAAGACCTGGCAGGCGAGGCGGTTCATGAAGAGCACGCGCTCGGTCGAGAGGTCGCCTTCGAGCAGGGCATCCGGAAAATCCAGGCGCAGGTCTTCGATCTCCTGCCGCGCGGCGGCGAGCTCGGCTTTCAGGGCTTCCATCTCGTTCGTCACGGTGTTCCTGAGGTTCGGTCGAGTATAGGCGGCGCGGCGCGCCGGCCCGGCGGATAATGGGCGTACCGATGGCCATAGCTCTCTCCGTGAATCTGAACAAGGTGGCGCTGCTCCGCAACTCCCGCGGCGGCTCCAATCCCTCGCCCCGCGTCGCCGCGAACACGTGCCTCGACGCCGGGGCGTCCGGGATCACGCTGCACTGGCGTCACGACAATCGACACACCCGCGAATCGGACGTGCGCGACCTGAGGGCCCTGTGCGCCGAGCGGCGTGTGGAGTTCAACCTCGAGGGCGACCTCCGCGAGGAATTGATCGCGCTCGCCTGTGAAATCCGCGTCGATCAGTGCACCCTCGTGCCCGTGACCCCAGGCGAGATCACGAGTGATCACGGTTTCGCTCTGCCGCGCGAATCGCCGGCGATCAGGCCGACGATCGCAAGACTCAATGACCGCGGGATCCGGACGTCGATCTTCGTGGACGCGAACGCTTCGATGATGGAAGAAGCGGCGAAGACGGGCTCGCGCCGCGTCGAGATCTACACCGGCCCCTACGCCGAAGCCCACGCCACCGCGACCGGCGAGGCGGAATTCGTGCGGGTGCGCGACACCGCCCGCGCCGCCACAGCACTCGGCATGGGCATAAACGCCGGCCACGACCTCGATCTGCGCAACCTCCCCCGCCTCGCCCGTGAAGTTCCGGAGATAAACGAAGCCTCGATCGGCCACGCCATCATCGCGGACGCGTTGTACCTCGGCCTCGCCGAAACAATCCGCCGTTACGTCAAAGCCTGCCGCGGAGAGGACGTGGAAGCCCCGTCGACCCACTGATCCCCAAGCCGGTTGGACCTCTCGTCATTGCGAGGGCGCAACGCAGGGATTTCGCCCGAAGCAACGCCGTCCCCGCACTATCTCCCCCCAGAAATCAACGCCAACAGCTCTTCAAGTTCCTTCGGGACGTCCTTCGAGAGGATCTCCGGCTCGCCTTCGGTGATGAGGACGGTGTCTTCGATCCGGATGTGGATCCGCTTGTCCTTGATCTCGATGATCGGCTCCACCGCGATCACCATCCCGGGCCGGAACGGCTCGTTCGGATCGCCGACGTCGTGGACCGACAAGCCGACGAAGTGCCCCGCGGACCCCGGCCGCTGATCGCCGAAGCCCCACTTCTCGAAGACCTTCCGGCCGATCTCGCGCGTCTCCGCGCGCGTGGCGCCTGGACGCATCGCGGCGATGATCGCTTTCTGGGCTTCGAGGTCGGCGCGATAGGCGCGCTCCTGGAGTTCGTCGAACCTGCCCGAGACCGGCCACGTCCGCGTGATGTCCATCGTCAGATAGCCGAGCGATGCGCCGTAGTCCATCACGATGAGGTCGCCGTTCCCGAGGACCCGGTCGTTCCGGTTGTAGTGCCAGGTGTTCACGTTCGGACCCGAGCCGACGATCGCCGGGTACGCGTCCATCTCGGCCCCGCCCTTCGCGAACACGTAGCGGGCCTCGGCCTCGAGTTCGTACTCATAGCGTCCCGCCTTCGTAAGAGCGATCGCACGCTTGATCCCTTCGGCCGACAGTTTCCCGTTGCGGCGCAGGATCTCGATCTCCCGCGGCGTCTTGATGACGCGCAGTCCGTCCATGGTGGGCGAGATGTCCTTGAGATCGAAGTGCGGATACCGTCGCCTCAGCTCCTCGATCCGCCAGGCGTCCTCGGTCGGCTGGGTGCCGAAACTCGAACTCATGCGCCGGCCGGTGTGGAGGGCCTTGTCGCCCCGGCTCATGTCGACTTCGTCGCGTTCGGACAGCCGGACATGCAG